>Ga0116164_10001546_pt1 | contig 17306 bp, 14 predicted proteins | sample AD_UKC109_MetaG_FD_89888 | JGI IMG/M metagenome (GOLD analysis project Ga0116164, IMG submission 89888) | Active sludge microbial communities of municipal wastewater-treating anaerobic digesters from Hong Kong - AD_UKC109_MetaG | ecosystem: Engineered > Bioreactor > Anaerobic > Digestate... | reverse complement strand
TCCGTGCGTTTCGCTTCGTCGATTTTTTCCTTGAGCATTTCTCGCTCCTTCTTCTTGATTCACTTATCTTACTACAGATCGGGCGCGGGTAAAAGACCGTTTGAGTGATTTCACCGACGGCTTCGACTCCCTCTTATTATAAAAAAAGAACCATCCGTAAACGGATGATTCATTTTTTGGTACCCAGTAGGGGAGTCGAACCCCTGTCACCGCCGTGAGAGGGCGGCGTCCTAGGCCACTAGACGAACTGGGCGCGGTTGCAGGCAATATGATACAAAAAAAACGCGCCCATGTCAACAAAAACTTTGGGAACGGAGAACCAAAAAACGGTACTCCCCCGCTTTTGACCGCCCTGTTGACCGTGACGCTTCCTGCTTGTATACTGATGAAAAGGACGCGGAAAAAAATACAATTCAGAAGAAACGCCATTCATTTCAGATTGTTATACTCCGGATCGTATCGTTTTGTAAAGCGGGCACAGCGCGAACCAGTTGCGGCCGTTCATCGGTCGTCTGAGCCACAGTATGAAGCGCCGCATTTACAGCAAATGCGCGGCATGATAAAATAGTATCGCGATCGAATAACGGGTTTTATTGGCTGCAATCGCTCGCAATCCGACAGAAGAACAACAGGAGGCGCTCGATGAGGACGAAAGATCTCGACAAGTTTAAGGGCTGTTTATTTGGCGGCGCAGTCGGCGACGCGCTGGGTTATGCGGTTGAGTTTTTGAATATCGAGCAGATCAAGGAACAATACGGAGAAGGCGGCATCACGGAAATCGAACTGCAGGACGGCTGCGCCTGCGTTTCGGACGACACGCAGATGACGTTGTTTACGGCGAACGGCATTCTGGTCGCGGAAACGGCAAAACGCCTTCTCGGCGACGATAAGAGCCTCGAGAGGCATCTGCACAACGCATATATGGACTGGCACAGAACGCAGCGGTTCGGACCCAGCAAAGGCAAGGACGTCACAAGCTGGGTGTACCATGTCCCGGCGATGCACTCCGTGCGCGCGCCGGGCGGAACCTGCCTGCGCTCGCTTTCAAGCGGCGTTCTCGGCACGATGGAACATCCGATCAACTCCAGCAAGGGCTGCGGCGGCGTGATGCGCTGCGCGCCGATCGGGCTTTTTTACGACCGCGCGCATTACACGGTAAAATGGGTCGATTATGCGGGCGCGAAATCGGCGGCGCTGACCCACGGGCACCAGCTCGGTTTCCTCGCCGCGGCGGCGCTGGTGCATATCATAAACCAGTGCGTCTACGGCGATTTTGCCGGCGAAAACGCGCTGTTCGATATCGCGCAGGATTGCATCCTCGCGTTAAAATCGGAATTCGGCGCGTTTGAAAAGGTCGAAAAACTGAACGCCCTTCTCGAGCAGGCGATTGCGCTCGCGCAGGAGGACTCGTCGCCGCAGAGCGCGATTGCACAGCTTGGTGAAGGCTGGGTTGCGGAAGAAGCAGTTGCAATTGCACTCTACTGTGCGTTAAAATACAAAGACGATTTCCGTTCCGCCCTGATTGCGGCGGTGAACCACAGCGGGGATTCCGATTCGACCGGGTCGCTGACCGGCAACATTCTCGGCGCTTATGCGGGGTACGATAAGATCCCCGCGAGCATGCTTGAAAACCTTGAGCTGTACGACGTGATCAAGATCATTACAGAAGACCTTTACGCCCTTTGCGCAACGGAGGGCAACGACGCCTGTTATTCCGAAAACTGGCAACATAAATACATTAAGGCGGATTATAAACTGACATGAGTTCCGATAAACCGAATCAGCAGCCATCCAAAAGGACGACGATCCTTCGGGTAGCGAGTCTCGTGGCGGCTTTGCTGATCATTGTTCTGATCGTGGTGGTTGCTATCAACGCAATCCTGCCGGGGTTCCTCGACGTTCTCGAGCGCGGCGACCAGACCGAAATCGAGCAGTATATCCGCAGCTTTGGAAGCATTCGCGGCGTACTGCTTGCTTTCCTGCTGCAATTCATTCAAATACTGAGCATCTTTTTCCCGGGCGGCCCGATCCAGATCGCGATCGGGATCGTCTTTGGTACGCTGGCGGGATTTTTGATCTGCCATGTCGGGTACGTGCTCGCCAATGTTCTGGTGTTTTACTCAGCGCGAAAGTTGGGCAACCGTCTGGACCAGCTTTTCGCCGGGAGCAGCCGGACACGGCGCCTGAAGTTCATTTCGGAAGCGAAGCATCCCGGATATGTGGTGGCGCTCTCCTGCCTGATGCCGTTTTTACCGAACGGCCTCGTGCCGTATATCGCGGCGCGCACGAAAATCACGACGCTTCATTTTCTGATCTCCGTCTATCTGGGCAGTATACCGACGCTGCTCATGCTTTGCGCAATCGGTAACAAGATACTGCTCGGCGACTATCTGAAGGTCGCGGTGCTGTGCGCGGCGCTCGTTGCGGGCGTCGTGGTGCTGTATTTCTTCCGCCGCAAGCTGTTTGCCCTGTTCGATCGGGTCAACGCCTATTTTGAGGAACGTAAAAATCTGAAATCGATCTGACGCAGCCGCGCGGACCGACCGTCACTCTTCCGGGCCCAGTCCGCGGAGGGTGCAGTTTCCGATCGCCTGCCTGATCTGCGCCGCCGTGGCGCGGACGTATTCCGGCGCGTGCGCTTTCGGGTCTTCTTCGGAGCGCGGCCGGTACTGCTGCAGATAAAACCGTTTGCAGCCCTTTACGAGCAGTGCGGCGTTCACCGCATCCTCGCTTGTTAATTGCGGCGCAAACGTCAGACGGTATTCGTGCGGGATCGCGCTGTTTCTAAGCAGCGCGATGCTTTTTTGCAGCGCGTCCAAATCGACGGCGGCCTGCGCGATCTGGTCGTATTTCTCAAGCGGCGCCTTCACGTCCATTGCGACATAATCCAATAGATTTTTGCTTAAGAGGGACTGTATCACGCCCGGTTTCGTTCCGTTCGTGTCCAGCTTTACGCGGTATCCCATCTCGCGCACGCGCTGGACAAACGGCTCAAGGTTTTGCTGGAGCGTGGGCTCGCCGCCGGAAATAACGACCGCGCCGAGGGTGCCACGTCGTTTTTCAAGAAAATCGAACACGGACTGCTCGTCGAGCAGCGGCGTGTCCTTTTTCAGGATGTGCGCGTTGTGGCAATAGACGCAGTTGAAATTGCAGTACGGCGTGAAAACCACCGCGCAGATCTCGCCCGGATAGTCGACAAACGAATTCTTTTGAAAACCAGCAATCAGCAAAAAAAGCCCCTCCCATTCACATGACCGGATAAAAATTGGAGACATGTCGCAAGGCACGCCTCCAATCATACTATCATAATACAGATCGACCTTTGTCGTGAAGTGCGCGATTGTAAAGCGGTCAGATCACGAACTTCTTGCGCATGATGTACTCTTCCTTTTTGCCGGGGTTGTAGTTTTGCACCGGGCGCAGGTAACCGACCACGCGCGACCAGACCTCGGCCTTCTTTCCGCAGGTCGGGCAGGTGAAATGCTCGCCCGCGATATAGCCGTGTTCCTTGCAGATCGAAAAGGTCGGCGTGATGGAGATATACGGCATCTTGTATTTTTCAAACAGCGTCCGTATAAGGGTTTTCGCCGTCTCGATGTCCTCGATCCGCTCGCCGATATACAGGTGCTGCACCGTGCCGCCCGTATAGAGCGACTGCAGCTCGTCCTGCAGATCGCAGCATTCGAAGATGTCGTCCGTATAGCCGACCGGCAGCTGCGAGGAGTTTGTGTACATCGGCTCTTCCACGCCGGACTGGATGATATCGGGAAACTTCTCCTTGTCGAGCTTGGCGAGCCGGTAGCTCGTCCCCTCCGCGGGCGTCGCTTCAAGGTTGTAGCTGTGCCCCGTCTCCTCCTGGAATTCGATCATCAGATCGCGCAGGAAATTCATGACCTCGAGCGAGAACGCAAGCCCTTCGGGGCTGCCGATATCCTTGCCGACAAAATTCAGGCAGCATTCGTTCATGCCGATCAGGCCGATGGTATTGAAGTGGTTCGTCCAGTATTCGCCGGTGTGGGCTTTGACGTTGCGCAAATAGTGCATGGAATACGGATACAGCCCCTGCTCCGTCTGGCGCTCGATGATCTTGCGCTTGATTTCGAGGCTCGTCTTTCCGAGCGTCGCGATCTTTCCGAGGCGTTCGAAGAAATCCTCCTTGGACGTCGCGAGATAACCGATGCGCGGCAGGTTGACGGTATAAACGCCGATGCTGCCCGTCATGGGGTTGCTGCCGAACAGGCCGCCGCCGCGCTTCCTCAGCTCGCGTTTGTCGAGCCTGAGCCTGCAGCACATGGAGACGGCGTCCTCCGGCGAAAGATCGGAGTTGACGTAGTTCGCGAAATACGGAATGCCGTATTTGCATGTGATCCGCATAAAATCGTCCACGACGGGGCTCGACCAGTCGAAATCCTTCGTGATGTTGATGGTCGGGATCGGGAACGTGAAGACGCGGCCCTTCGCGTCGCCTTCGAGCATGACGGCGCAGAACGCCCGGTTGAACAGGTCCATCTCGGCCTGAAATTCGCCATAGTTTTTGTCCATGTATTGCCCGCCGAGGATGACCGGCTCGTTCTTCAGCGTCGAAGGAACTTTAATATCGAATGTGAGGTTGGAAAACGGGCACTGGAAGCCGACGCGCGTCGGCACGTTGATATTGAAGACGAACTCCTGCAGGCACTGGCAGACCTGCTCGAACGTCATGTTGTCATAGCGGACAAACGGCGCGCAGTAGGTGTCGAACGAGCTCCACGCCTGCGCCCCGGCGGTTTCGCCCTGGGTCGTAAATGTCGAGTTGACGATCTGCCCCAAAAACGAACGCAGGTGCTTTGCGGGCTTGCTTTCGACCTTGCCCTCTACCCCGCCGAAACCTTCCGAAAGGAGCTGGCGAAGGTCCCAGCCGGCGCAGTACGGGCCGAAGAAGCCGAGGTCGTGGATGTGCGCGTCCCCGCTTTCGTGCGCCTTGCAGATATCGATCGGATAGATTTCGTACAGCCAGTACTTCTTTGTAAACGCCTCGCGCACATAGTTGTTCAGGCCGTTTACGCTGCGCTGCATGTTCGCGTTTTCCTTGACGCCCCAGTCGCGGTCGTCCAGATAGTCGCCGAACATATCGATGGTCGCGCCGATCAGCGCGTTGATTTCGCGCGTCCCGCGGCGTTTTTCGCGATAGAGGATATACGCCTTGGCCGTCTTGGCGTGCCCCGCCTCGATGAGGACCTTTTCGACGATGTCCTGAATCCCCTCGACGTCCGGCGGCGACTGCTGGTATTTCTGCTCGGCAAGGCGAACGACCTCGTCCGTCAGCCGTTCGGACAGCGCTTCGTCCGTTCCGTTTACCGCCTGCGCGGCTTTCCAAATGGCGCTTTGTATTTTTTTACGGTCAAAGTTTTCCCTCCGGCCGTCGCGTTTGATAATTTCCTGAAACATACCTGCAATCCCCCTGTTCTTGTGTCGCATTACCAGTTTACCGGCATGGATATATTGTGTCAAGGGACGGTATTGAATACCAGATATTGATATATTCGGTGGATAATCTGTGGACAATCTTGTCAAAAATCAAGCCAAAAGTAAAAAACACATAAAGTATGCGGCTTTTCGGCGTTTTTGCAAAAAGTAAAAATCCGAATCGGATGTATAACAAATGTATGCCTTGAATTTTCATGAATTTTGTTTAAAAAGATTTCATATTTCATAGAAGGAACGGACACAATATTTTGTATCGACGTAATCCTCCGCCAACTACATATTGTATTACATGGCAACAGGACACCGGTCCGTATATAAAATCGGGCACCGGCGCATAAAAATCGCGCCGGTGCCCTTTTGGAGGTATTTGACCTTACAGGTCGAACTGCTTGACGATGAGGGAAACGATCTCCTGGCCGATGCGCTGCTGCGCTTCCTTAGTGGACGCGCCGATGTGCGGCGTGCAGCTTACGTGCGGATGCGAATAGAGCGCCACGTTTTTCGCGGGTTCCTCGGCAAAGACGTCGAGTCCCGCGCCGTAGACCTTGCCGCTCTCAAGCGCTTCCAGCAGCGCTCCTTCGTCGACGTTGGTCCCGCGGGAGGTGTTGATGATCACAACCCCGTCCTTCATCTTGGCAAGCGTATCCTTGTTGACCATCGGCTGGCCGGGCAGAGACGGAACGTGCAGCGAGATGATATCCGAGGAAGCGAGCAGCTCGTCCATTTCGACGTAACGCATGGTCTCGCATTCCAGTTCGGGTACCTTATAGATATCATACGCAATCACGTTCATACCGAGCGCCTGGCAGCGGCTGCCGAGCGCCTGGCCGATTCTGCCGTATCCGACGATACCGATGGTCTTTCCGGAAAGTTCAAAGCCCACATAGGCTTTCTTTTCCCATTTGTCTTCGCGCATCGTATGACCCGCGATCGAGATATGCCGCGCGACAGAAAGCATGTGCGCAAGCGCAAGCTCCGCAACCGCGTTCGAGCTCGCGCGCGGCGTGTTGCAGACGCTGATGCCGTGCCCCTCGGCGCAGACCTTGTCGATGTTGTCGATGCCGACGCCCGCGCGGATGACGAGCTTGAGCTGGCCGCTCGCGCAGGCCGCGTCGATCTGCTGCTCGCGCACCTTGGTCGCGCTGCGCACGACCAGCACGTCGTAGTTCTTTACGGCTTCGCAGAGCGCGTCCTGGTCGTAATGCTGAACGTCGACCTGACAGCCCTTTGCCACCAGCTGGTCGATCGCGCTTTGGTCCATGCCGTCGCTGGCAAGAATTTTAATCATAACTGTTCTCCCTTTCGTCCTTGCGGCTTACTGATGCTCGGCTTCGTACTGCCTGAGGAAATCGACAAGCGCGACCACGCCCTCTTTCGGCATCGCGTTGTAGATCGAGGCGCGCAGCCCGCCGACGCTCTTGTGCCCCTTGAGGTTGTCGAATCCGGCGGCTTTCGTCGCCGCGACGACTTCCGCGTCCTTCTCCTTGCTTTCGGTGACGAACGGGACGTTCATGAGCGAGCGGCTTCCCTTTTCGACCGTGCCGGTGAACATCTTGCTGGAATCCAGGAAGTCGTACAGGACCTTCGCCTTGTCCTCGTTCATCTGCTGCATGACCTTCAGGCCGCCGATCTTTTTGAGGTACTTGAACACCTTGCCGCAGACATAGATGCTCCAGCAGTTCGGCGTGTTGTACATGGAACCCGAATTCGCATGCGTGTCATAGCGCATGTAGATCGGCGTCCAGGCGGGCACGTCCGCTCGAATCAGGTCTTCCCGGATGATCACCACCGTCATGCCGGCGGGACCGACGTTCTTCTGTACGCCCGCGTAGATCATGCCGTAGTCGCTGACGTTGCAGGGCTTACTGAGGAACATGGACGACTGGTCGGAAACGAGGATCTTCCCCTTCGTGTCCGGCAGCTTCGGATAGGTCAGCCCGTGGATCGTTTCGTTTTCGCAGATATAGACGTAATCGACATCGTCGTCGATCGGCAGGGCGCTCCCGTCGGGCACATACGTATAGTTCTTGTCCTCGCTCGAGGCAATCACGTTGATCGTGCCGTACTTCTTCGCTTCCGCAATGGCTTTCTTCGACCATGCGCCGGTCTGGATGTAATCCGCAACGCCGTTTTTCATGAGGTTGATCGGGATCATCGCAAACTGAAGCGTCGCGCCGCCCTGAATAAAGAGGACCTTGTAGTTGTCCGGGATTCCCATCAGCTCGCGAAGGTCCGCTTCCGCTTCGTCGATGATGGTCTGAAACACCTTTGAACGGTGGGACATCTCCATGACGGACATGCCGCTGCCCTTATAGTTCAGCGTCTCCGCCGCAATCTCTTCCAGTACCTCGACGGGCATCGTCGCCGGACCGGCCGAAAAATTGTAAATCCGATCGTACTTCATACAACACGCTCCTAATAATTTTTCTGTATTATAAATATTTTTGACTGCTGGCGAATACATTATAACCTTGAACGAAATGCAATTCAACCTTGAAACGGGTAAAAACGGTACATTTTTAATAATTATTTTTAGCAATGCAAAAATATATTATGAAACTTATGATAAAAACAAAGCCTGCGCCCAAAGTGCGGACGCAGGCAAAAGTATCGTTAACGATGTGGCTTACCGCTCTTCGCGGAAGTAGGCGTTGCCCAGGCTGGCGGGCGGTTGATCCTCGCGTTTTCTCCTGAGCGCGGAAATAACGAGGACGAGGACCGTAACGACGTACGGCAGCATCTTGAAGATCTCCTGCGAGCTTCTCGTCAGTCCCGGAATGTAGAAGTACAGCCAGAACAGTGCGCCGAACAGATAGGAACCCCAGATCGTCCGCTTCGGTTTCCACGTCGCGAAGATGACGAGCGCGACGGCGAGCCAGCCGAGCTTTTCAATGCTTCCGTCCGTCGACCATGTGCCCTTGATGTAGTCCATCGTATAATACAGGCCGCCGAGTCCGGAGATGCCGGCGCCGATGCAGGTGGCGAGATACTTATACTTGGATACGCTGATGCCCGCGGCGTCCGCCGTGGCCGGGTTTTCGCCGACGGCGCGGAGGTTGAGGCCGACGCTGGTCTTGTTTAAAAACCAGCTCGTTACAAAAGCGAGAATGACGGCCAGATACGCAAGGAAACCATAGGAGAAGAAGATTTTCCCGACTGCTCCCAGATGGTCCGATAAAAACGGAACGTTCGTGCGGAACGCCCCGCTCGTCAGCGCGACGGAGATCTGGCCGACGCCGCCGGCCATCTTATTGAGCGTGCCGCCGAAGAGGTTTGCAAAGCCGCCGCCGAAAATCGTAAGCGTCAGGCCCGTTACGTTCTGGTTTGCGCGCAGCGTGATGGTCAAAACGGAGTAGATCAAGCCGCCGAGCATCGCCGCGATAAACGCGGAAAGCAGCGTCAGGATGACCGCTATGGCGGCAGAAGGATTCGCCGCGTTGTTCTCATAAACGAACGATGCGATCAGCCCCGCGATGCCGCCGAGATACATGATGCCGGGGACGCCGAGGTTGAGGTTACCGGATTTCTCGGCAAGGATTTCGCCGACGGCGCCGAACATGATGACCGTGCCGAATACGACGGCCGCCTGGATCAATGAAACGACCTGTGTCATTTTTCGGCCTCCTTCCTTCCGCCGCGGAAGCGGATCTTATAATTGATGAAGAACTCGCTGCCGAGGATGAAGAACAGGATGATACCGGTTATCATTTCGGAAACAAAGTCGTTCAGGTCGAACTGGGAGGCGATTTCGATCGCGCCCTTTTGCAGGAACACGAGCAGCGCCGAGATCGCGATCATCACAAACGTATTGAACTTCGCCAGCCATGCGACGATGATCGCGGTGAATCCGCGCCCGCCGGCCGTGCTGGTCGAGATCGTATGGCTCGCGCCCGCGACGGCGATGAACCCGGCGATGCCGCAGATCGCGCCGGAGAGCGCCATCGTGCGGACAATGACCTTTTTCACGTTGATCGCGGCGTAGCGTGCGGTGTTTTCGCTTTCGCCGACGACGGCTATCTCGTAACCGTGCTTACAGTAGCGCAGATACAGAAACATGAGAACGGCAAGCGCCATGACGATGATCACGTTGAGCGTGTACATCTGCCCGAAGATCGTCGGGAACCAGCCGGACTTCGTCATCTGGTTGATGATTCCGACCGTATTGGAACCGAACGGATTCTCCCACTTTGCAACGAAGAAGCTCGTCAGCTGGATGGCGATGTAGTTCATCATCAGCGTAAAGAGCGTTTCGTTTGCGTTCCAGCGCGCCTTGAACACGGCGGGGATGGTCCCCCAGATGCCGCCGGCGAGCATGCTTGCGACAAACATCGTGAGCAGCAGCACGAAACCGGAAATCGATTTGCCGAGGTAGATCATGCAGGCCGCGGCCGCAATGCCGCCGGCGAGGATCTGCCCTTCCGCACCGATGTTCCAAAATCGCATTTTGAACGCCGGCGCAAGTCCGACGGCGATGCAGAGCAGCATCATGATATCGCGAATGGTCACCCAGATTCGCTTATTCGTTCCGAAGGCGCCCTTGAACATCGCCGCGTAAACCTTCAGCGGATTCAGCTTTGTCAGGGCGTAGATGATGATCGCGCAGACAATCAGAGCCAGCACAAGGCCGATCAGTCGGACGCCCAGTGATTTCCACAGGGGCATGCCGTCCCTTTTGGACATGCGGATGAACGGTTCGTGGGTTTCGCTCTCATGCTTCTTGCTCACGATTCATCCCTCCTTCTTTCAAATAAGTCATAAGATAACCGACCTCGTCCTTCGTGGTCGTCCTTGCGTCCACGATATCGTTGACATGCCCGGCGCAGAGGACCATGATCCGGTCGCAAAGCTCAAGCAAAACGTCAAGGTCTTCTCCGACGAAGATGACGGCCGCGCCGTGGTTCTTCTGCTCGCTTAGGAGGTGATAAATATTATAGGAAGTGTTGATGTCGAGTCCGCGCACCGCGTAGGCCGTCATAAGGAGTTTCGGTTGCATCGCTATTTCGCGGCCGACCAGCACCTTCTGCACGTTGCCGCCCGAAAGCCTGCGCACCGGCGTGCTAAGCCCCGGCGTCACGACTTCCAGATTTTCGACGACGGTTTCCGCAAGCTTGCGCGGCCGTTTCCGGTCCGCAAACGGCCCGTTTCCATTCTGGTAGCTTCTGAGCATCATGTTGTCCGTTAAATCCATGCTCCCGACAAGGCCCATGCCGAGGCGGTCTTCCGGAACGAACGCAAGCGCGACGCCGAGATGCTTGATATCCAGCGGACGCATGCCGGAGAGTTCTTTCGGCTTCCCGTTTTCCGGTATGAATTTGATGCTGCTGCAGCTCTGGCAGTATTGAAGCCCCGCGATGGCTTCCAGCAGTTCCTTCTGCCCGCTGCCGGAAATTCCGGCGATGCCGAGTATCTCCCCGCTGTACGCCGTAAAGCTGACCTTGTTGAGGCGGTTGATTCCGTCGGCGTCGCAAACGGTAAGGTTCTCGACGACAAGCCGCGGCTTTGGATCGACCGGGTCCAATCTCTCGATGTCCAGCGAAACGGCGCGCCCGACCATCATCTCCGTCAGCTTCTTCGCGTCCGTTTCATTCGTCGGCACGTCGCCGATGAAAAACCCTTTTCGAAGCACGGCGACGCGGTCGGAAATTTCGAGCACCTCGTGCAGTTTATGCGTGATGATGATGATGGACTTGCCGTCCGCCTTCATGTTGCGCATGACGCAGAAGAGCTTCTGCGTCTCCTGCGGCGTAAGCACGGCGGTCGGTTCGTCCAGAATGAGAATGTCCGCCCCGCGGTACAGCACCTTGACGATTTCAAGCGTCTGCTTCTCGGACACGGACATGTCATATACTTTTTTGTTGGGATCGACGACGAAACCGTAGCGATCGCAGATGTCCTTTACGGCGGCGCGGACCTTTCCAAGATCGAGCAGCGGCGATTCGTTCAGTCCCAGAATGATATTTTCAGCAGCAGTCAATACGTCGACCAGCTTGAAGTGCTGATGGATCATTCCAATATGCAGGTCGTATGCATCCTTCGGAGAAGCGATCGTAACTTCCTTTCCGTTAATGAATATCTGTCCGCTGTCCGGGAAATAAATACCCGCCAGCATATTCATGAGCGTGGTTTTCCCGCTGCCGTTTTCGCCGAGCAGCGACAGAATCTCGCCTCGCTTAATTTCGAGGCAGACCTTGTTGTTAGCGACTACCTCGCCGAACGTCTTCGTGATGTCGACCATTCGGATAGCTATTGTACTCTCCACACGCTTGACCCCTTCTATATTAGATTCAGACTTGCTTAAAATATTTTAGCATACAAATGAGCATGGTGTAAACAAAAAGATGGAGCAAACGAAAAGATTGCGCCGATTAAATTACGCCAATGTGAAGCAAATGCAACGAAAAAGCGGGAACAGTTGCCTGCCCCCGCTTTTTGAGCCAATGTTTTGAGTTAGCTGAGTTCCGTGATGCCGTCGATGCGGAGGCTGAAATACGGGGCGCTGCGCAGCGTGGACTCGTAGAAGATGCCGTCCGTGATGGCTTCGCCGGTGTCGCCGACCCAGTCGCCGTCGGTGTCGATGGCGAGGAAGGTCGTCGGATGCTCACCGCCAACGGTGAAGGTCGAGCAGTCGAAGATGTTCAGCGAACCGTCGATGATGGCCGCTTCAACTTCGGCAACCTTCTCAGCGGTGCCGGGGGCGCAGCTCTCGCCGAGCGCGGAGATCATGTTGGCGCCGGTCGCATAGCCTTCGGACCAGTCGGTCGCGATGTCTTCACCACTCAGAGCGCAGTTGAACGCATAGGTGTAATAAACACTCCAGTTGTTCTGTGCGGAGGTCAGGGCCGCTGTCGGCGCGACGCTCAGCATGTCGATGTTGTAACCGACGCAGTATACGGGCGTGCCGCTATCCAGCATAGTCTGGACTGCGGACGGTGCGCCTGTGGAGTCGGCGTGCTGGCTGATGATGCAGCAGCCTTTCGCCATGAGCGAGTTGGCGGCTTCCGCTTCGGCGGTCGGATCATACCAAGAGTTGGTATAGATGACGTCCATGTGGGCATCGGGCACGATGCTCTGTACGCCGAGGAAGAACGCGGTGTAACCGCTGACCACTTCAGCATACGGATAGGCGCCGACATAGCCGAGGTACGGATCGGTCACGAGGCCTTCGTCCAGCATTTCCTGCAGCTTCATGCCGGCAACGACGCCGGACACGTAGCGCGATTCAAACGTATGGGTGAACGCATTCTTGAAGTTGGAGAGTCCGCTCAGGGCAGCCGTGTCACCGGTCATGGAGACAAACACCACGTCCGGATTCTCGGAAGCGGCCTGCTGCATGTAGGACTGATGGCCGTAGCTGTCGGAGAAGATGTACGTGCAGCCCTGCTCGACGAGGTCGATGGCCGTATCGTAGCAAGTTTCATCCTCGGAGATGTTGTACTTCCAGATGATGTCGTCATCGGAGATGCCGACGGCCGCAGCGGCGGTCTTGATGCCGTCGATATGGGCCGCATCGAAGCCGGTGTTCTCGTCGTGTACGAGGATTACGCCGATTTTAACGGTAGACGCCGTTTCTTCGGCTGCTTCTTCAGTAGCGGTTTCTTCCACTGCCGGCGCTTCGGTCGCGGTTTCTTCCGCTGCCGTTTCCGTAGTGGCTTCTTCGGTCGTCGTGCTTGCGCAAGCGGCGAGCGAAAATACCATAAGAGCAACTACGAACAGAGCAATGATCTTTTTCATGGTTTTCCTCCTGCTAATTATGATTTATTGAAACACCGCAAGATACGATGAAACAACCAAGCGATTGATGACACTTATTGTAACACCATTTGTTCGGTGAAACAACCTAAAATAATGCAACAACATTCGTAATTTACACAATTTATTACTAAATGGAGCGAATAAATTGCATAATTATACGTTTTGGTTCGGTGTCGACTCTTCCTTCGTTTGGCGCATTCGCGCGTTTAGCCGGAGCATGCTGTAATATTCAGTTATCGGATTCTTCCGCTTGCCTCGAGCGCCCGTATGTCCGGGTCGCATTTAAACGGCTCTCCCGCGGCAAGCATCGCGTTTTTAACGTCCTTGAGACCGCTTCCGGTCGAAATGACCGTTACGCTCTCGTTTTGCTTAATGATTCCTTCGGCGACCGCGCGCTTCAGTCCCGCCGTTGCGGTGACGCCCGCCGGTTCGCCGAATACGCCTTCGGTGCGGCCGAGCAGCCGCATTGCGTCCAGAATTTCGTCGTCCGAAACGGCGATCCATGCGCCGCCGCTGTCCCGCACGGCGCGCTGCGCCTTTTTCGGGTTTCGCGGCACGCCGACGGCGATGCTGTCGGCAAGCGTGTTTTCCGGCGTCGGTTCCAGCTCGCCGCCGCGCCTGTCGGCGTCGACAAACGGGCAGCAACCCGTGGACTGCACGCCGAGGATTTTCGGGATACGCTCGATCATGCCGAGCTGAAGCAGGTCGTAAAAACCGTTGTACACGCCGCCGATCGTGCATCCGTCGCCAACGGACACCGCGACCCAGTCGGTCGGGTTCCAGTTCAGCTGTTCGGCAATCTCCAGCGCGACGGTCTTCTTGCCTTCGGTCAGGATCGGGTTGATGCCCGCGTTCCTGTTATAAAAGCCCCACTTCTCGATGGCCGCCTTGCTGAGCTCAAACGTCTGTCGGTAATCGCCCTTGACGCTGATGACGTTCGCACCGAAGATCAAAAGCTGTGCGACCTTCCCCATCGGCGCGCGTTCCGGAACGAAAATGACCGTTTTCAGTCCCATCCTTGCGGCGTTTCCGGCAAGGGAGCTCGCCGCGTTTCCCGTCGAGGAGCAGGAGATGGTGCCGTAACCGAGTTCGATCGCCTTTGCGACGGCGACGCCGCTTGCGCGGTCCTTGAGGGAACCGGTCGGGTTCAAACCATCATCTTTTATATACAGCGTGTCGAGGCCGATCTGCTTACATAGCCGGAGCGAACGGTAAAGCGGCGTCCAGCCGATCCTGAGGAAATCGCCGAGTCCTGTTCCCGCAAGCGGCATGAGCGCGCGATACCGCCACATGCTGTTGTCCGCGTCGTTCTTCAGCGACTCTTTCGAGAATGTCTTTTTGATCTCCCGGTAATCGTAAACGATATCCAGGATTCCCTTTTCGCCGCAGGACGGGCACGTCATCAGTTCCGGACCGAACGGATATTCCCTGCCGCAGAGCGTGCAGCGATAGCCGGCAATACGTTTCATAAGGACACTCCAAATTAAGCTTCGTTCATCCGCCGGCTGCAGTTTCTTAAAGGTTAAACCACATCAACCGACGAATACATCATACCGCAACAATCGTGAAATGTACAGTAAAAAATAGCACTGAACAAAATTATTATGGCCGAAATATTTTTGTATTTCTGTGTCCGGTCGTATTGCGCGTTCTGGAAAGCGTATAGTATAATACCCATGGAATCTTTTAAAAACGGCTTGTTTTCGCATTGCCTGAGAGAATTTTAAAACCCAATACTGAAACCGTTCACATAACACTGCATTTCGCGAAGGGAGATTCATGGCTTATGTTGCTGATTGGAAACGGAAGGCTTGTAACCAGAGACGACGGGTTGTTTATTGAAAACGGAGCGGTCGTTACAAACGGCGCTCTGATTCAGGATATCGGCACGACGGAGGAAATGAAAACGAAATATCCGGAGGCGGAGTTTGTAGACGCCGACGGCGGCGTGATCATGCCGGGCCTGATCAACGCACATAACCATATCTACAGCGCGTTTGCACGCGGGCTTTCGATCAAGGGCTACAACCCCCACGACTTCAACGATATCCTGGAAGGCATGTGGTGGAAGATCGACCGCCTGCTGACGAAGGAAAACGACAGCCTGTCCGCGCAGGCCGTCTATGTGGACTGCATCAAAAACGGCGTGACGACGATCTTCGACCATCACGCAAGCTATTACGACATCCCCGGAAGTCTGGATACGCTCGCGGACGCGGCGAAAGGCCTCGGCGTACGCACATGCCTGTGTTACGAGGTGTCCGACCGCGACGGCGAAGAGAAGATGAAGCAGTCCGTCCTCGAAAACGAGCGCATGATCAAGCGCGCGCAGGCCGACGGGAGCGACATGCTCAAGGGCATGATGGGGCTCCACGCGGCGTTCACTCTCTCCGACGAAACGCTTGCGCTCTGTAAAAAGCACACGCCGGATACGACCGGGTTCCATATCCATGTTGCGGAAGGCCCGGGCGACCAGATCGATTCGCTTAAAAAGTACGGCAAGCGCATCGTCGAACGTCTGTTCGAGCTTGGCATCCTCGGCGAAAAGACGCTCGCGATCCACTGCGTACACGTCAGCCCCGCCGAGATGCGGCTGCTCAAGGAGACGGACACGATGGTCGTGCACAATCCGGAATCCAACATGGGCAACGCCATCGGATGCGAACCCACGATCCGTCTTTTCCAGGAAGGCATCCTGCTCGGCCTCGGCACAGACGGCTATACGAACGACATGCTCGAGAGCTATAAGGTCGGCAACATCATCCACAAGCACAATCTTTGCGACCCGACGGTCGCCTGGGGCGAGATCCCCGCGATGCTGTTCGGCAACAACCCGAAGATCGCGGGACGTTTCTTCAATAAGCCACTCGGCGTGCTGAAAAAGGGCGCGTATGCCGACGTGATCGTGACCGATTACGATCCGCTGACGCCGATGGATGGAAATAACGTCAACGGCCATATCCTCTTCGGCATGAACGGACGGAGCGTCGTGACCACCGTCTGCAACGGCAAAGTGCTCATGAAGGACCGCAAAGTGCTCGTAACGGACGAAAAAGCGCTGATGAAGGAGTGCCGCGCAAGCGCTGCGAAGCTCTGGAAGTCGATCAACGGCTAGTAAACAGCATAGCGTTATAAGAGCAGCATAGACAAACAGCATATACAATAGGATACAGGAGGTTTCAAATGTCAGATCGTATGACCCCTATCCCGTTTGCGGATTTAATGAATTGGATACTCGAAGAACGCAAGCAAGGCAGCGTGTTCGGCGTCCGCCGGGCGTTCTCCGCACCGAAAGGAAAGCGGCTCGATCTCTTCGGCGAGCATCTTGAAACGCCGTTCGGCCCGGCAGCCGGACCGCACACGCAGCTTGCGCAGAATCTGATCGCCGCCTATTACGCGGGATGCCGCTTTTTCGAGCTGAAGACGGTCCAGACGCTCGACGGCGAGGACCTTCCGGTTTCAAAGCCCTGCATCCTCGCGGTCGACGAATGCTACAACGTCGAGTGGTCGACCGAGCTGACCGTTCAGCAGGCGTTCGACGAATATGTCAAGGCGTGGTTTGCAATCAAGCTCATGAGCTGGGAGTTCGATCTCGGCCGCCCCGACGGATTCATGTTCAACATGAGCGTCGGTTACAATTTTGAAGGCATCACGAGCCCGAAGATCGACGCGTTCATCGAAGGGCTGAAAAACGCGTCCTCCACGCCGATCTGGCAGGAATGCCATGCCTGGGCCAAGGAAAACCTGTCCCGCTTTACGAAGGTTGACGCAAAATACATCGACGGCGTTTCGCCGCGCGTCTGCTCGTCCATCACGCTCTCTACGCTCCACGGCTGCCCGCCGCAGGAAATCGAGCGCATTTCAAATTATCTGATCGACGTCAAGGGCCTCAATACGTTCGTCAAGTGCAACCCGACGCTGCTTGGCTACCAGTTCGCGCGCAAAACTATGGACGACATGGGATATGACTATCTCGTGTTCGACGATTTTCATTTTAACGACGACCTGCAATATCGCGACGCAATCCCGATGTTCAAGCGTCTTGTTTCGCTCGCGGAAAGCAAGGGCGTCACCTTCGGGCTGAAGCT
>Ga0116164_10001545_pt1 | contig 17308 bp, 12 predicted proteins | sample AD_UKC109_MetaG_FD_89888 | JGI IMG/M metagenome (GOLD analysis project Ga0116164, IMG submission 89888) | Active sludge microbial communities of municipal wastewater-treating anaerobic digesters from Hong Kong - AD_UKC109_MetaG | ecosystem: Engineered > Bioreactor > Anaerobic > Digestate... | reverse complement strand
AGTATGATCGATGCTATCGAGCAGTCCTCGATCCAGACGTCCGATTCACCCTCGTCGGCGCAGACGACGACCCCGAGCCGCGCTCCCGCAAGGAATGACGAGCCGCTCGGCTTCGCTCGCGACAGGGCCGCAAGCGTTTCGTGATCCTCAACGAAGACGAAACTCCAGGGCCGAAAGTTTCGGGATGTGGGCGACCGGAGGGCCGCCTCCTTCAAGAGCTCCACGATCTCGGGCTCGATATCTTCGTCTTTATACTTTCTTATGCTTCTCCTCTTCCGAAGTATCTCTATCATTTCTATCATTAATCCCCCTCCAGTTTTCTCACGTAGATTCTTCATTGAAAGATAAATTCGATCTGAATTTCTATTAAAAAGTTGGCCGGGGATCGTCCCGGCTACGACTCGTAGATCCCGGCCCCGAGCCACCAGGTCTCGTCCACCTTCATCACGTAGCTGACCTTCGGCTCAGTCTGGTTTGTGATGGGGTTGGTCCACACGTACTCGTAGAAGCCGCTGCCGTCGTTCAGGGCGATGGAGCGCATATCCTGGTCGATATAAGCTCCCTGCTCGTCCTGGATGTCCAGCCGATAGGTCCCCACATCCGAAGGAAGGTAGGGAAGGGCGAGGGCGGTGCCGTTGAAGTCGTGGGCGAAGATGTAGACGTCGCCCCGGACCCACGGGCCTTCAAGGTCCATGAAATCGGCCAATGCTTTCTCCTTTCCCACCACCAGGGCGTAGCTTCTCGCCTCTTCAACGAAGCTCTCGAGCTCCTCCCTGGTCGCTGGCTTCTTCTCGGAGAGGTTCTCAGACGAGGCCCGGGAGCCGTAGATTCCGGCCCCGAGCCACCAGGTCTCGTCCACCTTCGCCGCCCGGCTGAGCTTCAGCTCTTCGGTCATGTTCTCAGCGGGATTGGGGTAGAGGTAGTAGGACTCGCCGCTGCCTTCCATCGCGAGAGAGATGAAATCCTGGACGAAGGTGACCTCGTTTGCGTCTTCGATTTCGATCCGGTTCTCGCCGACGAGTTCGGGCTGGATGGGGAGGGCTAGAAGGGTCCCGTTGAAGTCGTAGGCGAAGATGTAGAGGTCTTCCCGGACGAACTCTCCAGCCGGATCGTTGAAGGCCTCCAGGGCCTTCTCCTTGCCGTTTTCAAGGGAATAGTTCAGAGCCTCGTCCACGAACGCCGCGAGGGCCGCCCGATCCTGAAGGCTGAAGTGGGGCGGCTGGTCCGAGAGATAAATCCCCGAACCTATCCAGAGGTCGTCATCCACCTTCAGGGCATAGACGAGCTTCAGCTCCTCGGCGTTCTCCTCAGCGGGGTTGGGATAGACGTTGTAGAGGAAGCCTCCGCCCAGTTCTGCAACCTTCATCAGGTTTTTGATCATGGGAACGCCGTTTGCGTCCACCAGTTCGAGGTTGTTTCTGCCCACAAGCTCCGGCAGGTAGGGGTGGGCTAGAAGGGTCCCGTTGAAGTCGTAGGCGAAGATGTAGAGGTCGCCCCTGACAAACTCTCCGGCGGGGTCGCCGAAGGCCTCTAGGGCCGCATCTATGCCGTTATCCAGAACGTACTCTTTCGCCTCGTCCAAAAAGGAGACCAGCTCCTCCCTGGCGCTATCGTCAGCGATCGGCACCACATACTCAGCAGATGCTCCGACGCAGCCGACAAGAGAGGCAGCAAAGAGGACGTAAAAAGCGATCCTGATATGTGTCATTGACATAATCCTATCTTCTTCATCTTGATCTGCTATATCGGTTACGGGGCCTGTTACCTTTTGCAAGCTGAGACGTAACTGTAAAAAGACGAGATGATGTCTGTGATGATCGTTTAGATTTTATCAGTATACTTCCGCCCGATGGCCTCAGAGATCAGTCGGCTTTCCGGGCCTGCTCCAGGCTCTTTATCGTAAACGCCTTCGGAAGCAGCTCTTCGACGGTGGCGATCTCGGCATCACCCCGAGTGTTCGCCATGATCACCTTGATCTCCTCGCCGAACTCCACCAGAGTCTGTCTGCATACGCCGCAGGGGGCAATCGGCTCCTCCGTCTCCGCCACCACCGCCAGGGCCTCAAACTCTCTCTCCCCATCGCTGATGGCCTTGGCGATGGCGGCCCTCTCGGCGCAGATGGACGCTCCGGAAGAGGCGTTCTCGACGTTGGCGGCGGCGTAGACCTCCCCATCTTTGGCGAGGATGGCTGCTCCGACCCGAAAGCCCGAGTAGGGGGCGTAAGATCTCTCCAGGGCCTTCTTCGCTTCTTCGATCAGTTGATCGTATCCGCCCTCGTAGGGGTGGGGGCCGCATCGGAGGGAGCCGATGTACATGCACTCATCGGGAGGAATGCTCGGAATCGTCATCTCCTCCTCGTCATCGGTGAACTTCACTGGAGCTCCCCTGATGATCACCGCGGGGACGCCCTCGTCCCCCTCGCCCATCACCACCTCCCCGGCGGATACGAGGTTGTCGGCGACAGCCTTCCTCGTCACCTCCAAGGCCCTCCCGTAGAGGTCTTTTTGTCCTCGCGCATCTTCCACCGGAAGGATCCCGTCACAGGCGAGGGCCACGCCGACGCACCCGAGGCGCAAGGGGTGAGTCCTGCTGTCGCCGATGACGACGCCTATCTTCTTTCCCGAAGTCTCCTTCAACCTCTTTCTTATCTGGGATGCGGACCTCTGGGGATCTTCTGGAAATAATACGACCGATCCCGGCGGGGCGTTGGAGTGATCGATCCCTGCGTTGGGATAAAGAAAGCCGTCCTTGATCGTCAGAACGACTCCCGGAATCCCGCCCATGATCCGGTCGGAGGAGCGGATAATGAGCTCCATCTCCCGAGGATCTTTTCTGAACTTCTCCGCAAGCTCCAGGGCTACGGTCCCGGGGTTTACCTCCGATAGCTTCACTACACCGCCCTCGGCGGTGGCGACGGCGCTCTCTGCGATCACGAGAATGTCGCCGTCGACAAGGGTGAGCCCCTCCCTCTTCATCCCCGCGAGGAGGGCCTTCACCAGGTCGTCCCCCGAGCTGATCAGGTCCGTCTTTATTCCGAGAACTTCCAAAGGCCTCACCAGTATCGTTTCGGATCCTCCATCCTCGCCAGCGCCTCCTCGATGGCCTCGGCCACCGCGGGGAGGTTGAAGGGCTGACCCTTGAGGTTTTTGACGAGCCCCCGGACCTGGGCCACCGTCCCCAGGACAAGAACCTCCATATCGCCAGGATCGCACCGAAGAGCGCCCATGGGTATGGCGGCGTCCCCGCCTCGGGCGAGCATCTCCTGCTTGATGACTATCGCTTCCATGGAGGTGACGCCTCGAAGGGAGAGGGCCCGGAAAGATCCCTTGCCTACGAGGGCCCTGGAGCCGTCTTCACCCACCCCCAGCCGCGCGAAGGTCCAAGAGAGGTCCCGAGGATGGCCCGAATGGGCGAAGACCTCCACCTCGATTTTGCCGTCGGTCATGGAGGTCGGCGGCCTGCCCCGGATCGCCTCGGCCATCCGGATCGTCTCCAGGGATGCTGCGACGTCGTGGGTCCTGACGAGGTGAGCCCCATTGTAGACGGCGATGGTGGTGGCGGCGAGAGAGCCCTGGAGCCTCTCGGCGGGATTTTGCCTTTTTAGAACGGCGCCTATGAACGACTTCCTGGAGACCGCCGCCATCACTGGCCTGTTCAGCACCCGGAGGCGGGAGAGGCCGTCGAGGATGGCGAGGTCGTGGCCCGGCCCCTTGGGCGGCGTCCAGTGGCCGATCCCAGGATCGACGGTCACCTTATTGGGGGATACGCCAGCATCGGCGGCATCTTTCAGCCGACCCCCCAGAGACGCCACGATCTCCCCCATATCGAGGATATCTCCGGGCCTCTCTTTTGACGCCATTATTATAAGTGATGCGTCGTGGTCTGCCACCGTCCGGGCCATATCGGGGTCCAGAAGGCCGGAGACGTCGTTTATGCAGGAGGCCCCCATTGATAGGGCCTCATCGGCGACCGTCGCCCTCTGGGTATCTACGGATATGGCGATGTCACCCTCCACGCCGTCTACGGCTACCTCCAACGCCGGAAAGAGCCTCCTTTTCTCCTCCTCCTCGGAGATGGCGGGCGATCCCGGAGCTGTGGAGACGGCTCCCAGATCCAAAACCTCAGCTCCCTCTTTTACGAAGGATAGGGCCCGCTCAAGAACCGCGTCCTCTCCCGCGACGGACTCCTCGTAAAACGACTCGCGGCTGAGGTTGATCACCCCCATCACCCGGACGGGGTGGAGGTCACCCAGTCTGACTTTGCCGATGAAGCCCTCGATGGTCAAGTTCAATGCCCCACTGAATAAGACTGGTCGACTTTAAAACGTTATTCCAGGGTGAGCGTCTCACTCCGAGAGTCTCAGCATCATGCCGGTCCTCCTCGCCCTCTCGATCGCGAGGTTGAGGATCAAAAGGCTCGCCGCCAAATAAAAGAGGGCAAGCCCCATCCCGAAGACGACGTGGTGAGATCCGTATCCGTAGGCCGATCGGTAGTACTCCAGAAAGTAAGTCAAAGGTATCGATTTTGAGAGAAGCTGGAGGGGGCCGGGCAGGATCTCGACGGGGTAGTAGACCCCGCTCATCAGCATCATTATGCCGCTGAGGCTCCAGGCTGCCACGTCCGCCCTCTGGCCGAAGAGGAGGATCGATATGCAGACCGCCATCCCGATCGACGCGGCGGTGATGAAGGTTCCGGCGAGGAAGACGATGACGGTGACGATCCCCCCAGCGAGAAAGTCGAAGCCAAAGAAGCGAAAGCTCGCCAGGGCCAGGATGAGGAAGACCACCGCGCCCCTGATCATCCCGAAGAGCATCGCCCCAATGACCAAGTGGTAGCCCCGGATCGGGGCGACGAAGGTCTGCTTGATGCTCTTGGACCAGAGGTCGAAGAGGAGGATGTAGGCGACGTCCATCTGGCTGATCTGAAGGATGCTTAAGGCGATCGCCCCGACGAGGACGAAGGCCACCATATCTTCGGTCACCTCCAAGAACCGGGTGAGTAGGCCAATGGATAGAAGGCCGATGAAGGGCCAGAAGACGATCTCGAAGAGGGTGAAGACGTTCCGCTTGGATATGATCCAGTTCTTGTAGGTCGCGGAGAGAAACTTGTTCAGCTCACCTCGCCAGCTCAAGGAAGACATCCTCCAGGTCGGGCTGATCTATGCCTATATCCAATATATCAGTTCCCTCAAAAGCCTTTATTATGCTGCTGACGGCCCTCTCGGAGTGGTCGAAGACCATCTCCACCCTGCCAGAAGACAACCTGACGTCCATCACCCCTGGGATCATCCTAAGCCTCAATGGGTCGAGGTCTCCCTCGTACCGGATGAAGATCCGATGCCCGATCTTCAGGGCCCTCTTCAGCTCGCCGGGGGTCCCGAGGGCGATCAGCCTCCCATTCCGGATGAAGGCGATCCGATCGCAGAGCTCTTCGGCTTCGGGCATGTAATGGGTTGTGAGGACGACGGTGATCTCCTGCTCCTCGTATATCTTCTTGATGAGGGATCTCGTCTTCAATGCCATCTCCGGGTCGAGGCCAGAGGTGGGCTCGTCGAGGAATAGGATCTCGGGCTGGTTCAGGATCGATTTCGCGAGAGAGACCCGCTGCTTTGTGCCGGTGGAGAGGGTCTCAAACTTCGAGTCGGCGTGAGCCTCCAGCTCGAAGGTCGATATCGCCTCGTCGACGGCCCACCTCAAATCCCGGCCGTAGAGGCCGTAGAGCATCGCCGAATGGTTCAGGTTCTCTCTCACGGTGAGGCTCCAGGGAAAGTTGGGGTTTCCGCTGCTGATGTTTATCTTTTCCCGCACGGCGTGGGTATTCTTTTGGGCGTCGAGGCCGAAGATCTCGAGGCGGCCAGAGTCCGGCCGGATCAGGGTAGAGAAAATGGACATGAGGGTAGTCTTTCCAGCGCCGTTGGGGCCGAGGATGCCGAAGATTTCGCCCTCCTCGATGGAGAGGGACACCTCGTGGAGGACCTCCTTATTTTTGAAGAGGCTCCGAAAGCTCTTACAGATCTTCTCGGCTCGCAACGCCTGCATAGGCTTCGATGAACGTGGAGGTTGGAGATATCAATGGCGGTTTGATGGGGGCTGCGAGGCGAAGATGGCCGAAAGACGAGCTATCTCCGGAGCCGGAGGGAGCTAGGCTTCCGACGGGAGCCCACCTTCTCGCGAATGAACCAGACGATCGCAATGGTCACAGCTCCCACGATAATCACGAGCAAGGGGAGCATCAAAAGCCGCACACCGTCGGGCGAAATGACGTTCAGAGGAACGGAAAGGGAGGTCTCGCCCCCATCGAAGCTGATAGCGCAGTCGATGCTGTACTCTTGAGGCCGGGCCGACCCCTCTACCTGGACGTCAAAGCGGGCGACTGCGACCCCACCGGGGTGTATGTCGCCGAGACGAGACCTATTTGTCAGGGGCTTGAAGAGCGGCGATGCCACCAGCCGCGCGGTGCAGTTCTCGGCGTCCTTCTCCCCGGCGTTTCCGACGATGATGGTGACGGAACCCTCTTCGCCGGGAGTGAGATCCGACCGGGACCCCATCAGCTCCAGGGCGGGTGGTGCGCCCTCCACCGTTAAGATGAGGTCGAGCTGGAGGCTCGAAGGAAGGTAGAGGGGCGAGGCCGTACCGCCGCTGAAGCTGACGTCGACCTGGTGCTCGTACTCGAGGTCGAGGCTGAGGGGGATTGGCCCCTCGGCTCCCTCTTCGACCTCGATATCAAACTCGATTGGTGCGGTCTCACCTGGCCCGAGACGGTCGAGATGGACCGGCCCGGAGAGGACTTTGATCGACCCGCCGGAGACGAGCTCCGCCCTCAGGTCTAATGCGTCGAGGCAGCCGAACTCCGCCAGCATCTCTTGTGCCGCCTCCTCCTCGGATCCCGGCGGGACGTCTCCGGGAACGAGCCGTTCGACGACGCCATCGTTCGTCAGGATCAGCCTGAGTTTTCCTTCAGTTCCGGGTGTGAAGACGGGGTTTATGACGGAGACGTCGATTTTGGGTCCGCCCTCCACCTTGTAGTGGTCGCCGGCAAACTGGATCTCACCGGCGGCGGAAGCTGCACTTGCCGGGCTTGCAAAAGCCGCGACCAAAAGGAGGGTGGCCACGATCAGTCGGAGGGATAGTGAGATCTGGTCTGGATGCATCTTGATTCGCCTTTTGTGCCCTTTTAGCGTATAAGTTTGTTGTGCAAGTCTTCTGCCAATGTACGGTCCCGAAACCAAAGCCAAAATCGTGCCATCCATCCCGATGAAGGCAACCGACAAAGCCTAAATATGACGTTGTTTATGCCTTTCCCGTTGTTGGAGGACTAGGATGATATCTGAGGTGGCAGCACAATACAACGCGAAAGAGGTTGAAGAGCAGGTCAGGAAGTTCTGGGACGATAACGGAATCTACATCAAGACCAGGACGATGAGATCCAGCGGCAGAAAGTTCTTCTTCGTCGACGGGCCGCCCTACACCACGGGAAGGATCCACCTCGGTACCGCCTGGAACAAGATCATCAAAGACTCCATCCTCCGCTACAAGTCGATGAACGACTTCCACATCAAAGACCGGGCGGGCTGGGACATGCACGGCCTCCCCATCGAGGTGAAGGTGGAGGAGTATCTGGGATTCAAGAACAAAAAGGATATCGAGACCTACGGCGTCGACAATTTCATCAGCAAGTGTAAGGAGTTCGCCCTCAGCCAGAAAGACCAGATGACAGAGCAGTTCAAGTCTCTCGGAGCATGGTTCAATTGGGAAGACCCCTACATGACCCTGAAGGACGAGTATCTGGAGGCCGCCTGGTGGACCCTCAAGAGAGCTAACGAGAGGAAACTCCTTGAAAGGGGCTTCCGGGTGGTGAACTGGTGCCCCCGTTGCGAGACCGCCATCGCCGACGCCGAGGTGGAGTACTGGGAGGAGACCGACCCGTCAATTTATGTCAAGTTCCCGGTCGTCGGCGAAGAGAATACCTTCATGATGATCTGGACCACCACGCCTTGGACCATCCCCGCCAACGTCGGCGTCGCCGTCCACCCAGAGTTCGAGTACTCGAAAGTTCGGGCATGGAAGGACGACATCGATAAGGCCGAGATCCTGATCATAGCAACCCCCCTCGTCGAGAGCGTCCTCCGGGAGGGGAGGTACAAAGACTACGAGATCCTGGACAGGTTCATGGGGACGGAGCTTGAGGGGCTCGAATATGAACACCCCCTCGTCGACCTGATCCCGGCTCAGAAGGAGATCTCCCACACAATCCATCTCGCAGACTTCGTCACCGCCGAGAACACCGGCTCCGTCCACATCGCTCCGGGTCACGGCCTCGAAGACTTCGAACTGGGAGTTGCCGAGAGGATGGCGATCTTCTGCCCCGTCGGCGAAGACGGCTGCTACACCCCCGAGGCCGGAGAGAAGTATGTGGGCAAGTACGTCCGGTCCACCAACGACGAGGTGAACGAGGACCTCTCAGAGCGGGGCCTCCTCCTCGCCGAGGGGAAGATCGTCCATCGGTACGGCCACTGCTGGCGATGCAAGACCCCCATCATCTACATCGCCACCCCCCAGTGGTTCCTCAAGATCTCAGACCTTCGAAATGACATGCTCGACGAGATCTCCAGGGTCAAGTGGTACCCCGACTGGGCTGGCTCCGCAAGGTTCAGAGACTGGATCAGCGGCGCTCGGGACTGGTGCATCTCCCGACAGAGGTACTGGGGGATACCGCTTCCCATCTGGATCTGCGAGAGATGCGGCAAGATGGAGGTGATCGGCTCGATGGCGGATCTGAACGAGAGAAGTGGCGCAGTCGTCGGCGACCTCCACCGCCCCGCCGTCGATCTCGTCACCCTCAAATGCTCCTGCGGTGGCGAGATGCGAAGGGTCCCCGACGTCTTTGACGTCTGGTTTGACAGCGCCGTCGCCTCCTGGGCGACCCTCAACTATCCGAGGGACCCCGAGCAGCTCAAAGAGTGGTGGCCTGCAGACTTCATCACAGAAGGCCACGACCAGACGAGGGGCTGGTTCTACTCCCAGCTTGGAGCCAGCATGGTCTCTTTCGGTGTCGCCCCTTACAAGAGCGTCCTGATGCACGGCTTCACCTTGGACGACAAAGGCAAGAAGATGAGCAAAAGCATCGGAAACGTGGTCCAGCCGGAGGAGGTCGTCGGAAAGTTCGGTGCCGACACCCTCAGGTTCTACGTCCTCTCCTCCAACGCCCCCTGGGAGGATATCCACTTCAGCTGGGAGGAGGTGGCAAACACCAACAGGATGCTGAACATCCTCTGGAACGCCTACCGGTTCCCCCTACCATACATGATCTTGGACAAGTTCGACCCGACTAAAACGACCCTCGAAAAGTGTCTCGGAGACCTCAGGCCCGAGGACCGTTGGATCCTCTCCCGGGCCAACACTCTGGCCAAAGAGGTCAAGGCCAGCATGGAGACCTACCAGCTCCAGAGGGCGACGAGGGCCATCTCCGACTTCGTCCTGGAGGACCTCTCAAGGTGGTACATCCAGCTCGTCAGGCCGCGGACCTGGATCGAGACCGACGACCCAGACAAGCTCGCAGCCTACGCTACCATCTACGAGGTGATGGTCACCCTGGCGAAGCTTCTCGCCCCCTTTGCCCCCTTCACCGCCGAGACGATCTACCAAAACCTGGTTCGAGGCACTGATCCCAGCGCACCTGAGTCAGTCCACATGCACGACTGGCACCAGCCTAGGGGCGACCTCATCGACGAGCCCCTCGAACGGGAGATGGACCTGGTGAGGGAGGTCGTGGAGGCGGTCTCCAACGCCCGCCAGAAAGGCGGACGAAAACTGAGATGGCCGGTCTTAGTGGTCACGATATCGCCTTCAAAGGAGATCCCAGACCTTGGAGCCTTGTTGGACGTTCTCAAGAGCCAGACCAACTGCAAGAAGGTCTCGGTCATGAACGTCGGCGAGAAGCCGCCGATGGAGATCGCACTGAACCCGGTCCCCAAGAAGATAGGCCCCGCCTTCAAGGGCGAGGCCCAGAAGGTGATCGAGGCCATCAAGGATGCTGATCCCGTGAAGGTCAAAGCTGGGCTTGATGCCGGCGAGTGCGTGGTGGGAGGCTATGCCATCACCTCCGAGATGGTGGAGTTCCTCGAAAAGATCCCCGAGAACCTGGTGGCCGCCGACTTCTCCAGTGGGACGGTCTACGTCGACGTCACCCTCACCGAGGAGCTGAAGGCCGAAGGGTACGCAAGAGAGATCATCCGAAGGGTCCAGGACATGAGAAAGGAGCTGGACCTCCGGGTCGAGGAGAAGATCGAGGCCTCCGTCAGGGTGGAGGACGATGGAGTCTTGAAGCTCGTCGAAGCGATGAAAGACCACATCGCCAGCGAAGTCCGAGCAATGCGTCTTGAGATGGGGTCAGCCCTGGAGGTCAGAGGTGCCCTCGTCAAAGACTGGTCCGTAGAAGATGTGGAGATGAAGATAGGCATCTCTCGCGGATAATTATATAAATGGTGAGTTTCATAGATGGTGGTATGGACGAGCCGTCGCCTCCCCTGAAAGTCAAGGTGAAAGGGGTATACGCCCTACAGACGGGAGGGGACCTGGTGGCTCCCGTAGTCCTTCTGGAGGACGAGGTCTCTCGGATCGTCCCCGTCTTTGTGGGCCTCGCAGAAGCGATCTCGATACATCAGGCCCTCGCAGGGGTTGTCTCCCCGCGGCCCACCACCCACGATCTATTCGTATCCACTCTGGAGAGCGTGGGGGCCCGAGTTTCTGGGGTCCTCATCGACGACCTAGATGGCGGGGTCTATTACGCACGCCTCTCGGTATCTATCGACTCTGTGGAGCGGGAAGTGGACGCGAGGCCAAGCGACGGGATGGCCCTCGCCCTCCGATCGGGCGCTCCCATCACCATCCAGGAGAAGGTCGTCCTGGAATCCGCCATGGATAGGAAGAATTTGGACGACCTGAAGGGAATCGAGAACTACCTCTAATTTCTGGCGGGAGATAATATCGGGTTTATCTCCAAATTTTATGCAGGGATTTTAGTAATCCCCTATAGACTATCGTCACACCGGCCAGACCGGTGACGATTTTCGTTCGTCTTGCAATATTTATATTCAAATTAAAAATCTGGGAAAACGTTTAATACCATTCGAGGAGAAGAATTGTTCATCCTCAAGAGTGGGGTTTCATCAGTACAGTTCACAAGACCAAAAGATGAGTTAGCATTTCCGACCTCGAAATACAGGCGAAGATGAACAATCGCAGATCTTGCGCGAAGGGGGTACATCTTGCCGAAGAATAAGGGAGGGGATCGTGTATGGCCGTATTTGAGGTAAGACCATGAGGTGTCATCAGACCATCTGTTTGACCTGCTTGTTGCTGGTCGTTAGCTTGAGCTTTGTTCTATCCTTTTCAACTGCCCTGGGCCAGAGCGAGAGAGTCATAAGGTGGCAGTACCGTCCCGAAGAGCCGATAATCCAGGTTGGCTTCGGAGGAGAGATCCTTCCCACGGGAGCCCAGAACGCCACGAAATCGATCAGGATCCCGGGGCTTGAAAATCGGATCATCCCCGGAGAGCCAGTCGTTCCCTTCCGAACCGCCAGGATACTGGTACCCTTCGGGGAAGAGATAGAGGATATAAAGGTCCTCCCCGGCGAGAAGAAGAACCTCGGAAAGATTCTGATCGAGCCTGGCCAGGACCCCCTCCCCATCAGCTTCTCTGGAAACTACACCTTTACGCCCCTCAACGAGACGACCTACGGGTCGATGGAACCTTACCCCAAAGACGTCTACTCGGTGGTGGGAGTTCAGGAGAAGCAGGGATATAGAATATTATATATAAATCTCTACCCCATCATGTACATCCCCCAGACGAAGGACACGTATTACTTCGGCAGCTTCGACCTGGAGGTGAAGACCGCTCCCGTCCAGACCTTGGACCGGGGTCTCTTCAGGGGGTCGGCAGACGAGAAAGAGGTTATAGAGCGGATCGTGGACAACCCTGGCGAGGTTGCCACCTATTCCCAGGATATCGTGACGACGGGATCGTCTCCCCTTTTAGACGGGGAGTACGATTACGTCATCATCACAAGCCAGTCCCTGAAGAACGCACCGGGGCCCTACAACTTCGCTAGCCTAGTCGACCAGAAGAAGTCGAAGGGCATCGCCGCCACCATCGTCACCGTGGAGGATATCTATGCCACCTATCCAGGAGCCGACGACCAGGAGAAGATAAGAAATTTCATCAAGGACGCCTATCTAAACAACGGGATCTCCTACGTCCTTCTGGGAGGCGACGCCGACGGGGGCGGAGACAGCTGGGACTGCACCGTCCCCGCAAGAGGTCTCTGGGCCTGGGACTACGATATGAGTCCGCCGAAGATCCCCTCCGACCTCTACTACGCCTGTCTCGACGGAAACTACGACTACAACGGAAACGGCGTCTACGGCGAGCCAGGGGACGGGCCCGGCGGGGGCGAGGTGGATCTGATGGCTGAGGTCTACGTCGGGAGGGCTCCTGTCGACTCTTATGCTGAGCTATCCAACTTCATCCGAAAGACGATCGCCTACGATTCCACCGAAAGCGACCCGTACCTCAGGGAGGTCGAGATGGTGGGCGAGTACCTGGGTTTCGGAGGCGTCAGCGACTGGGGCGGAAACTCCCTCGACGAGATCAAAGAGAGTTCCAGCTCCAACGGCTACGACACCGTGGGATTTCCCGACGATTACCACAAGTCCTGCCTCTACGACCGCGACCGAGAATGGGATAAGACGGAGCTGGCTGAGATCATCAACGGCAATGTCCACACGATAAACCATCTTGGTCACGCCAACGTCCAGAGCGTTATGAAGATGAACGCCGACGACGTCGGCAGCCTCAAGAACGATAAGTACTTCTTCGGATACAGTCAGGGCTGTTACGCCGGGTCCTTCGACAATCGGGATTCCGACGGCATCTATTCGCCGGGTGATTGCATCCTCGAAAGCTTCGTCACTGAACCCCACGGGGCCTTCGCCTTTGTGGGCAATTCACGCTTCGGCTGGGGGAGAAAGTCCACCACCGACGGCCCGTCTCAGAGGTATCATCGACAGTTCTGGGACGCCGTCTTCGGAGAGGGGATCGTAAAGATCGGCCAGGCCCTCCAGGACGCGAAAGAGGACAACCTGGGGTCCATCGATGGTAGCAGCGATGGCAACGTCATGAGGTTCTGCTACTACGAGATCAACCTCCTCGGTGACCCAGAGGCGAGCTTCCATCTTCCCTTCACGGCAAGCCACGATCTCGAGGTGGCGGAGATGGAGCTTCCGATCTATTCAAAGCCCGACCGGGCCGTCCAGGTGAAGGTGGTAGTCAAGAACAAGGGGCTCGAGGACGAGAAGAACGTAGCAGTCCAGCTTCTGGAGGCCGGGGTCATCAAAGAGACGACGACGATCCCCGACCTTCCCAGCGGAGGATCGATCGATGTGAGCCTCTCTTGGACTGGGTCTGCCGAGGGGAAACACATTCTGGAGGCGCGGGCTCTGGCGGCCGAGGGCGAGGAGTTCACTGAAGACAACCGCCTGGAGAGATCGATAGAGGTCTTCGAGAACCGGAGCCTGATTCTGCTGGTCGACGATGACGAAGGGGCAGATTACGAGACCTACTACGAAGAAGCGTTAGATGCGATCGGTCGCGACTACGTGAAGGTCGAAGAGCCGCCAAGCCTGAGCGAACTTTTATCTTTCGACTGCGTTATATGGTTCACAGGTCGGGACTTTACGACCACCATCACCAGAGACGACCAGGCGAACCTCGCCGCTTATCTCGATGCTGGCGGGAGCCTCTTCCTCTCAGGTCAGGATCTCGGCTACAACATCCAGGACGCCGACTTTTATCAGGATTATCTGCAGGCCGAGTACATAAAAGACTGCACAGGCATCTACGTCCTGGAGGGCGTTCCAGGAGACCCCATATCTGACGGGATGATCCTCGGGATCTCGGATGGCGATGGGGCCGACAGTCAGTACTGGCCGAGCGAGATATCGCCCATCACCGGTTCCGCCGACGGAATCTTCTACTATAAAGACGACGGATGTGCCGCGGTGAGGGTCGACACAGGAACCTATAAGGTGGTCTACTTCGCCTTTGGGTTTGAGGCGATAAACAGCTCATCGGACCGAAACGAAGTCATGAGAAGGGTCGTCACTCTGCTGACAACGCCAGATGAATCCTTTGCCAGCATCTCCAGTGCCGACGATTTAAAGGCCACCAGTTCCGAAAGTCCGGCTGTACCTGCGCAGAACGTTGGCCTAAAAGACATCTCAGAAAGCCTTGGGTTCGATCTCGATTTCGACGATGATATGGACCAGAGCTTTGAGAACTTTGGGGATATGAATTTCGAGCCCCTGGATATGGGATCTGGGATTGGAGGGATGTGATCAGATATGAAGGAAAAGGGGATGAGATGGAAGCTCGTTTCAGCTCTAATCTTGACGGTGGCGATCTCTTTCACCGCAGCTGAGGCGACCACCATCACCGTAGGGGCTGAAGGCTGCGATTATGTCAGCATCCAGCAGGCTGTCGAGGAGGCGAATCCTGGGGATACGATCAACGTCCAGAGCGGAACGTACAGGGAGAACGTGGTGGTGGAGAAGGCTCTGATCCTCCGGGGCACGGATTCCGGGGCTGGAAAGCCCGTGATAGACGGCAAAGGGACGGGAAGCGGCATAACCCTCTCAGCGGACGGGATAACCCTGGATGGGTTTGTAATCAAAAACGCCGGGTTTGGGAAGGCAGGAATTGCTGTGACCTCCGACAAAAACCAGATCAAAAACAACCTCGTCACCGAGAACAAGTGGTACGGCGTCTCTCTCTCAGACTCGAATGAGAACACCATCACCGGCAACGTCATCAGCAACAACAAGTACGGGATCTGGATCCCAGCCGGGTCCGAAGGCAACAGGATAACCAAAAACGAGTTCAAAGATAACTCCAACGATAACGCCGTCGATGCCGGAAAAAACCAGTGGGATAAGAACGTCTACGACGATCTCAAGGAGGGCGAGACCAGCTACCGAATTCCCGGAGGCTCCAACGTCGACGACGATCCGAAGGCTTTTGAGCTCGAAACGACGGACAATGACAATGGGTCCTCGACCATCACGGTGAAGATCACGATACCCACCCCCATAATCGGCTCCTAGAGAGGCACTTTCCCTCCTCGCCTCCCCCACTCCCCTTATTCTCGCCTTCCCTCAATCTGTGGCGGTCTTCAGGTCTTTTGGCTTCGGGCTAGGACCCGCGCACCTTTTTATAGTCCTCATGCCAAGAGGATCGACCTTGAGCTGGAGATGATTCGAAGGATGCTCACAGTGACCTTTCTTGGAACCGCAGGCTCTCTTCCCACCCCTGAGAGGAGCCCTTCCGCAGTGCTGATCAACCGCGAGGGCAAGCTGGTCCTCTTCGACTGCGGCGAGGGGACCCAGCGTCAGATGATGCGGGCGAAGACCGGGATGATGAGCCTCGACTACATCTTCATAACCCACCATCACGCCGACCACATCCTGGGGATTCCGGGCCTTTTGGAGACGATGGCCTTCCAGGGGAGAAGAGAGCCCGTCACCATAGTGGGGCCCGTCAGAACTGCAGAAGTGGTGGAGCTCTTCGACCGACTCTGCTACTACTCCCGCAAATTCCCCGTCCGGGCCCTGGAACTTCTTCCGGGGGACGTGGTGAGGATGGATGGGTACGAGGTGGAGGCGGTCAGGACCGCCCACAGCGTCCCAAGCCTCGGATACTGCCTCCGGGAGGACGATAGGCCCGGAAGGTTCAATCGCGCAAGGGCGATGGAGTTCGGAGTGCTGCCCGGCCCCCTCTTTGGAAGGCTGCAACGGGGCGAGACGGTGGAGGTGGATGGAAGGGCTGTGCGCCCCGAGGATGTGATGGGTCCCGCGAGGCCCGGAAGAAAGGTAGTCTACACTGGCGATTCGAGGCCGACCCCGGAGGTTGAGGAGGCGAGCCGAGATGCGGACCTTCTTATCCACGATGGGTCCCTCGACGATGAATTGGCCAGCTGGGCGGTGGAGACGATGCACAGCACCGCCGGAGAGGCTGCCCTCCTCGCCGAACGGGCGGGGGCGCGAAAACTGGTTCTGACCCACATCAGCTCCAGGTACTCCGATGACGTGAATCCTCTTCTCGCCGACGCCCGCCGCCACTTCTCCGACGTCCTGGTGGCCGAGGACCTTTTGAAGATCGAGGTGAAGCTGAGGGATCGCTGACTACCAGAACAAGTTGCCGACGGCGGCCTGTGAACAGCCTCAGTATTTTTGATCGTCAGCGGCTCGCTTCAACGTCCTCTCCCTCTCCTCAGCCATCGCTTTTCGCAGGTCGTCGGCGATATCGTCGTCCCTGCCGATTAGGGCGTTCTCCAGAGAGGTGGCCACGGTCTCAAGAGCATAGCCGATCCGGCCAGTGTCCATCTTCCTCCTCTCGTGGTTCACCCCGACCTCGAAGAGGTGGTCGATCTGGTCGTTCGGCAGGCCGAGGGCCCGACCGGCGCTGATGGCCCGGCCGTACATCTCCATCGAGACATAATATTCCAGCCCCTCCTGGTAGAGCCTCTTTGAATCCTCCAATCTTCCAGCCTTCTTGGCGATGAGGGCGGCCCAGAGATAGTCCCCCTCGCCCGTGGCGATCTCCACCGCCCGATCGACCCGGCCCGAGTCCTTCGCGAGAGCGATGGCAAGCTCCGTCTCTCCGGCGTCGATCAAAATCTCGATCCCCGGCTCCACCAGATCGTCATCGAGGTCCCTCAGGTTCTCGGTGAGATAGAGGACCTGGTCGTCCCGGCTCATCTTCTCGAAATCTTCTATTGGCATCTCGCTCAAAGTAATCACCAGATCAGCGTTCACTTCACTCTATCAGGTCGGAGATCTTCGCAAAGTCCACTCTCGCGGTGTTGTCGATCGTCAGAGGTGTGATGGAGATCTTCCCCTCCTGGTAGACGGCCCGGACGTCGGTCCCCTCCCGCTCGGTGCAGACGAGGTCGCCGTCGATCCAGTAGTAGGGCCTGCCCCGGGGGTCGGCCCGCTCCTGGACGGCGGTATTGAAGATCTTCCGGGCGAGCCTTGTGACCACCACCTCCGTATCCTCGGTGGCGTTTACGGGGATGTTGAGGTTCAGGATGTCGACCCCTGCCGGAAGACCTTTCTCCAGGACGTTTTTGGCTACCCGCCGGACGAGGCTGCTCGCGACATCGAACTGGTAGGCCTGATCGTTTCGATTGTCGAACTTGTCCCCCTGGTCGACGACCTGGATCGAGGCGGTGATCGCCGGGACGCCGTAGCTT
>Ga0116164_10001544_pt1 | contig 17311 bp, 15 predicted proteins | sample AD_UKC109_MetaG_FD_89888 | JGI IMG/M metagenome (GOLD analysis project Ga0116164, IMG submission 89888) | Active sludge microbial communities of municipal wastewater-treating anaerobic digesters from Hong Kong - AD_UKC109_MetaG | ecosystem: Engineered > Bioreactor > Anaerobic > Digestate... | reverse complement strand
CTCCTGCGTGCGCAGGGTGAGGGTATGCATGTCAGGCTCCTTCGGCGTCACCGTCGCCTGTCACTTCATAGTCCTTGTCCGTCCCGCCGCTTTCCGCCGCGTCGATTCCCAGCAGCTCACTGACCGTGACCGGCTCAAATCCCGCTTCGAGCAGCCGGGGGATCAGCTCCGTGAGGCAGTCCACATCCTTCTGATTGGTGTGGAACAGCAGAATGCTTCCGTTTTTCGTCTAGTTGAAGGCGTCGTCCGGGTCGGTATGATCCACGAACCATACGATCACGTAATGATAATCCAGCTTTTCCAGCGCCTCCATGTTGCCGTAGATCGTGCGGTTGTACTTGCCGTACGGCGGGCGGAACAGGCGCAGGGGATAGGGCGCCCGCAGCACGGCGTTCAGGGCGTCCTGCGTGCGGGTGAGCTGCCGCTCCAGCTGGTAGGCGGTCAGGGTGGTGATATTGGGATGGCTGTAGGTATGGTTGCCGATCTCGTGTCCCTCGTCTACGATCCGCTGCCACAGCGCGGCGTTTTCCTCCACGATGGCCGCGCCGACGGGGAAGAACGTCATATGGATGCCGTAGGTCTGGCAGAGGTCCAATATGCTTTCCAGATGGTTCAGCCGGTAACAGTCGTCCACGGTAATGGCGATTTTCGGCTCGGTGGAATCGACATCGAAATAGGACTTGAAGCTCGCATCCGCGCCGCCTGCCGTCAGCAGAAGCGCCGCACAAAGCAGCAGCGATATCAGGGGTTTACAACGTTTCATCGTCAGGATCTCCCGGTGCAATCGATTGGCGGACGCACGGTCCGCCTGTCCTTTGATGATACTGTATTTCCCCGCCGCCGTCAACGTGCGCGGCCCGCGGCTTCATTCCCTTGTAAAATCCAGCTCGTAGCGCGTGCCGTGGCTCATCAGCACGCCGTCCGTCAGCCGTACGCGCAGAATAACGGTATTGGGATCGGCCTCGTCGATATGCCCGTTGCCGTACCACGCGGCAAATACCGTACGCAGCGTTTCCTTCAGCGCCTTGTTTTTCACGTCGCCCAGCGGCCCGAGGCTCTCCCCCACCCCGTGCCCGGTGAACCACTCCCCGCACACCGCCACCTCCGCATTTGCGGCGATCTGCTTCATCTTTCCGGACAGCGCGTAGGTGATCGTATAAAACGATCCGTCCGCGTAATAGCCGTTCACGGTCCGCACCGCGGGCCGTGCCCCGTCCAGCGTCGCCAGCGCCAGCAGCGTGTCCTTCCCGAACCGCTCCCGCAGAATGCTTTCGGCTTTCGAATCCATCGCCATCCCTCCTCATTTATGATGATCTCTTTGCCCTGATTATAGCAGAAAACCCCCGCAAACGCAGGAGTTTTCTTAATATCGCATCCATTTGACCGACCACATGCAAGCCGGTTTAAAAGGCGGCTTAATTCTCAGGGATGGTGTATCCGGTGAGCGCCTTCCACGCGGTACGAATGGCCTTCTGATTTGTCATCCCGTAGTTGGGATCCAGAATGTTGGTTTCATCGTAGGTGCGCAGGAAGTGCACGCAGAGGTGGCCGTCGAAATCGTTGTCCGAAATGGCGCCGGAAAGGTGCGCCACATCGTGCATGGTCGCCAGCGACCAGGTGCCGCTGGGCAGCTGCACAAATACGGGCCGCGGAGTCCAGGTCACTTCGCCGAAGGCCTCGTACATCGTGGCGGTATCGGTCGCGGTCAGCGGCTCGCTGTCGCAGTGGCGGCCGCGGCTGTACACCCTGAGCGTCCACGACAGGCCGGTTTGATAATCGTAGACCGTCAGGTGGTCGCCCGTGGAAAGGTTGGGCTTCACCTCGGTGTACCAGTACAGGCAATGCACCGCAGCGCCGTTCGGCCCCGTGGCGGTGCCGTAGGCGGACGAGCTGTAGCCCGACGAAGCGGAGGTGGACGTGGAATCCAGTCCCGAATTGGAGGACGAGGAAGAGGACGAGGAAGATGACGAGGAGGAAGAGGACGACGAGGACGACGAGGACGAGGACGACGAGCCGGTGGCCCCGACCGCCGAATCGCCGTAGAGAATGGCTAATGTTTTCGTGCCCGCAACGCCGTCGGCGGTCAGGCTGTTATTCTTCTGAAACGCGATCACCGCCGCCTGCGTCAGCACGCCGAAAACGCCGTCCGCGCTTACGCTGTAGCCGAGGGTTTTCAGCGCCTGCTGCATCGTTTTCACGGCGGTGCCGGAGGAGCCCAGCTGCAGGCTGCCGTTGGCGGTCGTGCCGGTCGTGGTAGAGGCCGACGTCGAGGTCGAGGTGGAGGTGGACGTCGAGGACGCGGACACGGCCGTGGTGGAATAGAGCTTCCCGAACGTCACGGAGCCCACGACGCCGTCCACGGTACAGCCGTTGGCGGTCTGGAAGGCCTTCACGGCCGCCAGCGTGCCGCTGCCGAAGTTCCCGTCCAGCTTGCCCGAATAGTAACCGAGCGTGGAAAGCTGGGTTTGCACGGCAAGCACATCGCTGCCCGAATCACCCTTGCGCAGCGAGCGCGAAATGGACGAAACGGTGGAGGAGCTCGACGACGAAGAAGACGTGGACGTAGACGAATTGGCCTCGTTGTACAGGAGATTCAGCGTCGTGGTGCCCGCAAGCCCGTCCGCCGTGATGCCCTGCGCCTTCTGAAACGCGATTACGGCGGCGCGCGTCACCAGGCCGAACTTGCCGTCCACCGTGCCGATCGTATAGCCAAGCTCCTTGAGGGCTTCCTGCAGCAGGCGCACGCGCTCGCCGCTGTCGCCGTATTCCAGCGTCGTGGAGCTGGCGGCGGTCGCAAAGGTGGTGGTATCCTCCTCCGCCGCGTCATACAGGGCGTTGAGCGTCAGGGTGCCGGCCTTGCCGTCCGATTCCAGCCCGACGCTCGTTTGAAAGGCCATCACGGCTTCCTTGGTCGCGGTGCCGAACTTGCCGTCCACATCGTCGTCGTAATACCCGAGGGCGAGCAGCGCGTTTTGCAGCTTGGTTACGGAGCTGCCGCTGGAGCCGAACTCCAGCGTTTTGTATATCGTCAGCGCGAACGCGCTTGAAGTACCGAGCAGCAGGATTGTCAGCGCAAGCGCGGCGATCCGGAGTGCGATGCGTTGACCCTTCGATTTCATCAATTGTTCCCCCTCGTACCGAGCGCGCTTCACGCCGGATTGTGGAGATAGTATAGCAAAAAATGAAGAATAAGTAAATACACTGTTGCCAATTTGTTACGGTTATTGTCTTATTGTCCCGATATTTATTTACGATTAAATTTCGTTTCTGTGCAATCTTCGTTACGTTCAAACCCTTGTCACAGCGCGTTTTGCGTGGCAAGCAGGTAGACGCAGTACCCGATCCCGGACGCCAGGTGCCACAGCAGCAAAGCCGCGCCGAGGACGATTTTCGTCATTTCCGCGCGGGGATGGCTCACCACGTGCGGCGCGCCGGCCGCGGCGGAGCGCCTGCGCCTCAGCCAGGCCGAGGCCCTGTACCAGAACAGCGGCAGCGTAACCGCCCACACCATCAGCGCCGCGCCCATCACGGCCCAGCCGAAGTTGCCGTCCTGCGCGCGGTAGCCCGTCTCCGAGAGCAAAAGCATCTCCAGCACCGCGACCGCGTCCAGCAAAAGCGTAAGGAGGAACAGCGGCTGTCTGAGCGTATCCTTGTTCCCAAACGCGATCAGCACATACAGCGGAAACAGCTGCGTGAGCAGCGTGATGCGCAGCACCGTCAGCGTCTTTTCGCCGCTGACCAGAACGGTCATCCCGCCCTGGCCTTCCACCACGCCGCCGAAATAAAACAGGAATTCCAGCGCGATCGCAAGCACCGCGGGCGCCGCGGCAAGCAGAAGGCGCAGGTAGTACCCGCTCCCCTTCGGGTCCCGGATCCACCGCACCAGAAAATAGATCCCCGCCGCGGGCAGAAACGCCTGCAGGAACGTCGGCTTGATCAGCGCGCCGATGAAAAGCAGCGCCGCAAGCAGGGCCGTATCCTTCCACGGAATGATCTCCCGCGAAAGCGTGTGGCGCTCCTCCGCCATCGCCAGCCACGACACGGACACGATCATCGGCGCCATCAGCGCGATCTGCGTGGGGCTGTGCCAGGGGTTGGGCGAGCCGCCGCCGATGAACACGGTCGGGTTGATCCACGGCACCCACGCCGACGCGACCACCGACGCGATCAGCCCGCACAGCGCGGCCTCCCAGCCCCTGCGGCCGATCAGCCGGCGCGCAAGCACGATCAGCGCCCAGGTTTCCAGCCCCTTGCACAGCGCGGTGAAGAGCAGGGCGCTCCCGTCCGCGCTCAGGCCCGTTTGCATCAGGATAAACACGCAGACGCGCCACAGCGGATGCGCAGCCTGCCGGATGAACGATTTCCAGTCCGACAGCGTCGCCTGTCCGGCCCACAGCGTGTGGATGGCGATATCCGACTGCGGACGGCCCAGCAGCGCGGCAAAGATCAGCGCGCCAAGCGCCGTCGCCAGCGCGACCGCAAGCCACTTCCACAGGTCAAGCCGCAGCGTCTTTTTCATGCCCCGTTCCTCCTAAATGATGGTCGAACGGTACAGAGAGCCCGCGCCGTTGTCGATCACGGTGACAAAATTATCTACATAAATGCGCAGGAACCGCGTCAGGATCCAGCGGCACTTGCCGGTGTTCTCGTTATACATGATGCCCGACTGCACCCCCAGCCCCGGGTCCAGCTGCGACATCACCTGGATGTTCATAATCTCGGTGCGCACCGTATTCTGGAAGGGGTCCGTCGCGTCCGGATCGTAGGGGATCAGCTCGCAGAGCTCCTGCAGCTCCTCGGTGAACGGCTCGGGATCGAAGCGATACTCGTCCGCAAACGCCCCCTCGGGCTTGCCCGACAGCAGCAGGACCAGGATCACGACGCAGCCCGCGAAAAACGCGATCGGCACGGCCCTCTGCCGGTGGAGGATCAGCCACGCGATCACGAACCACAAAAACGGCGCGAGCGACCGGTAATCCGCCCAGTCCAGCGCTTCGTAAAAAAGGATGACGACCAGCCACGGCAGCAGCAGCAGCCCGAAGCACATGCCGTACAGCCAGCGGTTTTTCCTGCTTAAAATCAGGCCGAACAGGCATACGATGGCGGTTCCGCAGTACAGCCAGCGCTGCACCCGTTCGCTGACGTTTTCCAGATGCAGCACGAAGTAATTATTCAGATTCTTGAGAACGTGGAACCAGAACATCCGCGCGGCCTCCGCAAAATCGGCGCGCAGAAAGTGGTAGAGGAAGCCCGATTCGTACGGGCTGGTGAGCTTGCGCAGGAAGAAGTTGAGGAAAAAGGAAAACACCACCGCAACGGCCAGCCAGAGGATGAGCTTCCAGCTGAGCTTCCGCCCGCAGGCCACGATGACGACGGGCAGGAACAGCAGGAAATAGATGATGCGGTACACGCTCAGGAACGTCACCGTCACAAGCGCGGCAATCAGCATCGGAACGCTCACCTTTTGGTGCAGCCGGTACAAAAGCCCCGCGTAGGCCATCAGCAGCCCGTAGTTGGCCAGCTCCGTCATCGACGTGCAGCAGTACAGCATAAACGGCGCGTACAAAAGCATCGACAGCGACAGCAGCACCGCCGTGCGCGGCTTGGGCCGCACCAGCAGCAGCAGCGCGAGGGCGCCCGCGGCGATCCACAGCGCGTTGCACACGATGATGGAGGAATAACCCCAGCCAAACACGTAGGCAAACCACGCGTATAAAAGCAGCGGCCCCGGCCCGTGCACGCTCAGCACGCCGATCTCCGGCGGCAGCTCCCCGATGCCGATGTAGCCCGTACGCGCGCCGCAATGCACCCATGAAAACACGCTGCGCCAGTAGTCCAGCTCGTCCGTCCACACGGGGATGGCCGCGAAGCCGTTTTTGCCGAGGATCAGCGAAACGATCCCCACGGCCAGAAACGGCGTAAGCATGAGCAGTCCCCAGGATGCGGCGGTCAAAACACGCCGTCTATTACTCTCAACCAATCAGTATCCTCCATCAGTCAGACAGTTTTTATCGGCTTCCTTTGGGCATTAAAGCGAAATCTCAAAACAATGATAGCGTTTATCATATCCCTTGATGGTAAATGTTCCGGCCTCGCGCTCGGTAACGCTGGCGAAGAACTTCAGCGCGCGGGCATTCTCCTCGTAGGTGTCCACGCGGAAGGCGTCGCAGCCGATGCGTTTGCCGTAATCCTTGGCAAAGTCCACGGCCGCCCGCGCGTAGCCGCGGCCGCCGCGGCCCGGATGCACGGCGATGCGGTGCAGGCAAACGGGGTTGCTTCCCAGCTGCCAGTCCACGTCCCGGTACTCCGGCTCGTAGCCGCCCACGCACAGGGCGAACACGCCCGCAAGCCCCTGGTCGTCGTCGATGCGGTACAGGCGTCCCTCCCGGATATCCTCCTCGAGCAGCGCCTCGTACGGATAGCGGCCCCAGTGCCACTGGAAAAGCTCCCGTGTGTGCATGTCGTCGATCACGAGCCGGTACAGCGCGCAGATTTCCGGCAGCGCGTCGGCGGTGGGTTTGGTAATGCGCATTATGGTTCTTCCTCCGTATACATCGCGTACAGGCCGGCATACACGCCGTTTTTCGCCATCAGCTCCCGGTGGGTTCCCTGCTCCTCCACGCCGTTTACGGTCAGCACCCAGATGGTGGACGCGTTCTTGATGGTGGTCAGGCGGTGGGCGATGGTGAAGGTCGTACGGCCCTTGGAGAGCCGCTCCAGCGAGCGCTGCACCAGCCGTTCGCTCTCGTTGTCCAGCGCCGAGGTGGCCTCGTCCAAAATCAGGATCGGCGGGTTTTTCAAAAACACGCGCGCGATGGAGATGCGCTGCTTCTGCCCGCCGGACAGCTTCACGCCCCGCTCGCCCACGAAGGTCTGGTAGCCGTTTGGCAGCTCGGAGATGAACTCGTGCGCGCCCGCGAGCCTGGCGGCCTCGACGACCTTCTCCCGGTCGGCGCCGGGCATGCCGTAGGAGATGTTGTCGAACACCGTGCCGGAGAACATGTACACGTCCTGCTGCACCACGCCGATGTTCTCGCGCAGCGAGCGCTGGGTGAGCCTGGTGATGTCCTGCCCGTCGATCAGGATGCGCCCGCCCGACAGGTTGTAAAACCGCGGGATGAGGTTGCACAGCGTGGTTTTGCCCGAGCCGCTGGGCCCGACCAGCGCCACGCGCTCCCCGGCCTTCACCTTGAGGTTGATATCCGCCAGTACGTCGCGGTCGTTTTCCGAATAGTGGAAGCTCACGTGATCGAACGTCACATCCCCGTGCACGTCTTTGAGCACGGCGGCGTCCGGCGCGTCCTCCACGTCGGGCTTTTCGTCCATCAGGGTACAGAAGCGCTCGATGCCCGTCATGCCGTTTTGGAACTGCTCGGTAAAATCCACAATCCGGCGGATGGACGTGAGCAGCGTGGACACGTACAGAAGAAACGCGATGTAATCGCCCGCGGTGATCGTGCCCTGCATGAGGAACAGCGCGCCCGCGACCACCACGATGATGTACATGATGCCGTCGATCAGCCGCGTGGAGGTGGAGAAGCCCGCCATCAGGTTGTAGCCGCGCTTCTTGATGTCGATGAACTGCTCGTTGTTTTGCCGGAACTTCTCGATCTCGATGGGCTCGTTGGCAAAGGACTTCACCACGCGGATCCCCAGCAGGCTGTCCTCCACCTGCGCGTTGATCTCGCCCAGCTGGTGCCGCCGCTGCTGAAAGGTGCCGCGGAAGCGCTTGCGGAACACGAAGGTGAGCACGAACATCACCGGCAGCGCGGCGAAGATGATCGCCGTCAGGAGCGGGTTGATGGAAAACAGCACGGCGAACGCCACCGTGATCTTGATGCCCGCGATAAAAAACTCCTCCGGGCAGTGGTGGGCAAACTCCGTGACCTCGAACAGGTCGGAGGTGATGCGCGCCATGATCTGCCCGATCTTGGCGTTGGAATAGTAGGCAAACCCGAGCGTCTGCAGATGCGCGAACAGATCGAAGCGCATGTCGCGCTCGATGTACGAGCCCATGATGTGCCCCTGCGCGGTCATGTAGTAGTTGGCCGCCGCGTCCACCAGCCGGAGGGCGATATAAAAAAGGCCGATCCGGATTACGTATTCCACGGTCAGGGCGGCGGCGCCGTCGATCGCAAGCTGCGTGATGTTGCGGACGATCAGCGGCAGCGCCACATCACAAACGGTGGTCAGCGCGGCGCAGAAGAGGTCCATGGCGAGCATCGGCCAGTATTTTTTGAAGTAGGGGGCGAACCGTCTGATCAGAACGGAGGTTTTCAAGGTACGGATTTCCGGCTGCATAAGGTCTCCTTCAAAAGTCAGTCCATACGGAGATATTGAGAGAATTGAACGTAAGTGCTCAAAAGCATCAGGGAAACGATGGATGAAGACCGTGCGCGATGGCGGCAATCGGATCGCCGGCGCGTAGGGATTTCGTTCATCGTTTGCCTGGCATCAGTCGATGTGAATCAGCCCCATGTAACGCAGATAGTCCGACAGCTGATCCGCATGGGATACCGGATAGTGTACCACATACGCGGCGGCCTCGCTCTGCGCCGCGATGCGGATGTAGGTATCCGAATCCATACGCACGGCGTCCATGCCGCCCATCGAATAGAGGGTGTCCACGCGGATGGTATAGTCCGAATCGATCAGCAGCGCGACCGCCCCGGGCGGACGGATGGAATCGACCGTTAAAACTTGCCCGTCGGGGAACTGGTAGGTGAGGGTGAGCCTGCGCGCGTAGCCGCCGTGATAGGCCGTATCGTAGAGCGCTGCCTTTTGCAGCGGCAATACGTTGCCCCGAAGTTCCATGGCGTCCTTGCCGAAGCTGACGGCGGCGGCGGTCACATCCACGGTGCCCACCAGCTCCTGCCCCGTCATCGGCATCTGGATGATTTCCTCCTGCGTTACGGTCTGCTCCAGCAGAAGCTCGTCGTCGTCGTCGGGCTCGCCCATCAGCAAAAACAGGTACAGAAAAGCAAGCGCGATCACCAGCAGGAGGATCAGCAAAATCCTGCGCGCCACGGCTTTCCATTTGGCGGGCAGCTTTTGCTCAGGCTCGTCGGTAAGCGCCTTCTGCGCGGGAAGCACGTCACGCTTTTGCTCCTGCAGGTAATTGCGCCGGACGGTTTCCACCTCGCGGGGCATATCCTTGGGCGGCCTGCGCCGGCCGTTTTTCATCCTCGGTATTTTATCCAAGCGTGCGTCTCCTATAGGGTGTCGACGGTGATGCCGCATTTTTGCAGCAGCTCGTCAAGAGCCTGTGTCTCGCCGTTCATCTGCCGGGCAAACGCCGCGTAAAACGCCTGCGTCAGCAGTGCGCGCTGCGCCGGGGTCAGGTCCTCGTCGCCGTGCATGGCCCTGAGCATCACCGCCGCGGGCTGCGCCAGATACTTGGGCGCCTTCCCCGTGTTGGTAAACCCAAAGATCGTATGCATGTACCGCGTGGAGCCCTTGAGGAACAGCCGGACGAACTCCTCCGAAAGCCGGGTTAGATACCGGCGCAGGAAAACCTCCTCGTCCTCGCACAGCGACAGGCACAACTCCAGATCGGGATGATGGAAAATCTCCCGCCGCAGCTCCCCGCGCTTTTCCCTGCGGATGGTTTCCGGCTCCAGATAGATGTTGAGCACGTAGCACTTGATGATGGAAAAATCCACGCCCCGTTTGCCGCGGTCGTACAGCCGCCCCAGCATCAAAAGCTCCTCGGCCACCTCGAGGCTCTCGGGGTACTGCGCCCGCAGCGCGAGGAGCTTTTCATGCTTTTTCACGGGGTTTTGCTCGCTCAGCGCGCCGGAAAGATCCGGCCCGGCGGCGGGCAGCTTTTCCCCGCAAAACGGGCAGAACGCGGCGCTTTCCGCCGCGCTGATCGCCTTATGGCATTTTGGGCAAAGCAATTCGGCCATCTCAATCCCTCCATAACGCGCTTTGCATATCCGACGGCATGCGCCAGTCGCCGCGCGGCGACAGGCTGACCGAGCCGACCTTGGGCCCGTCGGGCACGCAGTTGCGCTTGAACTGCTGGGTGAAGAAGCGGCGGATAAATTCCTTGAGCTGCGCGTCGATCTTTTCCTCTGTGTAAACGCCCTGGAAGGCCTGCGCGGCAAAGCGCTTCAGGCGGCCGATGCCGCTTCCGGAATCCATCAGGTGGTAGAGGAAAAAGTCGTGCAGCGCGTAATCGCCGACGATCTCCTCGGTGCGCTGGTTCAGCTCGCCCTCGCTGACGGGCAGCAGCTCCGGGCTGATGGGCGTGTCCAGCACATCCCGGCACACGTCCCGCACCGCACCGGAAAAGCCGGTCTCGCTGATGTGGAGCACCAGCCGCTTGACCAGGGTTTTGGGGATGGAGCAATTGACGTTGTACATGCTCATGTGATCGCCGTTATAGGTGGCAAAGCCGATGGCCATCTCGCTCATGTCGCCGGTGCCCAGCACGATGCCCTTTACCTTGTTGGCGTAGTCCATCAAAATCTGCGTGCGCTCGCGCGCCTGGCAGTTTTCGTAGGTCACGTCGTGGATGCTCTCGTCCTGCCCGATATCCTTGAAATGCTGCCGGACCGCGGCCTCGATCGGGATTTCCAGCGCGGTCACTCCGAGCGCGTCCATCAGCTTCCACGCGTTGGATTTGGTGCGCCCGCCCGTGCCCATGCCGGGCATCGTGATGGCGGCCACGCCAGTGCGCGGCAGCTTGAGCTTATCGAAGGCCTTCACGCCCACCAGCAGCGCGAGCGTTGAATCGAGCCCCCCGCTCACGCCGATCACCACGTACCTGCAGCCGATGGCGGCAAGCCTGGTCATCAGCCCGGTGCACTGGATGTTCACGATCTCCTCGAGGTTTTCCGCGCCCTGGCCGTCGGGCGGCACGAAGGGCAGCGGCGCGATGGGGCGCAAAAGCGGCGCGCGGCCGTCCACCGGCGCGCAGGCCATTGGCACCACGGTCATGGGGGCTTCCCGCTTCATCTGGTGGAAGCTCCCGTTGCGCTGGCGCTGGTAACGCAGGCGGCAGATATCGATATCCGCGACCGCGCAGTCCCCCTCCAGCGCAAAGCGCTTCCCCTCGGCCAGCACCCGGCCGCTTTCGAAAACGCCCGTGTAGCCGCAGAACGCCAGATCGCTGGTCGATTCCCCGAAGCCCGAGCACGCGTAGGCGTAGCCCGCGTACAGGCGGCCGGACTGTTGTTTGAGCAGCTCCCGCCGGTAGGCATGCTTGGTGACCAGGGCGTTGGACGCGCTGGGGTTGAGGATGATATCCGCGCCCTCCACCGCGTAGCGGCAGGACGGCGGGACGGGCGTCCACAGGTCCTCGCAGATCTCCACGGCGAAGGTGAAATCGCCCATATCGAACAGGAGGCCGGGCGCGATGGGCGGCGACGCCTGCGCGTCCGCCGCGCTCGTCTGCTCCCCGCCCACGAACCAGCGGGTTTCGTAAAACTCGTTGCCGTTGGGCAGATAGGTCTTGGGCACAATGCCCTTCACCGCGCCGTTTTGCAGCACCGCCGCGCAGTTATAGAGCCGCGAGTGCACATTGACGGGCAGGCCCACCACCACGGCCATGCTGCGGGTCTGGGCGGCGAGCTCCTCCATCGCGGCCCAGGCGGCGCGCTGCACGGTTTCGTGGGTCAGCAGATCGCCCAGCGTGTAGCCGGTGAGGCAAAGCTCCGGAAACACGGCGGCCTGCACGCCCCGCGCCTCCAGCTCCCGCATTTTCGAAAGAATTTCCCGTTTATTGTTTTCCACGTCGCCCAGATGCACCCGAAGGCTGACCGCGGCGACGCGGGCGAAATCGCTCATGCTATGTCCTCCGTTGAACTCATTAGGGGACTTCGATTAACATGGTGTTCTGTTCGTCCATTTCCACTTTGAGAATCTTCTCTTTTTCCAAAGCCTTCAGCAGATCGGAAAAGCGCTTGAAGCCCAGCGACCGCTCCGAAAAATCGGGATAGGCGGCCTGGATGTCGGCCTTGAGGATGGAGGGGTTGATACGGTCGAAGCCGTCGTCCTTGTACTGCTCCAGCCGGTCGTGGAAGGCTTGAATCCAGTTCTCCTTGGTCAGCTTGGGCGCGCCGCCGTTCTTCCCGGCGGCCTGCTTGAGCGAAACCATGACGTTGAAATTGTCGGAGCGGATATCGAGGTTGCCGTACTTCTGCTGGAGCTTGTCCAGAAGCTTGCCGAACGTCGAGCAGCCGAACGCCTTCTCGCTGAAATCGGGCCGCAGGCGCAGCAGGATGCCCTTCAGCTCGCTGGCGTAAAGCTCGTCGTTGTCGGTTTGCTCGTCGAGAATATTCTCGATCAGCTTGTTGAGCTCCGCCTCGTCCAGCGGCTCCTTATCCTCGGTCACGGTCTTCTTGCGGCCGGACGGCTTGCGGCTGCTGCCGCCGACGTTTTCCAGAAACTGAAACTCGTTGCAGGCGTTGATAAATATCGTGGACGCGGCCTCGCTGCGGCTGATGCCCAGCACGAACTTGCCCATGCTTTTGAGCTTGCCGACCAGCGGCGTGTAATCGCTGTCGCCCGACACGATGCAGAAGCTGTCGATCAGCGGATTGGTGTAGGCGACCTCCAGCGCGTCGATGACGAGCAGGATGTCGGCGTTGTTCTTCTGGCTGATGCCGTGCCTAAGCGACGGCACGACCGTGAAGGTGTTGCTCAGCAGCACCTCCTTGAGCCCCACGTACTGCTCGGTGTAGCCGTACACCTTGCCCAGCAGCACGTCGCCGCGGATCTTGACCTTTTCCAGCACGCTCAGAAACGTGGGCACCTTCGCGCCGCAGTTTTCCAGGTCTACAAATAATGCAAATTTCGGCAGATGAATCATTCCTTCTTTTGATGGTTTTTCATTGGAGTATAGAAGCGTATTTCGTAATCGTCTTCTGTCTTTGTTGAGAAGTATTAGGGAAACGACGGGCAAAATCGCGCTGGATGGCGAATCGAATTTTTGTCAGATTGGGTTTGTAAAAGCTGAAGTCGTAGCAGCGCTACGTCGAAGCTTTTACAGGCCCAAGATGGCGGAAATTGGATCGCCAGCCTGTGCGGGCTTTGCGCGGCGTTTTCCTAAATACGGAAGGTAAACCTGTCCCCTCGAATCCATTGGCGGGACAGGTGCAGCGGCCGCCCGTGCTGATCGTACACGAGCTGATCCAGCAGCAGCAGCGCGTCGCCCGTTTTGGTCTCCAGCAGCTTGCCGATCCGGCCCGCGGCGCGGCCCATGGAGATATCGTGCAGGGCGTGCCCCGCCGCCAGCCCGTGCGCGGCCAGCAGCTTGTAGAGCGACCCCGTCAGCGGATCGGTTTCCAGAAACTTAAACTCCGCGGAAAAGCGGTTGAACTCCAGCATCACCGGCTCGCCGTTCGAAAGGCGCAGCCGGCAGATGGAGATCACCTCGCCGCCCTCCGGAATGCCCAGCTTCAGGCGGTCCTCCTCGGCGGCCGCCTCCCGCCTGCGCTCGATCAGGCGGGTCTGCGCGGTCTGCCCGATCTGGGAGCAGGCGTCGGAAAAGCTGGTCACGTGCGAAAGATCGCGCTTGATCTTCTCCTGCGCCACGAAGGTGCCCTTGCCCTGACGGCGCACCAAAAGACCGCCGCGTACGATCTCCTCCAGCGCTTTGCGCACCGTGACGCGGCTGACCCCGTAAATTTCGCACAGCGCCTGCTCGCCCGGAATCCGCTCGCCGGCGGGATAGACGCCTGCCGTGATATCGTTGCGGAGCCTGAGCATGAGCTGTTTATACAGCGGCCTCTCGCTCGTCTTTTGCAGCGGGCTTGTTTGCACGCGGCCACCTCCCGAGTTGACGCTATCAGTATACTCTATTCGTGTGCGGACGGCAAATTTTCACTCCATGATCGAGATTAAGATATCCTTATCCAGCATGAAATTGACGATGTCGTCCACCACGCCGCAGGGCATTTCCATTACGACGGGCAGCAGGTACAGCCCGATGGTCGGCGCCCAGCGCTCCTTGTACTCCTGCAAGGTCGAATCGTTGAGATTGAAGAAGTCGTTCTGCACGTAGCTGACCTCGGTGAACACGCTCTTTTCCCGCTCGGACAGCGAACCGGAGAAGGCTGCGGAAAACGCGGGCAGGCCGGTTTCGGGGTGAATCAAATCCACGTTCAGGTCGAGGTCGTAGGGCAGCTCCGCCGCCGTGCGGGACCAGTCAAACGTCAGGGTCAGCGGAGACGGGATCTCCTCGAACACATAGCCGTCCATCTCGGCGGTCACATAGCCCTCGCCCGCAAGCGCGCCCTCGGCGGGCAGGCCCTCGCCGGTGAACGAAAGTGAAACCGCCAGATCGCCGTCGTAGGACACGGAGGCGATCGCCGAAATATCGTTGGCGTTGCCGGTGTTTTCCATGCGGTAATCAAAGGCCAGCTCGTAATCCAGCGGGATGGGCAGCCGCAGGCTGATCTCGGTGGCGGTATCGGTGACGGTCTTGACAAAGACCTCGTTCCCGCCGATTTCGCATACCATGCCGTCCGCGGTTTCGGTCACGGTCATGCCCTCCTCGTCGGGATCCAGCTCATCGAGGACGAATTCCAGGTCGGAGAGCGTGTCGGTGATCATTTCCGAGGCGTACAGCTCGGCAAGCAGCGAGTCGAAATAGTAGTAGACGCGGTAATAGCCGTCGTCGTCCGTCGTGATGTAGTCCAGCCCCTCGCACAGCTCGAACAGCTGCTCGTAGGGGATGACGTAGGTCAGCTCCCCGCCGCCGGTCTCTTCATCCTCCGCCGCCTCGCCGTCCCCGTTCAGATACACGTCCCCGTCCGCATCGTCCAGCGCGTCCTGCCGCGCCTCGTCGATCATTTCCTTCACGGGGGTGTAGAAGCTGTCGGCGATGTAGTACGTGGCGTTGGGGTAGAGGAACAGCGCGATGTACTGCGTGGGCAGCTCCATGAAATACCAGGGCTTGAGCATGAAATCGAAGAAGTTGTGCATCTGGAAATGGATCGAATCGTTCATGAACATCGGGCTGATCAAATAGCGGTAGCTGTGGTAGCCGTCGTAAACGAAGGGAATCTTGTCCTCGCCGTCGATCTGCAGCGCCGCATCCATATACACACGGCTGACCGTGGTGACGAACGCCTGCCCGTCGAGGCTTCCGCGCAGCGACAGCCGGTTTAAAAACGTTTCCCAGTCGCTCAGATGCGCGTCGCTTTGGGGGAACGCGTCGGCATGCAGCCCGAAGCCGAGCGTGAAATCCACGTGCACAGCGTCGTCCCGGGACAGATAGGTGTCGTTATCGTCCGCAAGCGCGATCGCGGGCAGCATCAGGCACAGAACCAGCGCAAAAACACGCAAGGCCAGCGTTCTCATACGGGAAGTCCTCCTTCAGGGCTGGGAATAGGGTCATTATACCACAGGATGGGCGCGGATGCCCATGTTTATACGACGCTGTTCCCGCCGCCGCCGGTCAGACCGAGCAGAGGCTGCGCATCCGCTGGTTGATGTTGCGGAAGGTGAGCTCGGAGGAGAGCACGATCAGGTAATCCCCCGGTTTGATCTCCGTGCCGCCGTTGGGTACGATTTCCGTTTCCCCGCGGTGGATGCCCACGATCAGGATTCCCCTGGGCAGCTCAACCTCGCTGATCCGCCTGCCCGCGATCGCGCTGCCGATCTCCACGGGAATCTCCACGATGCCGCCGGACTTGCCGCTGGAAACGGCCTCGCCCCGGTCCTTCATGGTCCGTTCCAGCAGCTCCTCGTAAATCGGCTTCACCTTCAGAAAATCGGAGATGAAAAGCGCGATGAACGAGCAGGCGGCCACCGGGAACAGATGGACGAGCGAGCCCGTCATTTCGGCGGTCAGCAGAATGCTGGTCACCGGCGCCTTCACGGAGCCGGAGAGCGCGCCCGCCATGCCGCAGACCGCAAAATCGGAAATATATTCTGCGGGCACGCCGAAGCGCGTGGCGATCAGCCCGATCATGCTTCCGGACAGCGCGCCCACCGAAAGGATCGGCAGGAAGATACCGCCCGGCACGCCGCTGCCGAAGCTCGTGCAGGTGAACAGCAGCTTGGACAGGAGCAGCAGCAGCAAAACCGGGATGCCGGTCTGTGCGATCTCCGCCGAATTGATCAGCCCCATGCCGCCGCCCAGCACCTGCGGCAGAAACAGGCCGAACGGCAGGGCGACAAGCAGCGCGATCATCGGCCGGATTTTCGCCGGCAGTTTACCGTACAGCGTCTGCATGCCCAGCAGCGATTTGTTCACCAGCGCGCCGATCAGCCCCGACAGGACGCCGACCGGCAAAAGCCAGACAAACATCCCCGGCAGCAGCTGCGGAGTCTGGGTGAAATTCAGGATCGGCTTCAGGCCGAACACGAGCGTCGCCAGCACGTTGCTCATCAGCGACGCCGTGGTCGCCGTCAGGAGGATCAGCCCGGAAAAGCTCCTGTGCACCTCCTCCAGCGCGAACATGACGCCCGAGAGCGGCGCGCCGAACGCGGCGGAAAGGCCCGCCGCCGCGCCCGCGGTGATGAGGTAGTTCTTCTCCATTTTGTTGTTGCTTGCCTTTTTGGCAAGGATCTGGCAGCCCGCCGCGCCGATCTGGATCGACGGGCCCTCGCGGCCCAGCGACAGCCCGAAAAACGAGGTCAGGATGCCCGCCAGGAACCGGACGATAAGCACGGGCCGGCTTTTGATCCGCATGCCGTGGATCACCATGCCCTCCACCTGCGGGATGCCGCTGCCGCCCGCCATCGGCTCGTACCGGATCAGCCGCGCGACGACAAGCCCCACCGCGGCGATCAGCCCCGCCCAGGGAATCAGCGCGATCGGGTGCTGCCGAAGATACGCATAAACGGTCACGGACGTTTCCAGCCCGAATTCCATGCACAGCCGGAACAGGACGACCAGCAGCCCCGCGGCCAGCCCGGACACGATTCCCATCAAGGCGAGGCTCCATCGCGTCTTGTTGTGATCCGACATCATTCTGTAAGCTTTCAGTCTTCCATGGTTTTTCAACGCGTTCACCCGGTATCGTTTTTTTCGCGACCGCACGGCGGCGTATCCGCAGGCCGCGCGTATCACAGCCGGTAGTTTCGCGATACGCTCCCCGGCTTTCCTGCATCGCGGTCAAAACGCCCGGAAACCCACCACAAAGGCCATGCATTTTCAGCATGGCCCCAGACCGCTGACAAACCTTGTTTGGCAGCGGTCTGCCAGCTTGTTCAAAAAGCCCTGGTTTCACGAAGCCAAGCGTGGAGCGGGTTGAGCGTACACGGTCGTACGTGATACCCGCGACATCGCGAATAGGGAGGCCGTAAGGCCGACTAGCCACCGAGTTTCCAAAGGAAACGAATGGCGTAGCCG
>Ga0116164_10001543_pt1 | contig 17318 bp, 14 predicted proteins | sample AD_UKC109_MetaG_FD_89888 | JGI IMG/M metagenome (GOLD analysis project Ga0116164, IMG submission 89888) | Active sludge microbial communities of municipal wastewater-treating anaerobic digesters from Hong Kong - AD_UKC109_MetaG | ecosystem: Engineered > Bioreactor > Anaerobic > Digestate... | reverse complement strand
TGGCCAGAGCTGGCGGTGGGCCGCCTTTCGGTCAGAAACGACGCCGAGGTTTCGCAGCAGGTGAACAAGATCCTGACATACGAGCAGAACCCCCCTTCGGGAGACTGGTTGGGCAGGGTACTCCTGGTGGCTCATAGGGAGTTAGCACCGGATAAATATCAGGGGTGTAAAGAGACGATAAGAACGAAGGGCTATGTCGAGCCTCTCGTCTTCGAGACGGCCTACGGTGCTTCCCCCGACCAGGGCGGCGACGGCGCCACCAACGCCGACGTCAAAAGCGCTGTCGATGCCGGTGTTGAAATATTGAACTACAGGGGCCACGGCACCCAGAACTATTGGGGCCCCAGCTGGAATGTGGGGTACGAGGATTACTCCACCACCGACGCCCATGCCTTGGAGAACGGCGACAGAACGCCGGTCGTCTTCTCCATAGCCTGCTACACCGCAGCACTGGATTTTTCCAGCGAATGTCTGGGGGAGGCCTTCGTCAAGGACGACGATTCGGCTGTGGCATTCCTCGGAGCGACACGCCCCTCCTACACGATACCTAATCACGACTTCGATCGCTACCTCTTCGAGGCCGTCGGCGACGAAGAGATTCTCGATATCGGCTGGGCACTGAACTATGCCAACGCCCGGCTGATCGAAAGCTACGGCCAGACCAGTGTCTACATGAATAACCTGAGGATGTATCTTTGGCTAGGAGACCCGGCCCTCACCATCAACATCATCCCTCCGAACAGCCCGCCAAATAAGCCTGATACTCCAGCCGGTCCCGCCAACGGCTATACAGGCGTTATTTACACCTATTCGACCAGCACGACGGATCCGGACTCGGATATTGACAATAAGCTTCTCTAGCTTGAGGATTTGGGACCGCCTTTGATGCAGAATTTATAAATTCTGGGATATGGCGGGAAATCTCCCCAAGAAACTGTGAACGCCAAGAGATGCGTAAGGCATCTTTAGGTGATAGAATCTGTTTATTATATCGCGTTTCTCAAAAGACTATAATCAGAGGTGAAGTGATGAAGATCGAAGGGGAGAAGATCGGGGCAGGGGAAGACGCGCCTTCGTTCTGCCTGCCAGACCAGGACGGCATAGAGGTCTGCCTTGACGAGTTTGCGGGGAGATGGCTGGTTTTGTACTTTTATCCCAAAGACAACACCACCGGCTGCACTCGAGAGGCCCTCGACTTCACAGAGATGCTCGAAGACTTCCGGAGCCTGGGGGCCGAAGTCTTGGGCATAAGCCCCGACTCACCAAAAAGCCATCAGAAATTTCGAGAGAAACACGGCATCGAAGTGAGGCTATTGAGCGATCCCGATCACCTGGTCCTGGAGGCCTACGGCGCCTGGGGTACGAAGAAGATGTACGGCAAAGAGTATCAGGGGGTCTTGAGGAGCACGGCGATCATCGATCCCGATGGGAAGATCGCCCGGATCTGGAAGGGGGTCCGGGTTAAGGGGCACGTCGATGAGGTCAGAGAGGAGCTGAGATCGCTGACCTCCGAGGCTTGAGGCGGATAAAAGACTAAAAGACACGGCCCGGGGTAAGAGGGCCCGGACCTGTGGAGGGAGATGAAACCTCGGAGCCCAAGGGGCCAAAATGTTTAAACTTCAGCCATCATCTTACATTTATTCGTTGAGGAGGAATCTCGTTTGCTCGAAAGGCTCAAGAAATCTCTCTTGGAGGCTCCCATCTACAAGCGGGGCGATTACAACTACTTCATCCACCCGATCACCGACGGCGTCCCTGAGGTTAGGCCGGATCTGATCAGGGAGGTGGTAACCCACATCATCAGGACCGCGAACCTCGACGTGGACAAGATCGTCACCATCGAGGCGATGGGAATCCACATAGGAACCGGCCTCTCCCTCTTTACGGACATCCCCCTGGTGATCATCAGAAAGAGGAAGTACGGCCTACCGGGCGAGATCGAGGTGAGCCAGGTCACCGGCTACCCCAAGGGACAGCTCTACTTGAACGGCATATCTCCCGGCGACAGGGTGATCGTCGTCGACGACGTCATCAGCACTGGGGGGACGGCCATCGCCACCCTTGGCGCCCTGAAGGCGGCAGGGGCCACGGTGGTGGACTTCGTCGCGGTGATCGAGAGGGGTGAAGGTGCCAGAAAGCTGAGGGCTCAGGGCTACACGATCAAAACGATGTTGAGGGTGGACGCCGACGAGTTCGGGGTCAGAATCCTCGACTAGGCCGAATCGCCTGTCCGGATCTGGGCTTGCTTAGAGGATGTGTGGGCTTTGGGGCTGGAGGAGGATCTCAGAGCTGAGACGGAGAAGTGGCTCCTCAGGGCCGAGAAGGCGATGGAGACCGTCTCGACTCAAGGGGTGGAGGGTGATAGGTTTTCTGCCAACATCGAGGCCTACATATCCGACAGCCGATACTTCCTTGGGAAGGGCGACCTGATCAGGGCCTTTGAGGCCGTGATCTGGGCCTGGGCCTGGATCGAGATCGGTCGAGACGTGGAAATTCTGATCTAGCGATGTTCGAGCTTTTGCCATACCTGGAGGTGGGATCTTAAACCTAAACGAGGAGGGCTCATCGGCCGGACTCCTGGTGAGCGTGGTCATCCCCGCCATGGACGAGGAGGAGACGATCGGAGAGTGCATCCGCCGGTCCATAGCCGTATTCGACCGAATGGGGATCGAGGGCGAGGTTATCGTCGCCGATAGCTCCGAGGACTCTACGGCCAAGATAGCTCGATCTCTCGGGGCGGAGGTAATCAGGCCCGAGCGTCTCGGGTACGGCAACGCCTACCTGGCGGGTTTCAAGAAGGCCAGGGGTAGGTACATAGTCATCATGGACGGCGACCTGACCTATGATCCCTTCGAGATCCCCGAGTTCATCGGGCTTCTATCGAGCGGCGAGGCAGATTTCGTCATCGGGACGAGGCTGAAGGGAAGGATCGAAGACGGCGCGATGTCATCCCTCCACAGGTACATCGGTAACCCCCTCCTCACCTGGATACTCAACCTCCTCTTCGGGGCCGGGATCTCCGATGCCCACTGCGGCATGAGAGCGATATCCAGGGAGGCGCTGGAGAAGCTGGACCTCCGGGCAGGAGGTATGGAGTTCGCCTCAGAGATGGTGATCGAGGCTTCGCGGAAGAATCTGAGGACGAAGGAGGTTCCGATCACTTACCATCCGCGAAAAGGCGTCTCGAAGCTCCACTCCTTCTCCGACGGATGGAGGCATGTGAGGTTCATGATCCTCTATCGGCCCGGCCCTTTCCTCCTCCTCCCGGGGTCCGTCGCCTTCGTCCTCGGCCTTGCTCTGACCCTCTTCGTATTGATGCAGGAGCCGACCCAGGATCTGAGAATGCACTCACTCGTCCTGGGGAGCATGCTTCTCATAATAGGTTACCAGACCCTTCTTTCGGGCCTCTACATCGCGTCTTTCAGCAAGGCCTACGGGGTGAAAGGGTCTGGCCGTCTCGCAAAAATGCTGACCAGCTACCACTCCCTGGAGATGGAGCTCTTCGTGGGGGTGGTCTTCCTGGCTGCGGGGGTGGCGCTGGGGCTGAAGGTGATCGCGAGCTGGGTGGATGTGGGATACGGATCTCTTCAGGAGATGCAGGAGTCGGTGATGGCTATGATATTGACCATCATGGGGATTCAGACGATATTCTCTGCGATCTTCATAAGCCTGCTATTGCTGAGGTCCGGGAACGGTGGTCGGGGATGATTCCAAAAGATTTTGGCCCGATGAAGGATAAACGATAGACGGCACCTACACAGGATGGTCATGAAGATCGCTTATCTCCACGACGTGATATACCCTCACGTCAAAGGCGGGGCCGAGAAGAGGGTCTGGGAGATATCCCGAAGGTTGGCGGATAGAGGCCACGAGGTCCACATCTTCGGGATGAAGTTTTGGGATGGCGAAAGCGTCGTCGAAAGGAACGGCGTCTTTCTTCACGGCGTCTGCGATCCCCAGGACCTTTACGTCGACGGCAGAAGGTCGATCGGAGCGGCGATCCGCTTCTCATCGAAGCTCCTCCTCTCGTTTCGAGGTCGTTTTGACGTCATCGACGCTCAGCAGTTCCCCTACCTCCCATGCTATTCAGCCAAGGTTCATTCGTTGCGTCGAGGGACGCCTCTCGTCATAACCTGGCATGAGGTGTGGGGGGATTACTGGCGGGAGTACCTGGGCAAAAAAGGCCTCTTTGGGATGCTGGTGGAGAGAGGCGCCTTAAAGCTTCCTAACATGATAATCCCCGTATCGGAACGGGTGAGAGACGAACTCCTCGATATGGGGGTGGGGGCCGAGAAGATGGTGGTGGTGCCCAACGGCGTCGACCTGAAGAAGATCGACTCCGTCAAGGCAGGGGAGAAGGCCTACGACGTCATCTACGTCGGACGTCTCTCGGCCCACAAGAGGGTCGACCTCCTCGTCGAGGCGATGAGCCTTGTGAGGGAGGAGATCCCCGATATCAGGTGTGGGATCGTGGGGGACGGCCCCGAATTGGAGCGACTGGTCAGCCTTTCTCGAAAGCTGAAACTCGGCGAGAACGTCGATTTCCTGGGATTTCTGGAGATGGAGGAAGAGGTGGTGGCGAAGATGAAGTCCTCCAAGATCTTCGTCCTCCCCTCCACGAGGGAGGGTTTTGGGATCTCGCTATTGGAGGCGAACGCCTGTGGCCTTCCCGCCGTCGTCGCCGATGCACCGAAGAGCGCGGCGGCAGGCCTGATAACGGAGGGCACAAACGGCCTCTTATGCGACCTATCGTCTCGATCCATCGCTTCGAAGGTGGTGACCCTCTTGGAATATGATTTATATAAAAAAATGTCAGCCCCCTCGAAGGAGTTTGCAAAGGGGCATGACTGGGACGAGATAGCGAAGAAGGCCGAAAAGGCTTACGAAAAGCTTTAAAAATTGGTCGCAGAAAGCATTGGTCAGAGTTTTTCGGATTATTTGAGATGGTGTAGATGAAGATACTCCAGACTCCAGCTCGCTTTTATCCCTACACCGGCGGGGTGGAAAATTACGTCCGATGCCTGGGCCGAGAGCTCGTCGGGTTCGGCCACGATGTGACCGTCCTCTGTGCCAACGAGCCGAAGTCGAAAGAGGTGGAGTTCATCGACGGAATGAGAGTGAGGCGGCTCCCCTACGTCGGGAAGATCGCAAATACCAACATCACCCTTCGTCTCCCCGTGGAGATCGCGAGGGAAGAGTTCGATCTCGTCCACACCCATCTCCCCACCCCCTGGTCCGCCGACTGGAGCTGCTTCGCCTCGGTCCTGAGGGGAAGGCCACTGGTATTGACTTATTACAACGACATCGTAGGCGATGGTTTTGCAGGAGAGCTCGCCGCCATCTACAACCGGACAAACTTGAAGATCCTGTTGAGACGGACCTCCAAGATCATAGTGATAGGGCCGGAGTACGCGAACTTTTCACGTCACCTGAAAGGGTTTGAGGATAAGATAGAGGCGATACCCGTCGGGGTGGATCTGGAGAGGTTTGTGCCCGATGGGACGGCCACCGACGGCAGAACGCTCTCCTTTCTGAGCGTCCTGGACAGGTATCACAGATACAAGGGGTTGGAGGACCTACTATTTGCCCTGGTGAAGGTTAAAAGAGACGTTCCAGGGGTGAAGCTGATCGTCGGCGGCGGTGGAGAGCTCCTCGACCATTATCGGAGGCTATCACGCCAGCTTCATCTTGAAGATCACGTCGAGTTTCTCGGCTTCTTGCCCGAGGAGATGTTGGCGAAATATTATAACCGATCTGACATCTTCATCCTACCATCCACTTCATCATCCCAGGAGGGGTTTGGAATGGTCCTCCTGGAGGCGATGGCCTGCGAAAAACCTGTCATCTGCACCGAGGTCGCCGGCGTTGCAGGAGACGTGAGAGAGAGGGGAGCGGGGCTCGTCGTCGAGCCCTCCAACCAGGACGAGCTCGCAAGGGCGATATCTCGTCTCCTCCAGAACGGGTCAGTTGCCCGGAAGATGGGCGAGGCTGGAAGGAAGCTTGCGGCGGAGAAATATGGCTGGAGAGAGGTGGCGAGAAGGGTTGAAGAGGTGTACGATGGGCTGGTCTGATCTGAAGGTTGAGATAAAAAGGTCGCCCTTGTTCCAAGGAGACATCCGGTGACGCTGAAGGATCTGAGGCTGGCCGTGTTCGTCGATTACATCGGCGCCATCGGCGGAGGGGAGAGGGTCGCCTTGACCCTAGCTCGAGCCCTAGGTGGCGACGTCATCACCACGGACGTGAACCTCAATTCTGTCGATAGGCTCGGATTTGCTGACGTCCCCATCGTGAGCCTGGGAAGGACTGTAGGGGTTCCGCCCCTGAAACAGATATCAGCCTCGGCGATCTTCGGAAGGTGCGACATCTCGAAGGATTACGACTGTTTCATCTTCACCGGCAACTGGTGCCTTTCTGCAGCTAAGAGGCACAACCCCAACCTCTGGTACTGCTACTCTCCCGTCAGGGCCTTTTACGACCTGGAAGAGGCCGTTATCTCCCGCCAGCCCAACCCGGTCCTCAAAGGGCTCGCTGCCATCTGGATAAATTTTCATCGGAGGTTCGATCAGAGGTCTGTGAAGTCGGTGGAGAGGATCGTCGCCATCAGCTTGAACGTCCAGAGGAGGGTCGAGGAGGCTTACGGTCGCCCTTCCACCCTGGTGTATCCGCCCGTCGATTTTGAAAAGTACCGGTTCGAGGAGTCCGGCGACTTCTGGCTTTCGGTGAACAGGATATATCCTGAGAAGAGGATTGAACTCCAGTTTGAGGCCTTCAGGAAAATTCCAGAAGAGAGGCTGGTGGTGGTGGGAGGATATTCGAAGGGGGACCTCGCTTCTCTGTACTGCAGAAGATTGGTCGAGACGATCCCCGAGAACGTGGAGATGAAAGGCGAGGTCTCTGAGGAAAAGCTGATCGACCTATATGCTCGCTGCAAAGGTTTAATATGCACCGCCATCGATGAGGACTTCGGCCTCACACCCATTGAGGCTATGGCAAGTGGAAAGCCCGTAATAGCCGTCAAGGAGGGAGGTTTTCTTGAATCGATCGTCGACGGCGTCACCGGCAGGCTCGTCGAGCCAAAGGCGGATCGGATCGCCGAGGCAGTTCGCGAGATATCGGAAGAGGGCGGCCTCTCCTTCAGGGACGCCTGCAGAGAGAGGGCCAGGGATTTCGGAGAGGAGAGGTTCTTAAGGCAGATCAGAGAGGAGATCGGGAAGGTCATCGATGGAGCTTGAGGATATTCGGGAGGAGATGAATTGAGCGTTCTTGTGACTGGAGGGGCCGGGTTCATCGGCTCAAACCTCGTGGAAGAGCTTCTAGCTTCTGGAGAGGACGTGATAGTTCTGGACAATTTCACTACCGGAAGCCGCGAAAATCTGGAGGAATTGCCTGGCAATTTGAGGATCATCAAGGGGAGCTGCCTCGACCTGCCTAGCCTCGACGTGAGTCCTGAGGCCATATACCATCTCGGCATTCCCTCCTCCTCGCCGATGTACAAAAGGAACCCGATGCTGGTGGGGGAGGCGATAAACGGGGCGATCGCCGTCTTTGAGCTGGCAAAAAAGACAGGCTCTCGAGTCGTTTACGCCTCTACCTCCTCCCTCTACAGCGGCCAGACGCCTCCTCACCGGGAGGATATGGAGGTCTTCGTCACCGACTACTACACAGAGGCTCGGTTCTCCATGGAAAGGTTCGCGGAGCTTTATCTGAAGCTATTCGGCGTCGAGGCCGTGGGAATGAGGTTTTTTTCGGTCTACGGCCCCCATGAGGCGGCTAAAAAAGTGTATGCGAACATCGTCACCCAGTTTCTCTGGGAGATGATGGCAGGAAGGGCACCGGTCATCTACGGGGACGGCACCCAGACCCGCGACTTCGTCTACGTTAAAGACGTCGTATCGGCCCTCCAGCTCGCCATGGGTTCGGATTACACTGGGGCGCTGAACGTCGGAACCGGGAAGAGCTACAGCTTCAACGATGTGGCCGAGATCCTCGCTGGCGAGATGGGGCTTGATATCAGGGCCGAGCACGTGAATAACCCCATCAAAAACTACGTCCAGGACACCTTAGCCGATACCAAAAAGGCCGAGGAAGTTCTCGGCTTCAAGGCGAGGCGTGCCCTGAAAGAGGGGATAAAGGAAATCATAGAATTTTATGGTGCAACAGCCTCCGGCTAGGTGAGATAGGCGTTATCGCGCGCATGCGAAAGAGAGGAGATCGAGGTCCTAAATTGATCACGCCATGCCACCTTCGAGAGCTCTATCAGTATCGAGACCTGATATTGAGGCTCGCCTGGAGCGACTTCAAGCTCCGGTACAAGAACTCGATCCTCGGGTTCTTCTGGTCGCTTCTGGAGCCGCTTCTGATGCTTCTCGTCCTCTACGTCGTATTCAGCCATCTGATGAAGATCCAGGTGGAGCACTACCAGCTCTTCCTCCTCCTGGGGATCATCCTCTGGAACTTCCTCGACCGTGGAACTTCGATGGGGATATTCGGAATCGTGGGCAAGCCCGGTCTCGTCCAGAAGGTCTACTTCCCGAGGGATGTCCTCATCATATCAGCCTGCACCACGGCGCTGATGATGACCGCCCTCGAGTTCGTCGTATTCGTCACCTTCATGGCGGTCTTCGGGGTGGCGCCTACGGCGGAGGTTCTCTACTTCCCCCTGATATTCGTCCTCCTATTCGTCCTCGTCTACGGCCTCTCCCTCATCCTTTCGGCCCTCAACGTCTACTTCCGAGACGTCCAGTTCATCTGGAGGGTGATCCTCCAGGCGGGGTTCTTCGCCACCCCCATACTTTACCCGATAACTATATTTCCCGCCAATCTTCAGAGAGTGGTGATGGCAAACCCCATGGCGCGGATCATCACCGACTCGCGAGACTGCATCCTCTACGGCACCCCTCCGACCGCCGGCGACCTCGCCTACGTGGCCGCAGCGTCCCTCCTCTTCCTCCTGGCTGGCTACCTCGTCTTCGACCATTATGAGCCGAGGTTCGCGGAGGAGATCTAGATATGGAAAGAGATCGAAAGGTGGCGATCTGATGGAGGCCGTGGTGGAGGTGGAGCACCTCTCAAAGACCTTCAGGATACCTCACGAGAAGAGGGCAACGGTCTTTGAGACCCTGGCGGGAGCTCTGAGGAAGAACGAGTACGAAGTATTTAACGTCCTGGAGAACGTCACCTTCTCGGTGGCTGAGGGCGAGTGCGTAGGGGTCATCGGCGAGAACGGCTCCGGCAAGTCCACCCTCCTGAAGGTGATCGCCAACATCCTGCGGCCCAGCCGAGGAAGGGTCACTGTTCGGGGGAGGATGACCCCCTTCCTCGAATTGGGGGTCGGCTTCCAGCCGGACCTCACCGTCCGGGAGAATGTCGGGATGTACGCCACCATCATGGGCCTATCGAACGGGATGATCCGAGATCGGATCGAGGACGTCATAAGTTTCGCGGGGCTGAAGAAGTTCGAGGACGCAAAGTTGAAGAACCTCTCCTCGGGAATGCAGGTCCGCCTCGCCTTCTCGACGGCGATCCAGACCGATCCCGACGTCCTCCTCGTCGACGAGGTTCTGGCCGTCGGCGACATGGAGTTCCAGCAGAAGTGCTTTGAGATCTTCAAGAAGTATAGGAAAGAAGGGGTGACCATCCTCTTCGTCTCCCACGACCTCGGCTCAGTTCGGCGGTTCTGCGACAAGACCCTCCTCCTTTCCCACGGAAGGCAGATCGCTTTCGGCGATACTGGGGAGGTCATTGACCGGTATGTCTACGGCGGCGAAGGGCGGGAGAAGGTGGAAGAAGGATCAAAAGACGGAGTGAACGGGGGAGGTATCGAAGTCACTGAGCCGGAAGCCCAGAAGGAAAACTCGCCAGAAAATGAAGATGCTATCAAGCCGAGAAGGTGGGGAAACCACAAAATAATGATAACTTATGTCGCATTTTTAAATAAATATGGCTCAGAATGTTCCAGATTCAATTCGTTTGATCCCATGAAGGTGAGAATCTACTACAAGGTGAATGAGGCAGTAAGCGATCCCGTGTTTGGGATAGGTCTTTATACTGCAGAAGGACGCCATCTTTATGGGACAAATACCGCGCTTAAAGACCTTCAATTTGATCATTTAGAGCAGGACGGATATATTGATCTTGAGATAGAGAGGATACCGATGCTCGCGGGGAAATTTCTGCTTAGTCCGGCCATACAGAACCGGGATTACTCTGTAACTTACGATTGGATCGACAAAGAGTATTCTTTTGAGGTCATACCCGCTGGAAGAGACGATGGGCTCTTTGAGGTGCCCTGTAAGTGGGCTGTTTAGGATTCTTTGGAGGAGGAGGGGTAGAAAAGTGAATAATTCCGAAATTCAACTTAAAAATCTACCATTTAAAATGGTAGGACCTGACTCAGATAAATCCGTTTTTGCAGAGATTGTAAAACATAAAGTATGGGAGCCTAATGTAACTCAAATAATTTCTACATTGCTTAGGAATGGAGACACATTTATAGATGTAGGTTCCAATATTGGATATTATTTGCTCCTTGGGTCTCATTTTGTTGGTCCGTCCGGGAAGGTTATTGGTTTCGAGCCAGTACCAATAAATTACCATTATTGCCAACAAAATATAAACATAAATAAAATACGTAATGTGGAGATCAATCCCATAGCTCTTTGGAATGTCACAGCAAAGGAAAAAATGGTAATACCAAATGAACATTTGGGAAATTGTCAGATTCAAAATAATGGTGAATTCGAAATTGATTGCATACCTCTTGACTCTCTAAACTTAGATCCAAATTTAATAAAAATTGATGTCGAAGGTGCAGAGCCTTTTGCATTAGAAGGCATGAAGAATACATTAAAGAAATCAAGTCCGGATGTTGTAATAGAAATGAATCGATTGGCATTGCATAATGGTTTTGGATTGGATGCCGAAGTATATTGGGAGTTCTTTCAAAGCATTGGCTATTCAATTAGTCTTATTGGTCCCGATGCATCATTGAATCCAATAATGAGTTTGGAAGAATTAAAATCAGTTTGTCCGCCTGATTCTTATGTAGATTTATTATGTAAAAAAGATATTGATGGCAATATATCCATAAGTGAGGGTGTTAATATTAAAAGCATTAATGAACATGTTGGAAATTCCGAAAGGGATATAAAAGTGAGCAACGAGGACATTGATGTTCAAGAATTAATGCATAACGTACGAGAAAGAGTTCGCAAAAGACGAGAGAACGATTGCACAAGATCTAAGATCAAAGTGATTAACCCAAATTCATGCGAAGTTCACTCTCTTAAGAACGAAATCCAGATCGATCTCGACTATATAAATTCTAATAAGAATATACAAGATTATAATTATATCATCAGCACTCATAGACCCATAATAGGCAGATTTCTGGTGGAAGGGAGAAAACTCGTAAATGGAGAACTACATCGATACGTCGATCCTATTATTTCTAGGCAAATTGATTTTAATTCCAGCCTGACAAGAATCCTTAACCGGATTACTACAAGATTTGCAGAAATCGACAACCAATTGGAGCATGTCAAGGCAGAAATTCGCGAGGAGCTTGCAAATCAACAAAGTCAGACCAAATCTGAGATCGACAACCAATTGGAGCATGTCAAGGCAGAAATTCGCGAGGAGCTTGCAAATCAACAAAGTCAGACCAAATCTGAGATCGACGGCCAATTGGAGCATGTCAGGGCAGAAATTCGCGAGGAGCTTGCAAATCAACAAAGTCAGACCAAATCTGAGATCGACAACCAATTGGAGCATGTCAGGGCAGAAATTCGCGAGGAGCTTGCAAATCAACAAAGTCAGACCAAATCTGAGATCGACAACCAATCGGAGCATGTCAGGGCAGAAATTCGCGAGGAGCTTGCAAATCAACAAAGTCAGACCAAATCTGAGATCGACAACCAATTGGAGCATGTCAGGGCAGAAATTCGCGAGGAGTTAGACCGTAAAATTAAGACATTAGTCAACAATGAGAGCGTTACCAAACCTTGGTCAAACTTTTATAATAATGAAGTCAATGAAGAGTACTTAACGTTGAATGTTAGTTACCATGAGCGCCTAATTTCACTTATAAAAGAATATGCCCAGAAGGCTGCAGATGGAACAGTTCCCAAATTGCTTGAAGTAGGATTAGGGACTGCCACAATGTCAATATATTTTTCACGGTATTCCTTTGAAGTAACCGGAATAGATAACGACCAAACTATAATTCGCAATGCTATAAAGACAAATAAAGATCTTGGAGGGTATGCAAAATTCATTCTAATAGATGCCTTCGAGTTGGATCTTTTTAAAGATAAATATTTCGATATTGCCTTTTCTCAAGGAACCATGGAGCATTTCAATGACGAAGAGATAATCGAACTCATCTCAAAGCAACTTGAGATTGCAAAATATGTAATTTTTTCGGTCCCATCAATTAACTTTAACTATCCAAACAGGGAGTTTGGAAATGAAAGGAAGATGGTCCCTGAAGACTGGGAACTGATTCTCAAAAAAGGCAAGTTTAATATCGTGGACATTGGTTATTATAAGGATAATCAGCATATTGTATGCATCATTAGATCATAATAGGCCAAATAGTTACAGGAAGTGTTGAAAAATGAAAATTGGAATCGACTTATCACCGCTTCGATCTGATCCTAAGCGTAGAGGAATCAGCAATTACGTGTACAATCTTGTAAAAGCTTTAGTGAAAATAGATAAAATAAATGAATATTATTTCTTCAATTCTAAGGATGTTGATCTAGAATTTCTTGGGGATAACTTTTCAAAAGATAGAATCATAAATGGAGAAATCACATCTGACATGTCAAATAATATTGATCTATTCGTTATAACAAATTATTTGGATTTCAATAAAAATGTCGTAAATCAAAGGAATCTGGCTTGCAAAACAACTGGTATCGTCTACGACTTAATACCCGTGATATTTTGGGATCGGTATCTTGGCGGTATTGAAAGAGAGTACTTCAAGCGATTAAGCAAAATATATGATTCAGATCGCATATTAACTATTTCAGAATCAGCTAAGAAGGATATTAGCGAATTATTAGACATTAGTGTAGATAAAATAGATGTCGTATATGCAGGATTTGAAGAATGCTCAACCCGTGCTGAGAGTCTCACACCATTCAACGAAATAAAAAGAATATACAATTTAAAAGAGAAATATATATTTTCCGTACCTAGCATGGACTACAGAAAAAATATCCACGGCCTAATTGATGCATATTGTCTTCTACCAGATAATATTAAAGGTACGTATCAATTAGTAATTACGAATGAAATGACCCAAGAATTTGAGAAGCATTTAAGGGAATTTGTATCTTCACGTAACATAAGCAATTCCAATGTAGTTATTACTAATTACGTCGATCACGAGACACTAAGATTATTGTATAAAAATGCTTCAATTTTTGTTTTTCCCTCATTTTATGAGGGCTTTGGTTTGCCAGTCTTAGAGGCAATGTCTTATGGATTGCCCGTTATTACATCGAATATTAGTTCGCTTCCCGAAGTAGTTGAGGATGCAGGAATTCTGATAAACCCATATGATGCCAAAGAGATCTCTAAAGCGATGTATGAAATTCTAACCAATAACGATCTACGGATTGATCTTTCAAAGAAGGGAATTATTCAAGCCAAAAAATTCACATGGGAGCTAACTGCGTTATTATCTTTAAAATCGTTTCAACGAGCAGTTATTGAAATGGAAGATCTCAAATTAGGTATAGTTACAACTTGGAACGTAAAATGTGGAATTGCTGAATATACTAAATATTTATTAGAAGAATTGCCGGATTTAAATGTAACTATTTTAGCAAATTTTGTAGATTCTAGAGAAATCACAAGCGCCGATGGATCAAATGTGGTGAGATGCTGGAAAAATTATGAGGATAATTTAGATAAGCTATACGATGAAATAATTTCACGAAACTTGAATATAATCCATATTCAGTTCAATTTCGGCTTATTTAACCTTAAACACCTTTCAGTTTTAATTGACAAACTAAGAACTAAAAATATTAGGACATTGATCACGTTTCATTCAACGCAAGATGTTGTGATTGGAAATGAAGTTATTACACTTAAGACTACTGTGAACAGCTTGAAATTGGTCGATAAGATTGTTATTCATACTAAAAGCGATTTTGATCACTTAAATAAGCTAGGATTAAGTAATAATGTAGTTTTGCTGCCTCAGGGATACCATTTATTTGAGGATGAGGATAAAACCAATGTGAGACGTGGACTCGGATTATATAATTCAATTATCGTATCAAATTTCGGATTTTTATTGCCGCACAAAGGTGTACTTGAAACAATAATAGCCGTATCAATTCTCAAAGAAAAGTATCACGACATAATGCTTATAATTTTAAGTTCAACATATCAAGGGAATGTATCACTAGAATACCTAAACGATTGTAAAAGAGAAATCATAAGATTAAATCTAAGCAAAAACGTTATATTTTTAACTGATTACTTAGAAGAGGCAGAAATCATAGAATTATTACACGCCTGTGATGTGGTGGTTTTACCATATAAAGAGACCAAAGAATCTTCAAGTGCATCGGTTAGGTTTGCTCTTGCTTCTTGCAGGCCTACAATAGTGACAGATCAACCGATATTTGACGAATTCTATGACGAAGTTTATAAAATTGCAAAATGTAGGCCCGACATAATAAGTAGTGGGATAAGAGATATTATTAACGATCAACAATTATCAAATGAGTTGGTCGATGCATCAAAACGAAGGTGCGACGCGGAAAGCTGGGGCACAATCGCGAAACATTATTATACTATTATTGAACGTTTAAATTCCAAAACTTTGTACGCTGATAATGCTACGGACCTAGTAACTTGTAAGGAATTGGAGGGGGATAATGTAATATGAATAATTCAAATATACTACGGCCTATGCAGAGATTTTTGGTTCATTATAAGATTATATCGTTGAACTTTATACTAATTTGTTCAATAATATATGGATTTATTTGTAAATTATTAATTGAAATAAATTTAAATTTAAATAGCGATACTGTGTTAGCGGGCATTCTTAGTATGGAAATATCAAGACATAAAAATTATAATTTGGATAACATCTACCTCCCTTCAGCAAATCCATATATATTCTCTGATATATTGCCATTTCATTTGGTTCCGCAGATTATCAGCGATTTTAATCCGTTATGTCTCAAGGTCGTGACATATTTTATATATGTTTTAATTGTTGTCAATTTTTCCTATATCGTATATAAGCTCACTGGCAAAAATACCAATGCTTTGCTTTTTGCTTCATTTATGGCTAACATAAGTTCAAGTTATTTGTTCTCTTTTATGGGAAGTAGTTTCTACTTAGAACCTACTCATCACAACGCAACAGTCTTATTTACAGGATTTTTTATATTAACATTTCTTAACATAAATCCCGTATATATCGAATATAAAACAAATCTCAGTCCGATCATTGCCTCATTTTTATTGATATTAATTGTATTTTCAGATGCGATTATTCTCGCCTGGTTTGTTATTCCAATAACTATATGTTATTTTATATGTTATGGAAATAAGCGCACTAGCTCTATGTTATTGATAATATTTATAAATATTTCCTCGATAATTACTTATATTTTCACCCCTCATATTGTCAAACATTTTATCTCATTTTCAGCAAGAAATATTGGGCCAAGAGATATAAGTGAAATAATAACACAAAATATTCCCTTGTTCTTCGAAGGCGTTAGCCGACAACTGAGTTTGAATTTTCACAATATATCTACGGAATTTGTAATATTAGAACTTATATATATTCTGTCATTCTCCATCGTCATATTTTCCATTGTCAAGTATATAATATGTGGTAACAATTGCAAGTCGGTAAATTACATGTACATATATCTATTAACATCAGCAACAGCAATTTTTTTGGGATATATAATTGTAATGCTAAGTGCAGATCTATTTACTTCACGATATCTGATGTTCACAGGATTATCGATATTTATGTTAATATCTATGATATATGGAAATCATACATTTAATCGTAAATTAAGTATATTATATAAACTAAGCGCGTTCTCTATATTGTTTTATATGATAGTAGTGAACTCTATATTCGTAACAAATATGAATATCTATAATAACTCAAATGAAAATGAATACGCGCTAATCAACTATCTTGACAAAAACAACTTAACGTACGGGATAGGTGATTACTGGGACTCAAATTTAATAACGTACCTATCAAACGAGCAAGTGATAATAAGACCGGTAGATATCCATAATGGTATGATCTATCCTTTCAGGTGGATGGCTTGCGAGAATTGGTTTAATAGTTCATTATATGTGGTAAATGCATATTTCATAATTACTGGGGACAATAATGTATTCCTAAAACAAGAAGAAATAGAGAAAATGATGAAAATTACGAATTATAGCGGACTAACAAGTATTAGAAAGTTTAACAATTATTTGATATATGTGTTCGATGGCCCGATACCGTACGAGCAATTTAGCTGTAAGCATATTTACGAAGCTGAAGAGCTTTTCAGCCAATCTGGACAAATAATCCCGGATGTAAATTCATCCGGCGGATTTTGTATATTTGCAGCATACAACGAAAGTGGTATTGTAGTTTATGGACCGTACGTAAGGATCCCAAATGGCGTTTATATTGCCTCGTTTAAAATAAAGTCTAACAACTGCAACAGCTCTAAACCACTTGTAAGATTAGACGTCGCTACATCTGCTGGACGAGAAATAATCGCTGAAAAGGAACTATTCTTGAGCGACTTTGAATATATTGATAATTATCAATCATTTGACATATTATTTAATTCACAAGGACAAAACAACTTTGAATTTCGGGTTTTTAAGTATCCACAAGAAAACTTGTGGGTAGATCAGATATCGGTAACGGAGTTACTGCAGGAATAAAGTGAAAACATTGCGGCAGCGCGAATAATGGACCCGCAGTTCTGCTGCGGGGTGCGCCGCCACAATTTGACATTTATGGTATGCTGAAGTCGTATGCACTATATCCCTAAGAATAAAGCATTTGAACCTCAGCTTCAGATAATGCTCGGTTATAGATACGAACATCGTCTATAACGCCGTTAAAGTACTCACCGTAGCTTGGGTTGGATCCTATGTGGATGTACTCATAGCCAGCCCCGAGGACTCCATTCCCTTGGTCACAATCGCCATTGACGTAAATTTTTACTGTGCTTTCATCTTGGTCATAAACGACTGCCAAGAACACCCACTCTCCTGGATTAACTGGGCGATCTCCCAATAAT
>Ga0116164_10001542_pt1 | contig 17325 bp, 10 predicted proteins | sample AD_UKC109_MetaG_FD_89888 | JGI IMG/M metagenome (GOLD analysis project Ga0116164, IMG submission 89888) | Active sludge microbial communities of municipal wastewater-treating anaerobic digesters from Hong Kong - AD_UKC109_MetaG | ecosystem: Engineered > Bioreactor > Anaerobic > Digestate... | reverse complement strand
TCGTTATCGCAATAGGCAACATATTGCTCCACAGGCGGAGAGATGCTGTGCATCAAATTTCTCAGGTTGAAAGGCTCTCCCCGCGTGACCAGGCGCAGATAGTCCAGGCTCTGCAGCAGGTCGGTCCGACGCAAGATGACCGATAGGTCAATGGGGTTCAGCCGGTGGATTCCGATTTTGCCAGCTCCAGGAAGTACTGATGAAAACGCAGATCGTTGGTGAGTTCAGGGTGGAAAGATGTAGCAAAAAGCTTGCCTTGCCGGGCGGCGATCGCGCGCCCGTCTGGCAGGTTCAACATGGTTTGGGCGTTGCCCCAAACCCGCGTGATGATCGGCCCGCGAATGAAAGTGAGGTGATAGGGTTCTTCAGGGGACTGCAGAAAGGGCACATTAATCTCGATTTCGAAAGAGTCTATCTGGCGTCCGAAAGCGTTACGCTCGATTTCCATATCCATCAATTCGAGCAGGGGTTGGTCGCGTCCGATTTCTTTTGCCAGCAGGATTGCGCCGGCGCAGGTGCCCCAAATAGCTTTTGTTTGCCCAAATGTCCGGATGGGCTCCAGCAGATCGTACGCAACCATCAACTTGCCAATGGCAGTCGACTCGCCGCCGGGGATGATCAAGCCCTGTAAGCCTTCGAGGTGCTCAGGCAGGCGCACTTCTTTTACATCAGCCCCGAGTTTCTCGAGGCTGATGCGATGTTCACGAAAATCGCCCTGCAGGGCTAAAACGCCAATCCTCATCGGCAAAACGTCCTCTACCAGCCGCGGACGGCCATCTTCTCGGCGTCGGGCAGGTTAGTTGCTGATCGCCCGACCATTGCTTCACCCAGGTTGCGGCTGACTTCAGCCAAAATTTTGGGCTCGTTGAAGTGAGTGGTGGCTTTGACGATCGCCTGGGCGCGTTTGTGGGGGTCGCCAGACTTAAAGATGCCCGAACCTACAAAAATACCATCCACGCCAAGCTGCATCATCAGGGCGGCGTCGGCTGGTGTTGCAATGCCGCCTGCGGCAAAGTTAACCACGGGCAGTGCGCCCAGTTCGCGCACCTGCAAGCAGAGTTCGTAGGGCGCCTGGATATTCTTGGCGTAGGTCATCACTTCTTCTTCCGGCAGGGAAACGAGTCGGCGGATTTCGGAATAGACGGAGCGGGCGTGGCGCACTGCTTCAACCACATCGCCTGTGCCAGGTTCGCCCTTGGTACGCATCATAGCAGCGCCTTCTCCAATCCGGCGCAGGGCTTCGCCTAAGTTGCGGCAGCCGCACACGAACGGCACTTTGAAATCGTGCTTATTGATATGGTAGGCTTCATCTGCCGGGGTGAGCACCTCGGATTCGTCGATGTAGTCCACGCCAAGTGATTCAAGGATTTGAGCTTCCACAAAGTGACCGATGCGGCATTTTGCGATAACCGGGATGCTGACGGCTTCCATGATCTTAAGGACGAGTTCCGGGTCACTCATACGGGCTATGCCGCCATCCGCGCGAATGTCCGCTGGAACACGTTCCAGCGCCATCACCGCTACAGCTCCGGCATCTTCGGCAATTTTTGCCTGATCAGGCGTGACCACATCCATGATCACACCCCCCTTAAGCATTTCCGCGAGTCCTTTTTTGACCGCGAAACCAGAAACCTGTTCTTCCATACAACCTCCAACTAAGCTTGTTTTATATTGCGATTCTACCACGCTTGGCATGCCAAACGGGAACTATGCGCAGCGTTGTAAAGCAGATCCAATAGAGCAGGTAAGGTGGATAGGCGTCGTGAAGCGGGTAGGGTGGGTAGGCGCCAGAAAGCATATGAATCAGCACGCTGGATTATAGCCTACCCACCGCAGCACAAGCTGTTTTTGGTGGGTTGACTATTTCAATGTCAAGACAGGGCAAGAGCCTGTGACGTCAACCCACCCTACTAAGATATCGCTTATTAAGCTAGTGGAGTAGGTCATTGTGCTCGAAGAGTGTAGCGTCACAGAGCCAAGGCAGGAGCAAGCAGGGTGGATAGGCGTCGTGAAGTTGGTAGGTTGGGTTGGCGTAAACGGGTATTGACAATTAGGGGATCTCAGAAAGCCTACCCACCATCAACATTCGCAAACAAACTCTTTGGTGGGTTGGCTAAAACAAGGCTTGGGTTGGAACAGATTTATTGACGCCAACCCAGCCTACCATTCTCCAACATGGTCATCCTGAGCAAGGCAAAGGATCTGTTTGTAAATAACAAGATTCTTCGCAAGAGAGGTTCAGAATGACAGGGGGGTCGGCTTGTAACCTTCCTCACTACTTACGTTCTACAGTTCTGTATACTTACTGTCGTCGTAGTCGGCCTGTTTTTTCTCCAGTTCGGATTTGGCTGGCGGCTGCTCCGAGGGCGCAGTTCGGAATCTGCTTGCAGCGGCTTCGAGCTGATCCGGCGAGGCACGCCGGGCAGCCACGAACTTGCCGCAATGCGGACATCGCTCCAGGCGGACACCCACCAGGTTGATCCCAAAAAAGGAGCGATTGAAAGGCTGCCCACAGCTGGGGCACACTGCGCCGCCCCAAATGCCGTACTGTACTCGGCCATTTTCGTCGTACTTTGGATTCTTATTAGCGTTTTTCTGCATAAATAACTGGATACCAATACTTGCCACTGCTATACCGCCTACCAGGAGCAGGATCTTGAGCATGGATTGGTTGGCTTCGCCTTTTTCAACAAAATTTGAGACCAATCCGTTGGTGGTGTGGGTCTCCCCTGTGGTTGTTTTGACTTCAGCGGTCAGACGGTGCAGTCCGGGTTCAAAATTGTTGGTGTCGAACTGATGTTTGAAGGGAGACGCTGCCACACTCGCCATGACCTCACCATCAATGTAAAAGGTCACTTGCTGGATTTGGTCTTGATCTCCTCTTAGCGAAAGGCTCATACGACCGTTGATATCCGGCCCATTGCCGTAGCCCCAATCCCGCACTATGCGCAGGGTATAAGGCGACTCCTGCGCCAGGACAGCTCCGAAACTCAGAGCAAAAATCATTGCCAGGACAAGAAGCACAAAGATGCGTTTTTTCATGGTGTTCCCTTACTTCCACTTAGTCAGAATGTTTTCACGGTCAAAGATCAGCGTGCCAAGATATAGAAGTACGCCAGCCACGATGGCGCAAATGATTGCCGCGATGACCATCGAGGTCAAATTCAGCGTGATCACGCCGAAAGATGAGAGCAAGAATACGCCCATAAAGGGCACGATCATCACACTGGCAATTTGCTCCGCCACACGCGGGTCATTGACGCGCGAGGAGACGAAAATGGCAAACATGGCTGAAATAATCGACAAGACCGGTCCGAGCAGCAGGATTCCAACCAGCCAGGTGGGGCTGAGCACGTAGGCGTGCACTTTTGGGCTGATCCCAAGGATGAGGATGCCTATATTGAAAATCAAAAAGGACACAAAAGTTGCCGCGACGGCTGGGATCACCGCGGCAAAGCACTTGCCTGCCAGCAGTTCGGTTGTGGTGGTTGGGGTCGCCAGCAGGGGTTCGAGGCTGCGGGTGGTTTTCTCACCCACGATGCTGTAGGCGGCGATCGTGGTCGGGATGATCAGCGGCATCATCACAAAAAAGAGCATGAATTGGCTGAGCATATACACCTGGGTGCACTCCCCGGCGTTCATTCCACCGCAGAGATTGGTGAAAAGTTCCGGTGGCAGACCGGCTTCCTCCGGGCTGATATCCAGCATCGAGGTGCTCGAGGTAACCCCCAGCATCACCAGCGGCAGGAGTGAGAACAGAATCGGCATGACCAGCACCACGGAGAGAACCATTTTGTTCTTGAAAACCTCAGACCATTCTTTATTGATGATCGTGCGAATGTGTTTCATGCCTGCCTCGCTTCATTCTCGCCGTGCAGCATTTCGAGATAGATCTGTTCAAGCGATTGACGGACCTCGCCGATAAATTGGATATCCGCCCCTTGCTCCACCAGCAGCCTGGTGATGACGGGGTTGGTTATTTCAGGCTCTGCCAGCGAGACAACCAGCTTGTTCTCAAGTTGCTCAACGGCGCTGACGCCTTCCATTTCACTCACTAATGACAGCCATTGCGGATTGACTCCACCCAAATGGAAAACCACCTTGCGCCCGAACATCTTCTGACGCAGATTAGCGGGGCTATCGAGAGCCAGCAGGGATTGCTTGAAGATGCCAACCCGGTCGCAGAGCTTTTCTGCCTCATCCAGGTTGTGGGTGGTCATGAAGATGGTTCGCCCCTCTTTTTTGAACTCAAGGATGAAGTCGCGCACGATGCGGGCTGCTTCCGGGTCCAGTCCGGTGGTGGGCTCGTCGAAAAATAGCACTTTGGGTTCGTGCAGCAGCGCGCGCGCTACCGCCAGTTTCTGGCGCATGCCTTTGGAATAGCTGCCCACGGCATCCATGCGCCTGTCCCACAGCCCGAAAAGGCTGAGATATTTGTTTACGGTTTTATCCACATCCGGCACGTCGTAAAGTTTGGCGAAGATTTGCAGGTTCTTTTCCGCGCTAAGACGCTCATACATCCCGGGCGACTCGGTCAGCAGACCGACATTGCGGCGGATTTCGAGGTCATCCTCACCTACCTGGTAGCCCGCCACACGGGCAGTGCCGCTGGTGGGGCGGATGAGGCTGGTGAGCATGCGCACGGTGGTCGTCTTGCCGGCGCCGTTGGGTCCCAGAAAGCCAAAGACCTCGCCTTCATATACTTCAAGTGTCAGGCCGTCCACGGCTTTCAGGTCTTCCTTCTGTTTTTTACCAATTTGGAAAGTCTTGCTCAATGCTTGTGTTTTAATCATATTCCTCTTTTCAAAGCGCAGTAATTATACTCGTCTGCGAGAAGGCATACCAACATTGACACCCCAATGGTCGCATTTTTGTCAAGTAAGCCGCTTACAGAGATGACGAACATTCCAAATTGATCCTGTTTCCTTTATACTCAGCCATCCTATCCAAACTTTTTAAAATAATTTGGGGCTTGTAGATCAATATACGATCATAATTCAAATTATCGCAAGATCTAATCAACATATTCTTGATATTTAAGCATATAATTATTGCACTGTCAGAAGTGGAAATTTTTTATACGCTAAGTGCGAGCAGGTATCAATTTGCTTAATGTAGTTAACACAGAACACTTAATTTTTCAGCAAACAGAAGCCTGTAGAACAAAAATTGCAAAAACTCTGGGCCATCAATTTGGCCGGACACCCGACATTGGTGCCTAAAGAAAAGAGGTAACTCGTTAGAAAAATATCAAAAATGAGAGCATCCTTCTTTGTCTGAGTTTTGTCCTTTTCAGGACCCATTGATTCAGTTTAGCGGTACAGTCGGAGGCTTAGTATGAAACAGCAAAGTTCAATTCCTCTTTTGGTCAAGCAATTTGGCGTGTTTTCCGTAGTTTTACTATTCATGATGACCCTGGTGAGCCAGGTGTTTGCCGAAGGAGCCTGGGTGGGCAACTGGGACGTGCTCGCGGATGAGGATAGTCTCACAATCTGTCCCACCGATTTAGCGGTTGATTCTAACCAAACCGTTTACGTGGTGGACTGTGGATTCGCATTGGTGCTTAAAAGAGAAAAAGAGGCTACTGGGTGGACTTTCCTTCCAAACCAACCATATAATGGATCGAACCCATATTTAGCTGGGTTGGCTGTGGACGCGGCCAATAATGTTTACGTATTGAATGGCTATAGTGGCACGAACAATGTGCTTTGGAAATTCAACGGAACCAGTTGGACCGATATTACCTACGGTACTATGTTTATTTCTCCGGAGGATATCGCTGTTGATCAGCTTAATAATGTCTACGTTGTAGATAGAGTCGCGCCTGGAGACCCTGAGGCCAACCAAATTCGGAAATTATCAAGCGGTGGAAGCACGTGGAGCGTCGTCGGGAACTGGAACAATGGGGGGTTTACACACATTGCTTCCATTGCTACGGATATCAACAACAACTTGTATGCCATCGAAGCGCTTTCGATGAGTGAGACACCTCTCGGTCGTTTGGTACGTTTGCCAAGCGGCTCTTCAACATGGTTGCCTTATCCTGGTCTTGACAATACCCTGCAAATGCTCAAAATCCCAAACGATATGGCAGTGGACCGGTTCGGCAATGTTTATGTCAGCGACCATTTAACCCAGGATTTGCACGTTTTTGCCAAAAACGCGAGCCAATGGGCTCAGATCCGCAGAGATGGTGACGTTGCTTTCAACGATATCTTCAGCGTCGCTGTAGACAGTAAAGGTTATGTCTATGTCAGCGATCCCGCGGTAGAAATCGGCTCACCGAACAGGCGTATCCTGCGCCACCAACCCTGGGCTACCCAATTGACATGGCAAACCCAACCTGGTGGAGCAAATGCCTACCAAACCCTGAACCCCAGCCCGGTACTGAGCCTGGCAGGTCCCGATGGCGATCTTATAACCGGGGTGAGCAGTGGTACAGCCGACGTGGTTTTGACCGTCCCGAATGGAGCCACCCTGGGTGGAACAACCTGGTTGACTCTCAACGAAGGCAAGGCAAATTTCAATACCCTGAGCGTGGACAAAACCGGAACTTATACCCTGACCGGTCACGCCAATGTTGTCAGCACGAACATCAAACATGCGGTTTATGCTTTTGAAGTGGTCGACCTTTCCAGGGTCAGCAACAGCTTCACCATCCTGCCCGCACCTCAGGCGAACGCTCCAACAGCCAACCCGCCTTCAGGGTCAACGGTCGTAGATGGCAGCACAATCACCCTTTCTTCAACAACCCCGGGAGCAATTTTCCACTACACCACTGATGGCAGCACACCAACTTCAAGCAGCCCTATCGGCAATGTCATCACCCTGTCTGGAGCCAACGGCAATAGCGTGGTGGTTAAAGCCTACGCCAGCGCTCCACAATATTCAGATAGTAACGTCGTTAGCTTTAATTACACCATCCAATATGTCACCCGTCTTCCGTTAATTTTGAGATAGAAATCCGGGAGCATTTCATCTGCCTTAATACAACAGGAGGAGCTAATGCTCCTCCTGTTTTCGCGTGGCCGGAGCTTGCTTTGTGGTGCACAGAGAATGGTAGCACGCTGCGCAATGACATGGGTAACACTTCTTACGACTGACGATCCAAACCCCACTAAAAAAACAGCGCCCCGGGTTTCGGGGCGCTGCCAACTCAAAACTAACAATCAACTATCTAAGGATCAGCGGCAGGAATATTTGCCTTGCTGTCACTTTGATGGTCACAATAGCTGTATCGCTGAATTCACCAAGCAACTTTGTGGGCAGGGTTGAATTCAGTTTATATTCGAACGTGTCCACACCGATGAAACCGGCATTGGGAACGTAGGTGAAGGAGCCGTCATCGTTGAGCGTAAGCGTTCCGCCAGTAGGTTGAACGAGCACTTCCAGCGTAACAGTTTCATCTGGATCCAGCAGCACATCGTTCGCAAGAACGCCGGGTGCCGCAATGTCCAGCGTTACACCTGTCATCGTTTCGTATTCATCATCATTGGCCTCGACATAGTCGTTGACTGGGGTAATCGTGATGGTAACGCTAACAGGATCGCTTTCAACTGTGCCGTCTGATGCTTTGTAGGTAAAGCTGTCGGCCTCGAGACTGTTCTCAGCAGGAGTGTAGACAAAGGAGCCGTCAGCTGCTAACACCAGGCTGCCATGGCTTACATCATCCACCAGGATCGCGGTCAGTGTGTCGCCTTCCAAGTCGGTGTCATTTGCCAAAACGCCAGTTACCGCATCAACCGTCAGAACTTCGTCTTCATTTGTGGTGTACTCATCTGCCACGGCAACTGGTGCTGCATTCATGTTCAACGTGATGATCACCGGATCGTGGTCGGAGGAGCGATAGGCATCCGGCGCATAAAGCAGGTCCTGCGCGGGAAGCTTGAATGAAGTGTCGTAGTCGATCAGGTCGGGTTCATCAGCATTGATGTGCCAGAAATTGACATCAATGATGGCCTGCGTCATCGCCAGGTTTGCCAGGGCATGATCAAGGTAACCGGTCTGCCCATCAAAGACGTAACCGTAAGCAAGTTCGCCGCGTTTCTCAAAGATCATGTCCAGGTAATCATCATCGGTGTCAGCAGTGTCATCCGCGCCGAGTTTGATCGCGTCGATGGGATCTTCCTTATCATAGGAGTTGAGATCGCCAATGATCAGGGTTTTTTCAACATCCGCGAAGTATGTCGGGTTGGTAAGCCAATCAACAAGCGCTTCAGCAGCTGCCTTGCGGGTCAGGTTGCAGTTGCCCTGCCCATCTCCCAGGTCAGGATCGCCATCACAAGCAGAGCCCTTGGACTTAAGGTGGTTGACCGCCACCACAAACTCGTCGCCAGTTACATTATCCATGAAAACCTGCGCCAAGGCGGGACGGTTGCGAGTGTCCACGAAGCGGGGGTCAACTGTGGAATCCAGCACCTGGTAATCGCCCACCGGGGTGACGGTAGCGGGTTTGTAAAGGATCGCCAGTTTGATGGCGTCGGTGCCTATCGCTCCGGTATCAATATAGGCATAGGTGCCTGCGCCTGCAATGGCGTTTAAACCATCCACGAGATCCGCCACGGCATCATTGCCACTGATGGGCGAGTCATTCTCGATCTCCATCAGGCCAAAAATATCGGCATCGATTGCAGTTATTGCTGAAACGATCTTGGCTTTCTGACGATCGAATTCATTGCTATCATCCGCACCGCGACATTCCATGGTGCCGCTCGGACCGCAAATGTCGTTGACGCCATCATCCAGGGTGACAAAATAGTTCAACACGTTGAAACTCGTCACCTTGATGTCTGACGCGATAATCTCAGGAGCTTCCGTGCGTGGGTTGATATCCTCATAGGTAGCGCCCATGGTGGGCTGCAGGCGGTAGAGACTCTGGTAATAGTCCAGGATGCCCGTGACGCCCGTCACGGTGCTGCCGCCACGGAACAGGTTGGTCATGTCAAAGGTCAGCCCGTTGGGGTGGATGGCGGGGTCGGGGTTCTGAGCGGTGCGTCCGTCATCCAGGGTGATGCGGTCCAGCAGGTAAGCCTGGGCTGCTGCTATGGCATCCTCGCCGGGTTCAACAAACGCGGTCGGGGTCATATGCCGCGTGGAGGTCAAAACGATCTCACCATAGCGGTCATAGTTGAAATATTCCGAGATCACCAATGCTTGCGGGAAAGTGACCAGCATGCTCTCATACTTCTCAAAATCAGTGACTGCGGTTACAGGCAGGGTTACTTCGGTTGGCTCTATGGTGCTGCCGGTGGAGCAGATCAAAACCTGGGTTACCGGGGAAATTTCAGTGATGCCAAAGTACTCCACAGCTTTACCTTGAACGCGGACATGATCGCCCACGTTGACGGCGGTGGTGGTGTTGTAGACGAAAATACCATCCGATGTAGCAGGGTCGCCATCACCGACGGGTTCTTGGATGTAATAACCATTCTTACCGCCCACCTGGAAGTCGCCCACCACCACGCCTTCGGTGGTCACGTTCTGATTAACGAGCGGGGAAGTCTCACCGGTACCCTGGATCTCGTAAATGGGCGTGTAAGCGTCACCGCAGCCCGGAACGATGGTGAAGCTAAAGACGTAATCTTCGAGCATGTAATCGGCAATCGCGTCGTCTGTGTCGTCATCGTTGACCATGGTGTGGTCGATCGTGACTGTGCAGGTTTCCCCGATCACAAAGTCCGTGTCCGGGTTGAGCGTGAAGACGGGGTCGGCGTCGGTGACCACAGCAGTGTGTGTGCCGGAGGTCGTGCAGGAAATGCTAAACCAGGGTTCCACGACTGTGACGGGTTCGCGAAAGGTGATGATGATGTCGCTGGTCGTTTGGGCTGAGCCGTTGTTGGCGGGCACCGTGCTGGCAACTGTGGGGGCTTGGTCCTCATTGCTGCAAACCATGGTATGGCTGCCGAGATTGGCATAATTGTCTTGCGGGAAGCCGTTGTATTCCAGCGAAGGTTCAAAGGCGTCGTCAGGCAGAATGTCGCCCTGGCAGACGGTTTCTTTGCGAACCAATGTGTGTTCAGCGGTGGCCGTATCGCCGCTTCCCCAGACGGTACCCGGATCTACGCCTCGTTGTCCAAACGAATCCTGCACCACATCGCCCTCTGAGGTAATTTCAAAGAGAACCAGCGCGTCATCCCCATTAAAGTAGGTCACGTTAGACAAGATATCAGCAAGAGCCGTAATACCAGCAATGGCTCCGGAATTTGCGATTACATAGGTATCACCATCCGCAAGAATTGTCTCTTCAGCCCAAGCAAGTGAATTGGTGCTGGGAGTGGTGGAACCGTTAGTGTACAGGTTTAATTTATAGTTTTGGAGGTTAATATCCGCGCCAGTGCCATTATAAAGTTCAATGGCCTTGTTGTTGCTGTCGCCCTCGATGTACTCAGAGATGATGAAACGCTCAGGGAAGATTTCCGGCGCGCAACTTGAGGTGTGCGAGCCAATATAGGTAAAGGTGTTCTGTAAATACCAATCCCACTCAGAGGCTGGATCAAAAGCATTACTGCCATCTGGGTCACCCCCGCAAATATCCACTTTGCGGACCAGTGTTCGATCTGCGGTTATTACAGGAATAGTTCCCCATGATCCTGACGGAGGAAGGTTCCCAATCTGACCAAAAACATCCACAAACGAATTGGTGGAGATCTTGCGCAATGCAATTGCGTCATTGCCATTCCAGTTAACCACAGTACTATTTAACAGGTCAGCCTGGGCAACAATTACTGGGTCAGCATCAGAGCGGGAAACTACATAGACATCGCCACTGGCAAGCGTGCCAGAAAGGACAGCGGTTGCAGCTCCTGGCGCGCTAGCCCCATTAGAATATAGCTCGAGGCGATAATCAGACAGGTTGACTGGCGAACCAGTGCCATTGTAGATTTCGATAGCCTTGTTTTGGCTGCTGCCTTCAATGTATTCTGAAAAAAACAAGTCCGTTGGGAGAGCCGCCTGAACAGGTTTGGCGGGCTGGATGCCCAGCATGCCAACCATCAGCAGGACAGACATCATTACCAAAGTGAGACGTGACTTTCTGTGCATGTGTGAAAACCTCCAATTTTAAATGTTCGAGTCAAAATTTCTGTCCCATAATCTTATCATGACAATTCCCCTTTTCCGCCAAAAATTTTCCACCGCCATCATCAGCAAACCCAACATAAAACATACGGTCGTGGGCTCATGGCCCTGCCAAGACTCCGCTCACGGGATGCCTCAACCAGGACAGGTCACCACAGCCCTAAAGAGGGTGGTTCCCAAGGGGTAAGCCCCACAATCCAAGCCTGGCGGGCCTACGCCTCGCGCGGCCTGTGCCCACGACAAAGTGGATGGGTATCAGGACTATGGCGGGAACTTAGGGGAGCCCCCTGATATTATCGCTTATAATTAAAATCCGTTATCATGAAAAAGGAAGAGAAAATGAAAAATGTTAAGTTAATTATCATCCCGATTATTTTGGCACTTGTAACTCTTTCATGCGGTGGAAGTACAAAGGCAACTCCTGAAAACATAGATCCGGTTGCTGCCACTGTTGCAGCGCTAGATGGAGAGACAACAGGACAAACTCAAGCGGAAGAACCAACCCCTGAGCCCATCATCCAAGTTGAACAACCCACAATTGAACCCACACTTGCACCCTTGGGATATTCAAGATCCAATCCTTATCCCGGAACTGAAGTGGCTTCGGTTCCAAATTGGGATGTCCAGGTTCTGGAAATAAAACGCGGTGCTGACGCCTGGACTGATATCCAGGCAGCCAATTCCTACAATGAGCCGGCACCTGAAGGCATGGAGTATCTCCTGGTAAAAATCCATGTTAAATGCACTTACAACGACAGCGATGAGCATAGCATCAGTGGATATGATTTTGACGTTACAGGGGATAAGGCAATTTTATACACTACTGGCATGGCTAGCGTAGTGGAACCAACTCCGAAATTAGATGCAAAACTGTTTACTGGTGGAGAAACCGAAGGTTGGTCAGCTTACTTGGTTGGCCAAGGCGAAAGTAACTTGATGCTGATATTCGATGAAATGTGGAGTTTTAGTGAAAACTCAAAGCGATATATTGCTCTCGATTCCGGGGCTTCAATCAAAGTTCCTTCGGATTTAGGCGCTATCCCTGCTTCTGAGCTGGGAAAAGATCGCAAATCTCCCGTACCATACAATGAAAAACTGGTCACAGAAGATTGGGAGACCTCGATCCTTGAGGTTGTCCGCGGTGATGCGGCCTGGAATTTAGTGCTGGATGCTAACCAATTCAACGAGCCTCCCTCTGAGGGTTATGAATACATTGCTGTCAAGTTTTATGTGCGCCACATCGGAACAGAAGACAAATCAAACAGCATTGATGGCTATTTCTACAACTTAACTGGCAGCGCAAACATTTTGCATGATTTGCCAAGCATAGTAGATCCCGATCCAGCACTTGATATTTCCCTTTATCCAGGTGGTGAATTTGAGGGTTGGGTGGTTTTCCAGTCAATCATCGGGGAAACAAATTTAATGTTTGCCTTTGAAGAAACGTGGAACTTTGATGACAATAAGGTGAGATATTTGGCTCTTGATGAAGGCGCCTCAATTGAAGTTCCGGCGGACTTAAACAGCATCGATCCCACCGGCACAGGCAAAGAACGCAATGCCCCTGCTTCAATGTCAGAAAAAGTCATCACAGAGAATTGGGAGATTTCAGTTGTTGAAGTCATTCGTGGAGCTGAAGCCTGGAACATGGCACTTGCCGCCAATCAATTCAATTCCCCGCCTGAAGATGGATTCGAATATGTTGCCGTCAAAGTTTATGTTCACAATATCGATACTGAGGATGTTGCGCGAACCATAAGTGAATCAGACTTCAAAGCCACTGGCAGCAACGGTGTGTTACATGATTTGCCCACCATAGTTGATCCTGATCCAGCACTTGACATCAGGCTTTTTCCGGATGGTGAATATGAAGGATGGACGATTTTGCAAGTTGCAGTTGGCGAAACAGAAATAAGTCTCGTTTATGAACCATTGTTTGAATTCGGTGACAAAAACAAAAGATTTATATCGCTTGAGCCTTAGCAGATTTCACTCTATTAGTTGCTCTGGTCAATAAACCAGAGCAACTTTTTTAACTCTATATCCAGGAATTATCACCGTTAATCAATCGTTATGATGGTCAAATCGCAAAAATCTGGTCTTGGTTTTATGAAAGTATAGCCCGGGTTCGCATGATTTCTTCAGTATTCGGAGAAATATTACCTTTTCTTTCCCTTCTTTTCGGGGCAGAATCGTGGAGATTTCCCTCTTTTGCCGGATGCATTGCCTAAAAAGCCTGCTGAGTTTCTTGATTTGTGATTCAAAATTCCCCAAAAAATTACCTCTCTATGTTAAAATAATTTCAGGCATTATCGGGCAATAAAATCACCTTTCCCTGATAGCTCATGCCTCCAACTTTCTAACTTTTCTTTAATAACCAAAAGGATTCCAACTGTTGAGGAGGATGTGTATGAAAAACTCTTTTGAGAGAATTCCGTTGTCAATCCTGAAAAACACTCTGTTCAGGACCTGCAGAATGGCGGTCACGGTAATCTTGATGATGGCTTTCTGCCTTTCATCGGTTTCACCGGTTACTCCGGTTTCTTCAGAAAGTCTGAGCCGGGAACCCGCAGCTTCTTTGCATGAGACAGTTGACGTCTGCACGTCTTCCCCTACCATCGGCGCGGACACGACCTGGAGTGCTGGCAATGTTTACGCCATCAACAATTGCGTTGTAGTTGTCAGCAGCGGAGCGACACTAAGCCTCGAACCAGGCGTTGTAGTGCAATTTGGCGGTCCGAGCACGGGTTTGATCATCGAAGGGAATCTCTCCGCTGTGGGCACAAGCAGCGCACCCGTGGTCTTTACCAGCAGCAATGACAATTCCGACAGTGGCGGAAGCAACACTGCCAATCCAGGCGATTGGTGGGGGATTGTGCTGCGCGAGGGCAGCAGCGCCGCGTTTGATTACACCCACATCCGCTACGCCGGATCGGATACCTGTGTTGGAGCTTTCGCGGACCCCAACAACAACTCCTGTTATAACGGGGCACAGTTGGATGTTCGCAAAGCCAGCCTGAGCATGGATCATTCTGTAATAAGCTCGGGCGAGACAACCGGATTGTTCCTGCGTGGTGAGGGTTTGACCTCTTCGGTCCAAAACACGCTTTTTGAAAACAACAGTAGCGATGACACCACCTCGTTTAACTTGGGTGCAGCCATCCAACAAAACACCATCAACATGCAGCCTACCTACAACAATCTCACTTTCAGCGGCAATGATCGCAACCAGGTGGTGATCCCGGTTGGCGTTCTCAACCAGGATGTCACTTTGGGCGGCGCGCCAACCGGGTTTACCTGCGGCAGCAATTATTGCCCCATAACAGTAGCCGACACACACACCCTGACTATTCAGTCGGGAGCTGACCTTGACATGACCACCGGTTATTTGGTCTTTTTCCTCGTACAAAGCGGCGGAACCCTCTCAGCGATAGGGAGTGAATCAGATCCAATCTCGTTTTTTTCTGGTCAATTTCGATTTGAAGCCGGATCAAACGGTCAACTTTCTCATTGTGAAATTGATGGGAATAATTTTGGATCAAGTGTGCATGGTCTGATCATTAAGACAGAGGGGGTCAGTATTGAAAACTCGACCATTAAGAATTACTCAGGAAGAGGTGTTTATGTCTCGGCGCCAGCAAGTACGAGCGTCAGTACAATTATTTTGGATACGGACATATCTAACAATCTGGAAGAAGGTATCTATCTGGACACTACCATTGGGGGATTGGTAAATTTCAGCATGGATGGCGGCACCATCAGCGGCAATGGACGTTCCGGACTCAAAGTAGTTACCTCAAACGGGGCTATTAACCCAACGCTGAAGAACCTGCTGATTGATGCCAACGGCACAAATCCATCAAATGAATCAGACAAGCGGGGGCTGCAAATTGACACACCATACGCCAGTCCAACCTTGGAAAACCTGACCATCACAAACCATCCCGGGAAGGCGATCTACTGGCGCTGCGATGGTTCCATCAGCGCCAAAAACATCACAGCCAGCGGCAATGCTCTTGGCGATGAACTTCAAATCCCAGGGTGTGCTGTTACAGCTGGGCGGGAATGGGACCTGGCGGATGCAGGCATTCCTGTGCATGTTACCAATTACATCACCGTCGAAGATGGCGGTGTGCTTTCGATCGCCCCTGGTGCAACACTGGGTTTTGACGCTCTTCAACAGCTTTCTGTCAAACCTGGCGGCTCTCTATACGCACTTGGCACAGCCGATGAGCCGATTGTTTTTACAAGCCATCCAGGAGCTGCTCTCTGGAAAGGTGTACAAAATAGCCGCGGCACCATGATCCTGCTGCACTGCGAAGTTTCTTTCGCAGAAAAAGGGCTAATGGTAGGTGCTAGTTCCATTGATCCCCCAACCAACTCCATTGCCCAGAACTGCAAGATCCATGATAATACCGTTGGAATTTATGCCTACGCCCCCACCCATGCGACTACCAGCATTGTTTACAACGAAATTTACAACAACCTAACTTTTGGAGTTGATTGTGGCGGCTTCAGCACTGATGCTGTGAACGCTTACCACAATTATTGGGGGGATCCAAGCGGACCTTACCATGCCACTTTGAATCCAGACGGATCAGGAAATCCAGTAGATGACTTCATCAATTTCGACCCCTTCCTGACAACTCCGCCAGAAGATCAGGCGCTGAGTGGCGATATGTGGGTCAGCACGGCAGGACCGGCAACCATCAGCCCGGGCGAGGTGAACGATTACGCCATCCAGTACCTGAACCTGCAGGCTGAACCGATCTATGACGCCATAGCTGTCATTCAACTTCCGCTGGCAGGAAAATACATCAGCAGCACTGAGGGCGGGGTTTATTGGCCGGCACGGCATCAGGTTTTCTGGGTGTTAGGTGATATCACGCCTGGATCACAAGGAATGCTGACCGCGCGTGTACGTTTTGAGTGGGGCTTAGCTTCCAGCTACACGGACGGATCGTACACAATGCTGGCAGGCAGCAATTATCAGAGCGAGGCAATTAACTTTGCTGAATACCTGAATTTTGATAAAGACGATTTAGAAGACATTATTACGATTGAGACTTCCACAATCCCTGCAAGCCCGAGTTTTACCGAGCTCTACAACCAGGCGATTGCGGAGGGTTTTGAATCCCGGGAAGCCTACAAAAACTTCTTCGAAGGTGGAAAAGTCTCCTATATGCTTACAATGCGCACACCCGATAAACGAACAGCGCGCTTTATCAGCATGGATGAGAATGGTTATGCTTCAGCATCCACAACAGACGGCAGCACTTTTTTCTCAATCGAAGATCTAACAGGCGGTCAATCCCTAAACTTACTGACCATGGAAATCACACTCTGGGGAAGCTGGGAAGACCCCGCGGCTCTCAACAACATTATGGCAGAGTGCAACTACGCCCGTTGTATGCGCAACTGCACTATGAAAAAGGTTGCTATTGAAACAATGAAAAATGCCGCTAAGAGAAGTGTGGAATGGCTGCTTTGGTCGCCACTTTTTGGCCCAGTCGTTGCGGCAGGATTGGCAGTTTATGAAGTTGCAGACATGGCGAATGAGACCTACATATGCCACCAAAGTTGTTCAACAAATCCTCTAACCGGTTGTTGTGTTGCCAATGAAGTATTGTGGTCACCATCATACTGGATGGGCAATTCCCATTGCAACAAATTCATCTGCGATCCCTCATCGCTATCCTTCCCTACATTCGCAAATAGTCAAACGCCTTGTACTTACGGTTACCGCTGTGTGGCTGGCAGCAATAGCCAGGGTGGCTGTAAGCCCTGTATCGAAGACTACAAGTTTATGTTGGATCCAATGGGACCTGAAATGATCGAGGGTGAAACCTGCTCTGAGAATTCAATCAATGGCACAAAAACCAAGTGTAGTGACTTAACTATTAGATTTGCAAAAGACCCGAACGCGATTTACGGTCCTCTTGGCGACGTGCTGCCGGAGCAAGTCATGGATTATCGCATCACTTGTGAAAATGAAGGCGAGGGGAATGCATATGGGGTCTATATTCTCAATGACTTTCCGGAACAGTTAGACGAAGACACTCTTGTGATAAATGACGATGGAATCTACCTCCCGGCTGAACGTCAGATCGCTTGGTACATCGGAGAGCTTGGCCCGAAGGGAGATCCCACTTCAGAGGCAGAGGTCACTTACACTGCCCAACTGAAACCGGGTTTGGAGATTGGAACAGCTGTGGTAAACCAGGCAACCGTTTACTTCCCGAGCGTGCC
>Ga0116164_10001541_pt1 | contig 17329 bp, 12 predicted proteins | sample AD_UKC109_MetaG_FD_89888 | JGI IMG/M metagenome (GOLD analysis project Ga0116164, IMG submission 89888) | Active sludge microbial communities of municipal wastewater-treating anaerobic digesters from Hong Kong - AD_UKC109_MetaG | ecosystem: Engineered > Bioreactor > Anaerobic > Digestate... | reverse complement strand
TGCAAGCGCGTCGGAGGGGATCGCGGATGTGCTTGCGCATCTTTCGTTCACCTTCACCTTTTTCCCCAATACCTATATCCATACGCCGCTCAACGTCGTGCTGTGGACGATCGGCATCGAGGTGCAGTTTTACCTGATCTTTCCGATCCTCGTCCGGTTCATGCGCAAAAGGCCCGTGCTGACGCTGTCCTGTATGGCGACGGCAGGTCTCCTGTTCCGCATCGTTTTGGGGCTTGCCGTCGATGATCTGATCATGCTGGTCAACCAGATGCCCTCGTTTCTGGATGTCTACGCGCTGGGCATGCTGGGCGCCATCCTGTACGTGCGCATGCTCCGGTGGACCGGGCAGCGCAGGGTGAAACGCATCGTATCCGCCGGCTCGGTCGCCCTGTTCGCGCTGGGGATTTTTCTGCTGCTCGGCATCCTGCGCTTCCAGTCGACATACAGTTCCGCCGGGCTTGTGGCGCTGCGGCAATCGCAATGGATCGTCCGGCTGCCGCTGGCGCTGACGATGCTTGCGATGATGTTGTCGGCGGCTTTTATGCCCGCATTCCTGCAAAAGCTGCTGGATAACCGCCTGATGCGCTTCCTCGCCGCGATCTCGATGAACCTGTATATCTGGCACCAGGTGCTCAGCGTGTGGATACTGAAGCCCATGTTTCCGGACACCCTGCACGATAATTACAACGAACAAATCCTTTACACGCTGCTTTGCTATTCGCTGTCCATCCTCACGGCCATGGCCTTTACCTACGGCCTTGAACAGCCGATGGCAAGGCTGCTGCAAAAGTTGAAAAACAAAAAAGGAGAACGTCACCATGAAAGACCCGCGCCTCAAGAAGCTGTGTAACCTGCTTGTCAACTATTCCTGCGAGCTGAAACCGGGCGATAAAATAATGATCGAGGTTTTCGGCCATCAGCCGGCCGTCGCCGCGGCGCTGATCGACGAGGTATACGCCGCCGGGGGCATTCCGTTTGTGCGGCTGCGCAGCGAGCAGGTGACGCGCAAGCTGATGGAGGGCGCGACGCCGGAGCAGTACGCGGTGGAAGCGAAAAACGATTCCGATCTGATGCGGCAAATGCAGGCGTATCTGGGCGTGCGCGGTCTGGACAACCTCTACGAGTACTCCGGCGTGAGCGCGGAGCAGATGGCGCTGTACAACAAGGAATACTCCCACAAGGTGCACGGGCAGATCCGCATTCCCGATACGCGCTGGTGCGTGCTGCGTTACCCCAACAACGCCATGGCGCAAAGCGCGCAGATGAGCACGGAGGCGTTCGAGGATTATTATTTCCGCGTCTGCACCATGGACTATGCGAAGCTCGGCCAGGCGATGAAAGCGCTGCAGGCGCGAATGGAAGCCGCCGACAGAGTACACATTCAGGGGCCGGATACCGACCTCAGCTTCTCCATCAAGGGCATTCCCGCCATTATCTGCGACGGCAAGCTGAACATCCCCGACGGCGAGGTGTATACCGCACCGGTGCGGGACTCCGTCAACGGCACCCTGCGCTACAATACCGCAAGCCTGTATCAGGGTAAGGTGTACACGGACATCCGGTTCGTATTCAAAAACGGCAGGATTGTGGAAGCGGCCTGCAGCGACACAGCGCGTCTGAACAAGATCCTCGATACCGACGAGGGAGCGCGCTCCGTCGGCGAGTTCTCCTTCGGGGTCAATCCGTTCGTCACCACGCCCATTCAGGATACGCTGTTTGACGAGAAGATCGCGGGCTCGTTCCACTTCACGCCCGGCAGCTGCTACGACGACGCCCCCAACGGCAACCAAAGCGCCATCCACTGGGACCTCGTCAATATTCAGCGCCCCGAATACGGCGGCGGCAGCATCTGGCTGGACGATGTGCTGATCCGCAAGGACGGCCTGTTCGTGCCCGAGGACCTGCTCCCGCTCAATCCCGACGCGTTTTTATAATTCCCGTTTTGCGGGATTTTCATAAAGCACAGCATCATTTTACGCTCTTCTTGGCTGCTTCGTTTTCCCCTTTTACATTGGTTTGGGATACTGATATTGTAGTCCAAACGACAGCAATGATAAAGGGGGATTCTTTATGCGCAAACATCTTTGCACGCTGATAGCCGCAGCGCTGGTTCTGCTTCTGCTCGCGTCGGGAGCCGCCGCGGCAACGCTTGACGGCTCGCTCGTCATCCTCTACACCAACGACATGCACGGCCATGCCGTGGCCGATACCAAGAACGGCACAATGGGCTATGCCGAAATCGCGCAATACAAGCAGGACGCCGCCGAGCTTGGCGCCAGCGTGCTGCTGCTGGATGCCGGAGACCCGATCATGGGTATGCCGATCGTCAATCTGGATCAAGGCGCCAACGCTATCACCTTCATGAACCTTGCCGGATACGACGCCATGACGCTTGGCAACCACGAGTTCGACTGGGGCAGCGACAATGTGCTGCGCCTGCAGGAGATAGCCGAATTCCCGTTTCTCTCCGCCAATGTCTATAACACCGCGGACGGCACGGATTTTGTGCAACCCAACGCTATTTTCGAAATGGATAACGGCATGACGGTCGGCGTCTTCGGCCTGACCACGCCCGAGACCCTTTCCAAGGCCAATCGCGCGCTGTTCCCCGGGCTGAGCTTCATGACAGGCGACGAGCTTTACGCCTGCGCGCAGGCACAGGTGGACGAGCTGCAAGCGGCGGGCGCGGATCTGATCGTCTGCCTCGGCCACCTCGGCGTGGATGACGAAAGCATCGGCATGCGCTCCATCGATGTGATCGCCGCCGTGGACGGCATCGACGTATTCATCGACGGGCACAGCCACTCCGTAATCCCGGGCGACGTCATCACCAAAGGCGAGGGCGACGCCGCGACGCAGACCCTGCTGGTGCAGTCCGGCAGCTACGGCATGAACCTCGGCGTCGTGATTTACGACGGCGAAACCCTGACCTCCGGCCTGATCCCCGCCGCCCAATACGACGCCGCCGTACTTCCGCTAACTGCCCTGCTCCCCGCGCATGAGGACGAGATGGTCGCGGCTGAGGTGAACGCCGTCAACGACGCCATCCAGGCGGAACTTTCCCAACCTTTCGCGGTCACTGAGGTGCTTCTCAACGGCGAGCGTTCCCCCGGGGTGCGCACCGAGGAAACCAATCTGGGCGACTTCTGCTGCGACGCGATGCTCTGGGCCGCCAAACAGCTCGTGGGCGACCAGGTGGTCGCGTCGATCGCCAACGGCGGCGGCATCCGCGCCTCCATCGACGTGGGCGACGTCACCATGAACGATATGAAGACCGTGTTTCCCTTCGGCAATACGCTCGTCACGCTGGAGGTTACTGGCACGGAGCTTTTGGAGGCGCTGGAAGTGGCGACCTTCATTACCCCCGACGCCCTCGGCGCGTTCCCGCAGGTCGCGGGCATCGAATTCACAGTGGATACCACCGTGCCGTTCACGCAGGGAGAACAATATACAAATTCCACCTACTACGCGCCCCTGAACCCCGGCAGCCGCGTGACCATCGCAACCGTGGGCGGCGAGGCGTTTGACCCCGATGCGGTGTACACGATCTGCACCAATAACTTTACTGCGGCGGGCGGCGACACCTACGGCGCGTTCGCCTATGCCTACCAGCAGACCGGCTACGATACCTATAAGGCGCTGGAGGACGCGCTGGTGGATTACGTGACCGAGGTTCTCGGCGGCGTCATCGCCGTGCCCTACGACGCTCCACAGAGCAGGATCACGATCCTTCAATAGCCATCATCCCACACAAAAGCAGCTCTCCCGCAATATGGGAGAGCTGCTTCAAATTACTTTCAGTTGTTATCCGATCACGATCAGCTCGGTGTCCGTGAACTTCGCAAACAGGGCGATGTCCTCCGCGGTCAGCGCCGTGGATACCACCGTGTGATGGCCGCCGCCTGCTTCGATCCAGCCCTTGGCGCCCTCTTCAAAGCTGGGCTTCAGCTTCCACATGATCTGCGCCACGGGGAGCTTGGGCATGGGCTTGGGCTGGGCGATCAGCTCGATCTTTGCGCAGATGAGGCGGAAATGGGTGCCCATGTCCGTCATGCACACGGCGATACCGTCGCCCTTTACGCCGCCGAACGTCAGGCGCGCGGGATCGGCCTTGCCGCCGATCCCCAGCGGATGCACCTCGATGGCGGGCTTGGTGGCCGCAAACGACGGCGAAACCTCCAGCATATGCGCGCCCAGCACATAGCCGTCGGCCAGATCGTAGGTATAGTCCTCCATAAATCCGGTCGCGCCCTTGCGGCCCTCGGCCATCTTCCACAATACGGCGTTCAGGGCGCTGGTCTTGTAATCGCCCTCCGCGCCGAAGCCGATGCCCTTGCCCTGCATGCGCTGGGTGGCCAGACCGGGAAGCTGCTCCAGACCGTACAGGTCTTCGAACGTATCGGTGTACGCGCCGATTCCGTGCGCCGCCACGAATTGATCCAGCGCGATCTCGTAGCGCGCCTGCTCCTTCACGGCAGCAAGGTTATCGGTCTTGATCTCGTAGGCAGCCTTGTATTCCGCAAGCTTCGCGTCGACCTGCGCGTCGGTTACGGCTTTCACCAGCGTAACCAGATCGCCGATGCCGTAGTAGTTCACTTCCCAGCCGTAACGGATCTGGCTTTCCACGCGGTCGCCGTCGGTCACGGCCACCTGGCGCATGTTGGAGCCGAACATCGCGACCTTGAGCTTTTTGGAGAAGTCCAGCGCCTTGGCGACCTGCGCAAACTGCCTGATCTGCGCGATCACCTTTTCATTCTGATAATACCCCACCACGATCTGGCGCTTGATGCCAAGCCGCGTGCAGATAAACCCGTATTCCCGGTCGCCGTGCGCGGCCTGGTTCAGGTTCATGAAATCCATATCGATGGTATCGTACGGCAGGCGCTCGTTGGCCTGCGTATGCAGGTGGCATAGCGGTTTTCTGAGAATTTGCAGGCCCTTGATCCACATCTTGGCGGGCGAGAAGGTGTGCATCCAGGTGATCACGCCCACGCAATCCGCGTCCGCGTTGGCTTCCGCCATCACGGCGATGCAGCTTTCCGAGTTGATGACGGTCGGCTTCCACTCCACCGATACGGTGTCTGAAAGCTTTCCGTCTAAAAACTCGACCATGGTTTGGGTGTCCTGCGCAACCTGTTTGAGCGTCTCCTCGCCGTAAAGATCCTGGCTGCCGGTGATAAAGTACAGCTTTTTCATTTGTGTTCTCCTCCTTGACCGTAATAGGCGTCCTTGCCATGCTTGCGGAAATAATGCTTATCCAAAAGGTATTGGTCCGCCCTGACCACATCGGAATTGATCGTTTCGGTGAGCACATCCAGCTTCGCCACCTGCTCCAGCACCGCGGCATGGTACACGGCTTCGTCCGCGGTCGTGCCCCAGGCAAACGGCCCGTGGTTTTTCACCAGAATGGCCGGTACCTCCAGCGGGTCCTTGCCCTTGAGTGTCTCGATAATCACCAGGCCGGTGTTTCTCTCATATGCGGTGTCAATCTCCTCCTGCGTGAGAGCTCTGGCGCAGGGCACGTCACCGTGGAAATAGTCCGCGTGCGTGGTACCGTAGGCGGGCACGGCGCGCCCTGCCTGTGCAAACGCCGTGGCGTAGGTGGAATGCGTATGCACGATGCCGCCGATCTCGTGAAACGCCTTGTACAGCGCCACGTGCGTGGGCGTATCCGACGACGGCTTCCACTTGCCCTCCACCACGTTGCCGTCCAGATCGACGACCACCATATCGTCCTCGGTCATGCCGTCGTAATCAAGCCCGCTTGGTTTGATGACAACCAGCCCCTTATCCCGGCTGACGGCGCTGACGTTGCCCCACGTAAACAGCACCAGACCGTGCTTCACCAAATCCAGATTCGCTTTGCATACCTGTTTTTTCAGCTGTCTCAGCATCGTTATTCCTCCACCGCCGCGCGCTCCGCGCGGAGTGCCTTTTCAAATTGTTCCAAATAGACCTTGAATCCGCGCATCCCTTCCGCCTCCGGCTGGAGGGTGGACCGGACGGCGCTGGCAAACACCTTGTTTTCCAGATAGCTTTCCAGCGTTTCGCCTTCCTCGGCGTTCAGCCTGTACGCGGTCAGCAGCGCCATGCCGTACGCGCCGCCCTCGTCCGCGGTTTCCATCACCGACACGGGCGCGTTCATGGCGTTTGCCAGATACTGCTGCCCCACCTTCGGTGCTTTGAAAAATCCGCCGTGACCGGTGAGGCAATCGATCACCACATGCTCTCCGTACAGGATCCGCATGCCGATGGAAAGCGTGGCAAGCGCCGCGTACAGATGCGCCTTCATGAAATTCTCGATGGTGAATTTGCTGCTGGCGTTGCGAAGCACCAGCGGACAGCCCCGCTCAAAGCCCGTGATGTGCTCGCCGGACAGGTAATTCACCACCACCATGCCGCCGCAGTCCGCGTCGCCTTCGAGGCTGAGCTCGTACATTTTATCGTAGATTTTTTTAATGTTGATATCCACGCCGAACGAGGACAGGAATTCGTGGTAGGTTTCCGCCCACGCGTTGATATCGGACGTGCAGTTGGTGCAGTGCACCATCGCCACGGGCTTTCCGGACGGGGTTGCCACGATGTCGATCTCGGGGTAAAGCTTGGACAGCGGCTTTTCCAGCACGATCATGGAGAAGATCGAAGTACCCGCCGATACGTTGCCCGTGCGTGCCGCGACGCTGTTGGTGGCCACCATGCCGGTGCCCGCGTCGCCCTCCGGCGGCGCCACGGAGATGCCCGCTTTCAGCCTCCCGCTGGGATCGAGCAGCCTCGCGCCCTCCTCGGTCAGCGTTCCCGCGTCCTCGCCCGCCATGCGCACGGCCGGCAGCAGATCGATCAGCCTCCACGGGAAATGATATTTCTCGATCAGCGCGTCAAACTTCGCGATCCGCTCCGGATCGTACGCGTTGCCATTCAGCGGGAACATACCGCTCGCCTCGCCCACGCCGATCACGAATTGACCGGTCAGCTTGTGGTGGATATATCCTTCCAGCGTGTTGATGTGGTGGATGTCCTTCACGTGCTCCTCGCCCTGTAAAATGGCGTGGTACAGATGCGCGATGGACCAGCGCTGCGGAATATTGCAATTGAACAGCTCCGTAAGCTCTCCGCTCGCCTGCGCGGTGAAGGTATTGCGCCACGTGCGGAACGGCACCAGCAGCCTGCCGTCCTTATCAAACGGAAGGTAGCCGTGCATCATGGCCGATATTCCAAGCCCTTCGATATCGACGGGCGTTTTAACGCTGTCCAAAAGCTCCGCAACGGCGGCGCGCAGCCCTTCCCAGGCCTCTTCCAGCGGATAGGTCCACACGCCGTTTTCAAAACGGTTTTCCCATGTAAAGCCGCCCTGTGCCACCGGCCGGTGCTGCTCGTCAATCAGAACCGCCTTGATGCGCGTAGAGCCCAGTTCGATTCCCAGGTATGCTTTTTTCTTTTCCATGGTGCAATCCCTTCTCGCTTCAATTGTGCTCAATATGTCCGTACATCTTTACAAAGTATACTGCATTCGTCAGGGTAAATCAATCCCCATTTTCTGTCTCGATAAGTTTCCAGGGAAGAACGGCGCTCTCGCTCCTGCGGTGCTGCAGCAATTCCATCATCTTCTCCCCCGCATGACGGCCGATATCCGCCTTCGGGCTGTCCAGGGAGAAAACTGGTTCGGGGCTGAGCGACGCATAGGTGGAATGATCGAAGCTTGCGATGGCGAGCGGCCGAATTTTTTTCGCATGGACGGCTTTCGCGATATACAGCGCAACCTCGTCGTTATAGCAGACGACGCCCTCGCACGCAGCCAGCTTTTTCAGCGCCGCGGCCAGCAGCTCCGTCCGGTTTTCCGTTGTGTACCAAAACACAAGCTCGTCGTGCACGGTCAGCTCGTTGTCCAGCATCGCCGCGGCATACCCGGCATAGCGGCGATGCCCCTGAATATCATCGCTTTTGAAGATGCCCGCGATCGTACGGCAGCCCTTGTCGATCAAATGCTTGCATGCGATTTGACCTCCGGTCCGGTCATCCGATACCACATACAGGATCCGCTCCAGATCCGGATAATATCCGTTGATAAACACCAGCGGGATTCCCTGATTCTGCAATTGCAGATATAAATCGATATTGGGATTGGGCAGCGCGGTTTTCGTGCCCTCCACGATGATGCCGTCGATGGGCTTGGTCAGCAACTCGGTTAGTATTTTCCGCTCGTTTTCCACACGGTTATAGGTGGCATACAGCATGGATACATAGCCGTTGCGGGTAAGCGTCTGCTCGATCCCCTTGAGAATCTCGGGGAAGATATACTCGCCGATGTACGTGGTTACCACGGCGATGTTGCGCGTAGCCGCATGCCGCACGGCGTTGCGAAGATAGGTCCCGCTTCCGCGCACCCGGTACACCAGATTCTCATATTCCAGCAGATTGATCGCCTGGCGTATCGTATGACGGCTGTACCCCGTTTGTTTGACGAGCTCATGATCGCCGGGCAAACGCTTCCCCTGCGTATACGCACCTGCCAGTATATCGTTTCGCAGCATTTCCGCAACGATCCTGTATTTTGGCTTTGTCATGGAGCGCTCCTTGATTTCAGTTTTCCCGGGGGCATATCCCATATCCCTGCGAATGAAACCAGTCAACCGCGGACAGGGCGATTGACTGGTCGATTCCAAGAGACGTACCGTTATGCACGGTCAATCGCACGCGAGACGGTATACCTCGGCGATACCCGCGCGGGTCAGCGGATGGAAATAACCCAGCTTGTCCCCGTTGTTGAGGAGTACCTTCGCGCTGAGCCGGTCAATATCCTCTTCCTTCGCGCCAAGCTCTTTGAAGGAGGTCGGCATGCCGATTTCGTGATAGAATGCCTTCAGTCTGTCGATGCCCTCCAGCGCCGTGCGCTCGGGCTGCTCAAAGTCCATCTCCACGCCGAAAACGCGCTGCGCAAACTGCGCCACCCGCATCACGTTGTGGGGGTATTGGTAGCGCAGGAACGCCGGGAAGATGGTCGCGAGGCCCGCGCCGTGCGCTACGTCGTAAAGCGCGCTCAGCTCATGCTCGATCATATGGGTGGACCAATCCTGCTGGCGGCCCACGCCCAGCACATTGTTATGCGCCACGACGCCGGCCCACATAATATTGGCACGCGCGTCGTAATCGCGGGGGTTCTGTATCACGATGCGGGCGTATTTAACCATGCTCATGAGCACAGCCTCGCACATATGGTCGGTCAAACCGACGCCCTGCGTGTTGGTGAAGTAACGCTCCATCACATGCGCCATGATATCGGTCACGCCGCAGGCGGTCTGGAAGGGCGGAAGGGTGAAGGTGAGCTCGGGATTCAAAATCGCGAACTTCGGGCGCAGCAGATCGCTGTCGCAAAAGCGCTTGAGCGAGGTTTTTTCCTGGGTGATGACCGACGAGTTGGAGGCCTCGCTCCCGGCCGCAGGCAGGGTCAGCACCACGCCCAGCGGCAGCACCCCTGTAACCGTCTGCTTACCGGAATAGAAATCCCAGAAGTCCCCGCCGTACTTCACGCCGATGGCGATGGCTTTGGCCGAGTCGATCACGCTGCCGCCGCCGACCGCGAGAATGACGTCCACCCGCTCCTTCCGGCACAGCTCGATGCCTTCGTACACCAGCGTATCCCGGGGATTGGGCTGCACGCCGCCCAGCTCTACAAACGAAACGCCCGCTTCCTGCAGCGAGTGCTTGATCTGGTCCAGCAGCCCGCTTCTCACAACCGATCCGCCGCCGTAATGCAAAAGTGCTTTCTGTCCGAAAGCGCGGCAAAATTCACCCGCCTGCGCCTGCGTTCCTTTTCCGAACGCAAATTGGGTCGGGCTGACAAACGAGAAATCCAACATGACATCTCCCCCTTTGGGTCAGTATAACGTTGGATTGATATTTTCGCAAGGAAAATCAGGCGATGCTTTCAATCACTTTGAAGCGACGTTTGGCAAGCCTCCGGCGGAATGGAACCATTTATGGAACAACGTCCTGAAGCCTCCCTTGCCGCGGTTGGCCAGCACGACGCTTTGCAGCAGGATAAAGAAGCTCAGCATAGCTCCGGTGGTCACGCTTTGCCACCACGGATCACGCAGGCCGGACGCAAGCACAATGGCTTTGATGATCGCCAGCGTCAGCACGCCAAACAGCGTGCCGACTACGTTGCCGACGCCGCCGGTCAGCAGCGTGCCGCCGATGATCGACGAGGCGATCGCGTTCATTTCAGCCGCGGTTGCGTTGGTGGCGTTGCCCGCGCCGGAATGGGTCAGGAATACGAAACCGCTGATCCCCGACAATATACCGCAGATCAGATAGGATAGAAACTGCGTCCGCTTGACGTTGATGCCGAGCATCAGCGCGCTTTGGCGGTTACCGCCGACGGCGTACAGATTGCGCCCCAGCTTTGTCCACCGCATCATAATGAACACGATCACAACAACCATCAAAGCGATGACCACGCCGATTTCCAAACGACCCGGAATCAGGTTCCCGTTCTTGGCCGTGTAGCCAAGCCACGGAATTTCGATCCGTGCATTCTTCAGCGCTAAAAACGCGGCGTTTTCCGCCGTCAGAGGATCGCTGGATACAATGGTAATCATGCCTTTGGAAAAGAACATGCCCGCCAGCGTAACGATAAACGGCTGGATTTCCAGATAGGCAATCAGATACCCCTGCACCAACCCGAAGCCAAGGCCGATTCCCAGCGCGAGCAGCACCGAGCTGAGCACGCTGCCCGTCACACCGTTGAGCTGCACGATACAGGACATCACCACCAACGCGGTAATGCCGCCCACGGAGATATCGATCCCGCCCGCTACCATCACGATGGTCAGTCCGCAGGAAATGATGATCAGATACGCGTTTGTGTTGAAGATGTCAAAAAGCTGCTGGGGCCTCAAGAATCCGCCGCCCCATATCACCATAGCCATAACGTACATGATGACAAAGATACAGATCGTGATGGTGATCAGCAGATGGGTATCGGTAAGCGGTTCCTTGTTCCTGCCGACAAGCGCGCCCGGGACTTGCTTATTCGTAATCATACTAGCTCCTTTCCGCTACAGGCGCTGTTTTTCTCACAAGCCTGGCCCTTAAACGAGCGGCGGCATCCTTGACGACCGGCGAACCGATCACCACAAGGATAATAATAACGATCGCCTTATACGCTTTGATTTCCGAGGAGGATACCTTCATGGCATATAACGTAGTGGTTAGCGCCTGAATGGTGTAGGCGCCGATCACGGACCCCGACATTTTAAATTTACCGCCGTTCAGGGCGTTGCCGCCGATTGCGACAGCCAGAATGGCGTCCATTTCAATTTCCGCCAGGATCGTCTCGTGATTAATCAGGCCCAACCGGCTGACGCGGATGCAGCCGGCCACGGCAACGCAGATACCCAAAATCATAAAGGCAAGCAGCTTGATCCACGTGGAGTTAATCCCGTTCAGGCGCGCCGCCTGCTGGTTAATGCCGACTGCCTGGGTATAAAACGACAAATTGGTAAACCGAAAGATCACGGCAAATATAACCGCGCATAAAATCACAATGAACACCGGCGTAGGAACCGGGATCCCCGGGATAAAGCCGCCGATCGCCTTGAGGATGGAGCTGGAAACGGTCGGCGTCGCTCCGCCGTTAATCCAGTAAGCGATAGAGCGGCCGCAGGTAAACAAAATCAGGGTTGCGATCATGGGCTGAATATTGAAGATGGCGACCAGCGTTCCGTTGAACGCGCCGAAGATGATCGAAACAACGACGCAAACCACAAAGCCGATGATGATGGTCAACGGCGTAATTGACGCGCTGTTGCGCAGCACCTTCACAAACACGCTGCCCGCGATAGCCGCGGTCGCGCCGACGCTGATATCCTGCCCGCCGGAAGCCGCCGTGACCAGCGTCATCCCCATCGCCAGAATTGCCAGCTCGGACGCGCCGTTGAGAATGCTGATCAGGTTGCCCGTCAGCACGTGATTGCCCTCGTTGTTTACGGTTAAACTGATGGAAAAAAAGCTGGGATCCCGAATGAGGTTGAAGACCACGAGCGCCACGATCGCAATGACAGGAACCAGCAGCTGAGAATACTCGTTTCTCAGGCGCGACGCCTTTCTCAAATCTCTTGCCATCTCATTCCGCCCCCTTTGCAATGGTATGCATCACGTTATTCTGTGTTATCTCGTTTCCTTTGAGTTCACCCACAATATTGCGGTCGCGCATCACGATGAGCCTCGAACAGGTTCTGAGCATTTCTTCAATTTCAGAGGAGATAAACGTTATGCTGACGCCCTCCTGTGCAAGCTGCAAAACCAGCTTTTGAATTTCGACCTTCGTTCCGATATCGATACCGCGTGTCGGTTCATCCAGAATCAGGTACTGCGGATGCGTGAGCAGCCATCGGGCCAGGATCACCTTCTGCTGGTTGCCGCCGGAAAGGGACTTGATCGGCGTATCGGAAGACGCCGTTTTAATCTCCAGCTTTTGAATGTATTCATCGGCAAAGGCTTCCGCCTCCGCGCGGGAGAACGGCTTGAAAAACCCCTTGATAACCTGAAGCGCGAGGATGATATTGTCCCGCACCGACAGATCGGCAATAATACCGTCCATCTTGCGGTCTTCCGGCAGGTAGCCGATACCGCTTCTCATCGCTTCATATGGATTGTGGATTTTTGCTTTCTTGCCGTTCACGGTCACGTTTCCGCCGGATACCCTGTCCGCTCCGAATATCGCACGCGCGCATTCGCTGCGGCCGGAACCCAGCAGCCCGGTAAACCCGTTGACCTCACCCTGATAGATTTTGAAATCAAACGGGTTCGGACAGGCGCTGCTGGACAGGTTTTTCGCTTGATAGGCAGGCGTACCGCTTTCGCTGTAGGCATCGTTGCGGTGAATGGTTGACAGGTCGTCCAGCGTTTTGCCGATCATTTTGGAAACCAGTTCCACCTGCGGCAAATTATCAATATCATACGTGCCGACAAGCTCTCCGTTTCTCAGAACCGTAATCCTGTCGCTCACCTCGTATACCTGCTCCAGAAAGTGGGTGACAAACACAATCCCCACACCCCGTGATTTCAGGTTGCGCATCAGATCAAATATCATCCTGACTTCTTTTTCATCCAGTGAAGAAGTCGGTTCATCTAAAATTAATACCTTACATTCCATATCTACGGCACGGGCGATGGCAACCATTTGCTGTACCGCCAGCGAGCAACTGGCAAGCTGCTGTTTGGGCCGTGCGGGAATTCCCAGATTTTCGAGAATTTCTCCGGACTTTTTTACCATCTGCTTCCAATGAACGACCACACTCTTATCCCGGCCGATAAACATATTCTCCGCAACGGTCAGGTTCGGGCAAAGCGTGATTTCCTGATACACCGTGCTGATGCCCACGTCCTGCGCTTCCTGCGGAGACTTAATATGAATATCCTCGCCTACGCCCAAAATGCTGATTTGACCGGAATCCTTTTCATACACGCCGGTTAAAACCTTAATTAAGGTAGATTTTCCGGCGCCGTTTTCTCCCATCAGAGCGTGGATTTCTCCCTTGCGGAGGGTGAAATCCACATTATGAAGAGCGCGTACGCCTGGAAACGATTTGCATATCTTACGCATGGATAAGACAGTATCGTTTTGCATCGCCGATTTCTCCTTCAATCCGTTCCAAGCCTGTGTGCAGCTGTCAGAAAATCACATTCACATAAAAAGATACGGTGTGGATACGCGGAAATCCTCCACATAGTCCACACCGCGTGATTTAAACTACTGTCGCTGCTTCGTTATTCGCCCAGGCCGTAGGTGTCGATGTCTTCCTGGGTGATGGTGGTGGCGTCAAAGCCTTTCTCTGCGTTGTAGATGATCTTGCTCTCGAGGTTCAGCGCTTCGCCTGCTTCGAGCTTCTGGATCATGTCGCTGATAACCTGCGCCTGGAACGGGCTGCACTGTCCGTCGTAGTTCCAGTTGCCGGCCAGCAGTTCTCTGAGCGCCCACTTGTTGCAGTCAAAGCCCATCACGATCACATCGCCGTCCACGCCGTAGGTAATGCCGGCTTCGTCAAGAGCCGCGACAGCGCCGCGGGCCATGCCGTCGTTCTCGGCATAGATGACGTTGAACGCTTCACCGGAGTTGATCACGGATTCGACGATCTGCTTGGCGGCAGCTTCGTCCCAGTTCGCGGTCTGCTGCACAACCTTTTTCATGGTACCGGCTTCGAATTGCGCATCCAGCGCGGCGGTGCGGCCTTTCTGCGCGGCATTGAGCAGCACGCCCTGGATGTGGATAACATTGTACTCATCCAGGCCCTGTGCCAGCAGCCAGTTCACAGCCGTGGTGCCTTCCTGCGGCATATCGGAAACGACGGCGGCTTCGTACAGGCTCTCGTCGCAATCGATCATGCGGTCAAACAGGAACACCTTGATGCCGGCTTCCTGCGCGGCCTGCAGGGTGCTATCCCAGCCGTTGGTATCCGCGGCGGAGATCAGCAGGTAGTCAACGCCGTCGGTGATGAACTGCTGCGCGGCTGCGAGCTGTTCGTCGTTCTTCAGGCTGTAGTAGGTTTTCACGTCATAGCCGTTATCCGCGGAGAAGACAGTTTCCATGTCCTTCACGTTGGCTTCACGATAGCCGGATTCAGAGGGCGGGTTATTCACGATGCCAACGGTGACCGCGGCGGAAGCAACAGCATAGCTTCCGACGATGGTCAAAACCAGTACGAGTGCGAGAAACATGCGAGTCATTTTTTTCATGTTTGGATTTCCTCCTTGTTATATTTAGGAATATTCGTTCCCTTTATGGAAAATTATAGAGAAACATCCCCGGAAGAAAAGCGATGCGTTTCTTGGGTTGGTTCAATAAATTCGGAAAATGTACGAAAAAGCTTCCGGTCACCTGTCGCCGGAAGCCGAATGATATGCAATTGTACGAGAATATTACGCCGAAAAGTAGAATCATTTCCGAATCGCGCGTTACTTCCCCGTTTCCGCCGGTTCTTCGCCTTTGCGGTAATCGCGGGGCGTGAGCCCCGTGTACTTTTTAAACAGATAGCTGAAATAATGCGGATCGTTGTAGCCGATATCCGCAGCCACATCGGATGTGCGCATCTGCCTGCCGCGCAGCAGCTCCTTGGCCTTCTCGATGCGAAGCGTGGTGATATACTCGGTAAACGTGACGCCCGTTTCCTGGGAAAAAATTGTGCAGAAATGGTTGTTGGACATCGCTACCTCATTGGACACCTGCCGCAGGGTGATTTCGGGATCGGCATAATGCTCCCCGATAAACGCCTTGGCTTTGCGGATCACCACGCCGTAACGCTCGGAGCCCTGCTCGTCGCGGAACTCCAGCGCCTTGTAGATCACGTCCTTTGCCAGTGCCAGCGTTTCGTCCACGCCGATCGTCACGGCGGTTTTTCCCTCCGCCTGAAACGCGGCGGGGATCACCTCCTGCGGTACGCCGCCGCAGTCGCGCACGATTCGGGACGCCGCCAAAACGGTATCCACAAACAGGTAGTTCATCAGCAGCTTGCTCTTGGCCGCGGATTCGCCCAGCTCGTTGATGAAATCGGTCAGAATACCGTCCACGTCCGCACGGTTGGCATGGCGAAGCCGGTCGTAAATTTTTGGCATTTTCACATCCATCAGCGAAAGGCCTTCCGCAGGCGCGATATCCAGCACGCCCAGAATGCGCCGGTTGCGGTTGCTCTCCTCGGATTCGATCATCGTCGCAAGCAGGGAGCAGGCTTCCCGATAGGATGCCGGTACCTTATACAGAAAACTCACCGTCGTACCGATGGTCACCATGGGGCTGAGCGCCGTGTTGCGCTCAATATCGTAACGAATGGACTGCGCAAGTCCGTACGTACGCTCCTCCACATCGGCGTCGTCGTCCCCCATGATCAGGAGCACGAAGCGCCCCTGGAGCTGGCACATATACACGGTTCCCCCGCTGTTGTTCGCCAGACGGCAGATCACGCTTTCCGCGGAGCGCAGATCCTCGGCATACGAGGCCGCCTTCCCGGGATCGATCACCATCACCAGATAGCGCTTGGCGGTCAGACCCGTTTGCAGGGCCCGCGCGCGCTTGATGATTTCCGATTCCGGCACGCCCAGAATCAGGTCGCTTAAAAGCTTCTGCTTAAGCAGCTCGCTGGAGGATGCCAGCTGGTCCCGGAAGATCCGCAGGTTGGCCTGCTGCTGTTTTTCCGCATGGATCCCCTCGCCCATACGCTCCAGTACGCGTTTGAGTTCCTGTACGCTGACGGGCTTCAGGAGATATTCCTTGACGCCGATGGAGATCGCTTCCTTGGCGTAGGTGAAATCGTCATGGCCGGAGATGATGATGATATACATCCAGGGCATCATGGCGCTGAGCTGGCGGCAAAGCTCCAGCCCGTCCATAAACGGCATCCGGATATCGGTGATAAGGATATCGGGTTTGATGTCCTGCAGCATCGACAGCGCCATTTCGCCGTCCGAAGCCTCGCCGACGAGTGAAAAATCCGTTTCGTCCCACGGGAAGTTGTTGCGGATGCCTTCCCGTACGACGATCTCGTCGTCAGCCAGAAATACCTTGTACATTGCTGTTCCTCCCAAGCGGCACGCTGAGCCTGACCGTCGTTCCGGTTTCGTTGGAGTCGATCTGCAAACCCTTCTGCTGGTTATAGTACAGCTGAATGCGCTTGTTGACGTTAACCAGGCCGAAGAACGGATGCTCCACGGGGTTTGCTGCATCCGCCGCCAGGCTGTCGCGCACCTGCCGCAGGCGCTCCGGCGACATACCCGCGCCGTTATCGGCAACGGAAAGCTCCATCCTGCCGTCCACTTCCCGCCCGGTGATCCGGACCCAGCCCTTGCCGCGGCGGTGCTTGATGCCGTGGTAAATCGCGTTTTCCACCAGCGGCTGGATCAGCAGTTTCAAAATTTCCTTTTGGTAGAGCTCCTGCGGAATATCGATCTCGTAATCCAGAATATCCCGGTAACGAATCTTCTGGATCGTCAGGTACCCCTGCAGATGCTTCACCTCGTCTGCCAGCGGGATCCAGTCGCGGCCCTGGGATAACGAGATGCGGAAGAAATCGGACATCGCCTCCGTCACGTGGATGACTTCCTCCGTACGTCCGGCCTCCGCCAGCCACACGATGGCATCCAGCGTGTTGTACAGGAAGTGCGGCGTGATCTGCGCCTGCAGGGTTCTCAGCTCCGCGCGCTTGAGGTTTTCCTGTTCGCGCCGGTTTTCGTCAATGAGCTGCTGAAGCTTGCCCGCCATGATGTTCAGGCTTTCGGTCAATCCCTGCAGCTCGGTTACCTTCGGGTTTTCCACGCGCGCCTGCAGATTGCCTTCCGCAAT
>Ga0116164_10001539_pt1 | contig 17356 bp, 14 predicted proteins | sample AD_UKC109_MetaG_FD_89888 | JGI IMG/M metagenome (GOLD analysis project Ga0116164, IMG submission 89888) | Active sludge microbial communities of municipal wastewater-treating anaerobic digesters from Hong Kong - AD_UKC109_MetaG | ecosystem: Engineered > Bioreactor > Anaerobic > Digestate... | reverse complement strand
CCAGTCGCAGCTCCTGGCCAGTTACGACGAGGCGGCCGACGTTCTGACCGGGTCGCTCATCAAACGAGGGCCGGGCCGCCACCCCGTGGCCCAGGAATGATGGCCGCAGCCGCGCAGAAAGCCGCAAACCGGACACAATCCCATCAAACGAGGGCCGCGGACGACCTGCGACCCGGGTTCGCGGCCCAGTTTTGATGCGTCCAGGGAGGCCAACGACGGCCGACAGCTGGTGGACACGCCGCGGGCGATGGTGCAGCCACCAGAAGGCCCCGGTCTGCGACACTGAGCACAGCCATCACACGTTTAGTCATTACACCTCTGGGGGTTGGCACACGATGCGGGATCTGCGGTTCGAGCGACTGTCCGACGACGGGTCGCACTTCGTCCTGGCCGATAGCCGGGGCGTCGAATACCGGCTGCCGGTCGATGAGGACCTTGCTGCGTCCGCACGACGCGGCCTGCAGCGGACTTCGGTCAAGCAGGCTGCCGGGACCATCACCCCGCGTGACATTCAGGCGCTGACCCGTCAGGGCTTGAGCATCGACGAGGTCGTCGCCCAAACGGGTCTGAGTCCCGACTTCGTGCAGCGCTTCGCCGAGCCGGTGTTGGCCGAGATGGATTTCGTCATCCAGCGGGCGCGTCGGCTCGCGATCTACGCAGCGGGGCAGCAAATACCTGTGGAGGATCTGGTGGATCGCGCCGCACGCGAGGCCGACGTTCCCACCGAAGACCTGCAGTGGTCGTGCAGGAAGGTCGAGGATGCGACATGGCGAATCGATGCCGGGGTGGACACCGGTGACGTACTCGGTTTGATCTTCCGCGTCAGTGAGGGCACTGTGACCCCTGCCGATGCGCACACCGCGGGCCTACTCAAGGGGGCGGGCAGAGTGGTCGACCTCACCGAATCGTCCGGTTCCCGCTTGCCTCGCCATTGGGACTCCGAACACCCTGCAGCCAAAGCGGCTGCCGCGGCTCGTTCCGCACACGTGGAACCAGCCACCTCCTCAATGAGTGACGACCCGAGCCGGATCTTCTAGCGCTCCAACGCATCGGGCCACTCCACGCCACTTCGGGGAGGATGGTCGCCACCGAAGGCACTTCTGATTCTTGGCGTGCGGTGCGCATAGTGCGCAGGGCACCGAACGCCCGCAGTCTCAGCCGGAGGTGACCGCGATCAGCGAGGCTGCGAACCTCATGGTCGCCCGGACGACGTCGTCGCCGTCCGCAGCCCGCGACACCCGCAGACTCCAGTCGTCCATGGCAAGTGCCCCCGTGTAACCGTGGTCGGCCTCGCACTGCGGGTCGCCACAGGTGGCCGGTTCGAGATCGATGCGGCTCAGGCTGCCCCAGTTGACGGTGAGGACCACTTCGCTGGGCATGTCGCCGGGCCGGAAGTGTGCTGGATTGTTGACGACTCGTTGCACAACGACCGGACCGATCTTCTTCAAGGGCACGGATTCGGCCGCTGACGTCGCCTGGATGTTGCCGGTCGGCTCGCCGTCGGAGTGTTCGTCCACATGCACGACCAGCAACCGGGTCTGCGTCAACAACAGAACCGTGATGTGCCGCCGGATCTCGTCGGCACGATCGAAGGTCGTCTCGTGCTGCACGATGAAGTCCTGAACCGCCTCCCCCACAAGAGCGTTGTCGAGCACGTCTTGCACGACATCCGGGTAGTAGCCGGTACGTTCGATCGCTTCGGCCAGGGTCGGTTGGGCCGGTGCCGGTGTCGCCATGAGTTCATTTTGGCATTGCCGGACCACTCGACGTGGGGGTTGGCCGCCGATACTGGTCTTCAGCCGGGTAGCCGCCGGGCCTCGAGGTCGGCTCTGATCATGGCCGGCCCGCACCACGCCGAGGCACCCACCACTGCCATCGCGCGACTCGACATGATGATCGGGTTGAGTTCCAGACGCGTGATTTCGGGCAAATCGTCTGCCAGCCGCCCCACCCGGTGCAGCAGCCCGGCGAGCAGCTCGATGTCCACCGGCGGCGAGTCGCGGTAGCCGAACAGCAGGGGCGCCGCCTTCGGAGCCTTGATCAGGTCGTCGACGTCGCGGTCGGTCAGGGGCGGGATCCGGTAACCCCGGTCCCCCAGCAATCGTGTGACCTCTCCGCCGATCCCGAAGGACACCACCGGGCCGAACAGCGCGTCCTCGCGCTTTTCGACGACACACGCCACACCGGCTGGTGCCTGGTGCTGCAGAATCAGGCGCTTCTGCGCTTCGGGCGGCAGGGTGGCGATCATCGACAAATACGCGGTGCGCACTGCCGCCTCGTTCTCCAGATTGACCCGCACGCCGCCCAGATCCGGTCGGTGGGCCAACCCAGGATGCGCTGTTTTGAGCACGATCGGGTACCCGATCTGCTCTGCGATGGACACCGCCTGCGTCTCGCTGGACACGATCCACGAATCCCACAGCTGGATCCCGTAACACTCCAGCACTCTTTGCAGATCGGCGTTCTCCACCGGTACCAGGGACTGCTGTCCGTGAGCGGCAACTGCCTTGTCGCGGATCTCCTGCATCACCTGGCGTGCTTGCGCGGCTGCGACCTCCGGCAGTTCCGGAACCGATCCGCGGGGGGTGTCCAACCACCGTGAATAGGCCACCAGCGTCGCCAGCGCCCTCACCGCGGGCTCGACCTCGTGGAAGATCGGCACCGAACCCCGGCCCGGCAGTCCGTGGGGACCCTCCACGGAGATGACGCGGCGGTCCTGGTCCTCAGCCATCAGTACCGCGATCAGCGGTTTCGTCGACGTCTCGGCCAGACTGCGCAAGGTTTCGCGGACGCCTCGACTGCTTCCACCGCTGATCACCGGCACATGCAGCACCAGCACCGCGTCACAGTCGGGGTCGTCGGTGGCGGCTTCGATGGCTGCGGCCAATTCGGTCAGGTCGGTGCGATGGTCCAGCAGGACCGGATCACCCACGACGTCGAGGCCGTTGGCCTCGCACGCATCCGCCGTGAGGACGCCCAGGGCATCGCTGTTTCCGATGACCGCGACCCGACGGCCTTTTGGCAGGGTCTGGAACGTCAACAGACTGGCCACGTCGAACAACTCCGACAACGAGTCGACCTGCATCACTCCCGCTTGCTCGAACATGGCGTCGATGGCCTCGGAGGGCAGCGCGGTACGCCTGACCGTGTGCCCCAGAGGCAGGGACTGGGAGCTGCGTCCCGACCGCACCGCGACGATGGGCTTCCGAGCGCCCAGCCGACGTGCCACCCGTGCGAACTTGCGCGGATTGCCGATGCTCTCGAGATAGAGCAGGACCAGCGAGGTCGAGTCGTCGTCCTCCCAGTACTGCAGCAGATCGTTGGCGGAAACATCGACCCGATTGCCCGCCGAGACGAAAGTGGAGACCCCGAGTCCGCGCTCGTTGGCCTGTCTGAGCAAGGAGGCGCCCAGTGCCCCGGACTGAGCGAAGAACCCGATCCTGCCGCGCGGCACCGTGGAGGGCACCAGCGAGGCGTTGAGCTGAACGCGCGGGTCCGTGTTGATGATGCCCAGCGCGTTGGGCCCAATGATGCGCAGTCCGTTTTCACGGGCGTGCTGGATCAGTCGCTGCTGCAAGCGCCGACCCTGCGCACCCGCCTCGGCGAAACCGGCGCTGACCACCACCGCGCCGAGCACCCCGGCCTTCCCGCACTCGGTGATTGCGTCCAGAACCTGCTCGGCGGGCAGCGCAATGACCGCTAGATCGATCGGTGCGGGCGCACTACTCAGGGATGGATAGCACGCAACACCCTGGATCATCTCGGCCTCCGGGTGGATGCCCAGTAGAGGGCCCTGGAAGCCGGAATCACGCAGGTTGTTCAGCAGGAGATTGCCGATGGTTCCCTCCCGCCGGCTCGCACCGATCAGCGCGACAGAGCGCGGCGCGAGTAGTGAGGCGACTGATCGCGCCTCGGCCCGATGCTCACGTGCCTGCATCACCTCCCGTGAACTCTGGGTGGGGCTGATGTCGAAGTGGAGTTTGACCACGCCTTCATCCATTGACTGCGTCGGCTTGTAGCCGGCCTCTTCGAAGGTCGCCAACATCCTGCGGTTGCTGGGCAGGACTTCAGCCACGAAGCGAGTGATGCCACGTTCACGCGCAGCGACCGCGATGTGCTCCAACAGGATCGAGCCGAGTCCGCGCCCTTGGTGGTAGTCGCTGATGACGAACGCGACCTCCGCCTCGGCCCGGTCGATGCGGTCATATCGACCCACTCCGATGATCAGCCCGGCCACCAGTGCCACAAGGGCAACGCGATCGTCGTAATCGACCTGCGTGAATCGGGCGAGGTCCTTGTCGGTCAGCCGCGGATACGGCGCGAAGAAGCGGTAGTAGACCGTCTCCGGCGAGAGGCCCTCGTGAAACGTTGCCAGCGCGTCCCTGTCCTCCGGACGAATCGGGCGGATGTGGCACATCCGGCCGTCGCGCAGGATGACGTCGGCCTCCCAGTGCTGTGGATACTCGGCGACGGGGGCATCGGCGGTCATGGCCCCACCGTAGCGACCGGCCAAAACAATAGGACGGCGTCGACGACACGCCGAAGGTGTGGATGGGCATGAAAGCGGGTATCAACTGTGTGGCTACAATTTCTGCGGTTGCGCCGATGATCGCTAATGCGTAGCGTGTCCTCGGCCGATACTCCGATCGTGGGACACCCGAACAGCCCACACGAGACACCGTTTGGAGGTGCCTGATGACCGCCGACATGGGCATACTAACTGCGCGGGCCGAACTCCTGGCCGCACGCATTGAGCAGACTGAGGACCCCTTCTTGCGGGACAACCTCGCCAGCGACCACGCAAAGATCCTGGCGCAGATTCAGACGCTGCAGGAGTCCGCCGCCTGACCACACCGCGCACCGTCCCCTGCGCGGAATTGTCCGGCCTCTGAGCGACAATGAGGCCCATGGCCTCCGGAACCCTGATACCCCCCGACGAGGGGCACGTGACGGACATCGACGTCTCCGTGGAGATGAAGTCCAGTTTTCTGACCTACGCCTATTCGGTCATCTACTCGCGGGCCCTGCCGGACGCCCGTGACGGCCTGAAACCAGTACAGCGCCGGATTCTCTACCAAATGGGCCAGATGGGCCTGACCAGCGATCGCGGCCATGTGAAGTGCGCGCGGGTGGTCGGCGAAGTGATGGGCCGGCTGCACCCGCACGGGGACTCTGCGATCTACGACACTCTGGTCAGGATGGCCCAGCCGTTCTCCATGCGCCTGCCGTTCGTGGACGGACACGGCAACTTCGGGTCGCCTGACGACGGCCCGGCCGCGATGCGGTACACCGAGTGCCGGCTGTCCGCCGCTGCCCGGCCGATGCTGGAGTCCATCGACGAGGACGTGGTGGACTTCGAGCCGAACTTCGACGGTCGGGAGGTCCAGCCGCAGGTCCTGCCAGCAGCGGTGCCTGCGCTGTTGGTGAACGGGACCACTGGGATCGCCGTCGGGATGGCTACCAACATGGCGCCGCACAACCTGTCCGAGGTGATGGCGGCCGCTCGGCATCTGCTCAAGCACCCGCAGGCGTCGCTGGAAACGTTGATGCGCTACGTCCCTGGCCCGGACCTGCCCACCGGGGGTCAGATCATCGGCCTCGACGGGCTACGCGCGGCGTATGAGACCGGTCGGGGGGCATTCCGGATCCGGGCAACGGCGCACGTGGAATCGCTCACTCCTCGCAAACGCGGAATCGTGATCACCGAACTGCCGTACAACGTCGGCGCCGAGCGGGTCATCGAAAAGATCAAGGAGCTGCACGACGCCAAGAAGATCACCGGGGTATCTGCGGTCACCGACCTCTCGGATGGCGAGCAAGGGATCCGTCTGGTCATCGAGGTGAAGAGCGGCTTCAACCCCGACGCGGTCCTGGTTGACCTGTACCGGCTCACACCGCTGGAGGACAACTTCACAATCAACGCGGTTGCGCTCGTCGACGGCGCGCCCAAGACGCTCGGGCTGCGAGAACTGTTGCAGGTGTTCCTCGACCACCGAGTCCTGGTGATCCGCCGGCGCAGCGCATTCCGGCTGAAGAAGGCGCAATCCCGGCTGCACCTCGTGGACGGCCTGCTGATCGCGATCCTCGATATCGACGAGGTGATCCAGGTGATTCGCGGCAGTGATGACACCGCGGCTGCACGACAGCGACTCATGGAGATCTTCGACCTCAGCCTCGAACAGACCAACTACATTCTCGAGATGCCACTTCGCCGGTTGACCAAGTTCTCCCGCATCGAGCTGGAGGCCGAGCGTGACGACCTGCTGGCGACGATCACGAGCCTCGAGGAGGTGCTGGCCAGCGACGAGGTTCTCAAGAGCACCCTCGACTCTGAACTGGCCGAGGTGGCCGATTCATTCGGAACACCACGGCGCACGGTCCTGCTCGATTCAGCCGGACCAGCAGTACAGAGCCATGACCTGGAGATCCCCGACGAGCAGTGCCAAGTGCTGGTGTCCGTCACCGGGATGGCGGCGAGGACCGCCTCGGCCGCCGCGCCCCACGCCGGGTCCAAACGCGTGGCCCACGACGCCCTTTTGAGCATCGTCGCGGCTACGACCCGCGGCCAGGTCGCGGTCATCACCTCCGATGCCCAGATCCTGCCCCTGGAGGTGGTGGATCTGCCCGCGTTGCCCGACACCGCGGATTCCCCGTCGCTGAAAGCCACGGTGGCGGTCAAGGACTTCCTGCATCTTGCACCTGATACATCCGTCGTGGGGGTCGTCGACTTCGGCAGCACCGTCGCCCTGGTCACCGCTCTGGGTAAGGTGAAGCGACTGGTGATCGAACCAGGCCTCAAGGCGGCGATCGGCATGGATCCCAAAGATCGTCTGGTCGCCGCATTCGGGTGTGAACCCACCGACGATGTCGTGTTCATCAGTTCGGCCGGTCAACTGCTTCGCAGTGCGGTGGACACCGTTCCGGTTCAGGGCGCCGGTGCCCGAGGAGTGGCCGGCATGCGGCTCAAGGACGGTGCCCACGTAGTGGCTGCCGGTGCGGCCACATCGACATCGAGCGTGGTCACGGTTGCGGGATCGGCGGCGGCTGCCACCAGCCTCAAGGTGACCCCCATGGACGCCTTCCCGCGCACCGGGCGCGATGGGGTGGGAGTGCGGTGTCACCGACTGCTGGCAGCGGAGGCTGCCCTGATCGGTGGGTGGGTGGGGCAGGTGCCGCTGGCCTGCTCCCCCGGCGGGAAGCCTCTTCCCTTGCCGGAACCGGACTCTCGCCGGGATGCCTCCGGCGCGAAGAGCCCCGCGGCGAAGATCCTTGTTGGCTCAGCAGTGTCGGGGAGGGCTGAGTCCGGCGTGCTCTTCTCCTGAGCCCTATCCGTGGCAATCCCCGGGCCGGACGGCGTAGCGTATGGGGATCCTGCTGGTGGCCATATTCGCGCCGCGACCGGTTGAACGTGTGACTGGCACGGTTGGGACTACGACCTCCGCGGGTTCGCCTCGGAGGGAGCGATCATGTCATCACAAGGGGCGGGCCAACCGCTCGCCGACAGTCCCCGCACCACATGGCACAGACTCCTGCGCTGGGGGGTGGGTGCCGTGGCTGCCACGGCGATGCTCTGGCTGTCGTCACCCGCCATCGCAGCACCGGCGGATTCACCCCCGCCCACTGCGCCGCTGGAGCAACTCCAGGCGCTGGTGCAGCCAGCCGTTGTCTATGAGCAGATCACGTGGACGGGATACGTGTACGACGAGACCAACAAGGGATACTTCACCGAGGACCCCTTCACCGTCTCGTACCAATGCACCGGTTTCGTCGTCAACCCTGATGGCTACATTGCAACAGCCGGGCACTGTGCCGACTACGACCGTACGGTCCAGGACGCGATCCTCAGTCAGGTCGTCGACTGGGCCTACGAGAACGACTACTACGAAGCCACCCCGTCGAAGGAGACCATTGCGACGTTCGCGCGCAACTGGCGGGTGGACGGCGCCGATTCCGAAGGCACCCCTGATCTCAGCGTCTCGGTGGCTTACGGAGTCAGCGTGTCCGGCGAGCCGACCGGCAAGGAGCTGACCGCTCGGGTCGTGGCCGTCCGGCCTCCCGGGCAGGGAGATGTCGCCTTGCTGAAGATCGAGGCCGAGGACCTCACCGTTGTCCCCTTGTCCGACAACTCCGACACCGGGGTGGGCACCGAGGTGGTCGCGGTCGGCTATCCGGTCTCCGTGGACCTGGTCACGGACGTGGACTTCAACCCCAGCTTCAAGGAAGGCACGATCAGCGCCAAGAAGACCACAGATGCCGGCTCACTGCAGGTGTACGAGATCAGCGCCGCCGTCTCCGGCGGGATGAGCGGTGGACCCACGGTGGCACTGGATGGGGACGTCGTCGGGGTCAACAGTTTCGGGATCACCGATGAGCCACAAGCGTTCAACTTCGTGCAGCCGGCCCAGACCATGGAGGAGATGCTGCGCGGCGAGGGAGTCGAGAACACCCTGGGGCCGGTCACTGAGGAGTATCGCGCAGGTCTCAACGCCTACTTCGCAGGTGACCGGGATGCTGCCGTCGAGGACTTCGAAGCGGTTCTACAGGTCGTGCCGAGCCACCAATTCGCGCAGGAGTACCTGCAGAAGGCACAAGCCTTGCCGGCCTCCTCGACGTCACCGTTGATATGGGTGCTTCTCGGTGTCGCCGCGCTGCTGGTCTTGGGACTCATTGGGCTTGCGCTGTGGGCGCGAGGGCGGCGGGCAGGTGGCATGCCGCCGCCGGTGCCGACGCCCGCCCCGCCCGGTTCGCCTCTCGCCGGCACAGTACCGGTCGTGGAGGCCGAACCGGTTGCTCCAGCCCCCACCGCGCCCCCGAACGGACAGGAGACCGGGGCCGCCTCCGACCCAGGCGCAGCGGCGGACAGCGCGGCTTCCGATGCGGGTTCGGATGACGAACGCTTCTGCCCGAACTGCGGAAAGCAGCACGACGCCGACGCCCACTTCTGTCCGCGGTGCGGCCAGCCGTTGTAGTCAGTTTCAGGTCGGCCCTGCCAGAACCGGCTCGACGGGATCACCGGCCCCGCTCGGGAGTGTTGGGTATCGGTGTCCTTGCTCTTCGTAGTCCGAGTCTGCGAACACGTGCGGACGGGCGTGACCATTCTCGCCCGCCGTGCCCGTGAGGTTCGCCCGCGATGGACGTCGTGCGGTGACCCATCAATGCAGCCCGCAATACTTGGAACCTCGACTCCACGGATGGCCCCCACCGAAACCGCGGGCACACGCCTAAGCGCAGGCAGGAACCACCTTGAGGCGGTAGCCCCGGTCTCGCCATTCCGGCAGCATCTTGCGGACCGCGGAGACAGTCTGCGCATGTGTGTCGTGCATCAGGATGACCGCACCCGGCTTGGTGATCCTGCGCAGGCGCTGAACGGTCCAGCGCGACGAGTGCGGCGCCCAGTCCTCGATGTGGGCGGTCCACAGGACGGGTTGGAAGCCCAACGAGATCGATGTCCGGGCGACCCGTGCGTCGATCAGCCCGTACGGCGGGCGCATGCAGGGCCCCATCGAACGACCGACGGCCCGACCTGTGGTGATCAGTTCTTTGCGTACCCGCTTCGTGCTCACGTCGGTGAGCCGAGGATGCCACCACGTGTGGTTGCCGATGGCGTGACCGTCACGGTGCATACGCCGGATCTCGCCGGGGTTGGAGTCGGCTGGACCGCCGGCGACGAAGAAGGTCGCGTGCGCGTGGTGGCGGCGCAGCGCGGTCAGCAGCCGCGCGGTGTAGCGCGAAGGACCATCGTCGAACGTCAGATAGAGAACCTTGTCGGTGGTCCGGGGACCGACCGCGGCCGCGTACCAGCCCGGGGGGTTCGGCAGCCCCTTGCGCATCTGCGCCGGTCCACCGCCCTTGTTCCAGTCGACGACCCTGCTTGTCGGCGCCTCGAGGTGGGAGTCGACCGGAAGTGCCACTGCTGGAACCGCGGAGGCTGACAATGACAGCAGGCCAGCGGCGACTCCCACAGTTCGGCACTTCACGGCTCAAGGATGCCAGGACGCCCGGATCGACACACCCGGGCAGTACGCCGGTCGAGCAGGACTACGACCTGTCTGTCGTTGTGGATGACAAATCGGACTCGATAGCGAGCCAGTGTCCGGCGAACGGTGTTCGCAACGGCTTTCCTACTCGGTGTGGGTTGTCGAGCAGCGGTCCGTTGACGAGCTTCCTGCTGCGGCGGCAACCGTGACGCGAAGTTCGTCGGTCAGGGCTCGACGTGCTGGCCTGGCGACTTCCAGGTCGTAGCGTGTCGTGAGCGCGTCGCAAACGCCCGGCGACGAGGTTGCCCATGTCCTCGCCGGCCTTAAGTGCGTCTGCTGATCTCAACCGGGCCGCTGCGAAAACGGGAATCGCCATCTCCGTCGAGCGGGTCGCATGCCCCGATCATCGATAGCCTGAAGATATGGCTCTTGAATCCACCATGGTTCCCCTCGGCACCCCGATGCCCGAGGCCACATTGCCCGACATCGATGGTCAGCACCTGGATCTGCAGGCGTATGCCGGTGGCAGCCCCCTGCTCGTGGTCTTTGTCTGCAACCACTGTCCGTATGTGCGCCATGTCGAGCGACTGCTCGGCGAGATCGTTGACGCCGCGGACGGACTGCGCACCGTGGGCATCAACTCCAACGACACCGTCGCGTACCCGGAGGATGGGCCATCCGGGATGCGTGAACAGATTGCCCGTGCGCGGTGGACCTTCCCCTATCTGATCGACGACAGCCAGGACCTCGCGCGGGCTTTCGGGGCTGCCTGCACACCGGACTTCTTCCTGTACGACAAAACAGGACGCTTGGCCTACCGTGGCGCGTTCGACACGAGCACGCCCAAAAACGGAGAACCGCTCGACGGACACCTGTTGCGCGAGGCGATTTCCAAGGTCGTGGCCGGTGAACCCGTTCCCGAACCGCACCGGCCATCCATGGGTTGCGGGCTCAAATGGAAGAACGCATGAAGCACAGCGCGGACATGCTGATCATCGGCGCCGGACCGGTGGGCCTGTACGCGGCGTACTATGCCGGATTCCGGGGCTTCAGCACCATCGTGTGCGACACGCTGCCGGAGATCGGTGGCCAGATTTCCGCGATGTATCCGGAGAAACTGATCTTCGATGTGGCGGGGTTCCCGGCCGTACGCGGACGCGACCTGGTCGAAGGACTGGCTGCCCAGGCTGAGACCTACCGACTGTCCTACGTGCTGGGCGAACAGGCCATGACCCTGGAGCACACCGACGATGGGGTGCGTGTCACCACGAGCGCAGGAACCGTGATCGAGGCCAAGGTTCTGCTCATCACCGGCGGAATCGGAGCCTTCAAACCGCGCCCCCTGCCGGCAGCAGACGCGTTCACCGGCGAGGGCATCGTCTTCTTCGTTCCCAAACTCGATGTCCACGCCGGTCACGACGTGGTGATCGTCGGGGGTGGGGATTCAGCCTTCGACTGGGCGCTGTCGTTGCACCCGATCGCCAAGAGCATCACCCTGGTCCACCGCCGGGAGGCATTCCGGGCGCACGCCGGCACCGTCGAACGGGTACGTGAGTTGGGCATCCGGCTGATCACCTCCAGCGAGGTGACGGCCATCGAAGGCGACAAGACGGTCACCGGCGTGGAGGTCACCCATAAGCAGACCGGGGAGCGGACGCACGTGCCGGCCGACACGGTGGTTGCCGCGCTGGGATTCATCGCGTCCATCGGACCCTTGGCCGACTGGGGCCTGGATCTCGACAAGCGCCGCCTGGTGGTCGACACGACCATGGCTACGAACAATCCCCGGGTGTACGCCGCCGGCGACATCGCGACCTACGCCGGGAAGGTCCCGCTCATCTCCGTCGGATTCGGCGAAGCCGCTTTGGCGGTCAACAATGCAGCTCCCCACATCGATCCGACCCACGGCGTTTTCCCAGGTCACTCGTCGGGAGAATCAAGCGCCTAGATACCCTCGAAGTACCATGACAAATCCGGCATTCGACGACGTGCTCGCGGGTAACCGTAAGTTCGTCGAGCATTACCAGGAATCGACCCTGTCAGGGCGTGCGGCCAAACACTTGGCGCTCATCACCTGCATGGACTCGCGCATCGATCCCCTGCAGGTCCTGGGGATGGAAGCCGGGGATATGAAGATCCTGCGCAACGCGGGCGCCCGAGTCACCGATGACGTGCTGCGGACACTGGTGCTCGCCACCTACTTGCTGGACGTGAACCGCATCATCGTCATGCCCCACACGGATTGCCGCATGGCCAAGGGCACCGAATCCCAGGTCCATGACACGATCTTTGAACGCACCGGCGTCGACACCCGGTCACTGGAATTCCGCACTATCGACGACCCCCTGGAAACACTCGCCGCCGACGTGCAGCGCATCAGGTCGTTCCCGTTCATCCCCGACAACGTGGTTGTCGCAGGGGGGATGTACGACGTGTTCAGCGGTGAGCTGACCATGTACGACTTCTAGCCGGTTCTCCAGCGATGGTACCGGCCCAGGTTGGACCGTCAGACATCCAGCAGGGCGCGGTCCAGCGCCTCCGAAGACTCCACGATGAAGCCCTTGCGAGGCGCTACCTCATTGCCCATCAGTAGACGGAAAACGTCGTTGGACGCTGATGCATCAGAGACGGTGACACGCCGGAGTTGGCGTTTGGTCGGGTCCATGGTCGTCTCCCGCAACTGACTTGCGTCCATCTCGCCCAAACCCTTGTACCGCTGGATCGGGTCCTTGACCCGCAGTCCCTTCTTCTCGAGATCCGAGACCTGCTTGTTCATCTCTTCGTCGGAGTAGGTGTAGCGGATCTCGTTCTTCGCCCCGGGCCGCACGATCTCCAAGCGGTGCAACGGCGGAACCGCCGCGAAGACACGGCCGGCGTCGAGCAGCGGCGTCATATATCGGTGGATGAGCGTGAGCAGAAGGATCCGGATGTGCGCGCCGTCGACGTCGGCGTCTGTCATCAGGATGATCTTGCCGTAGCGGACTTGCTCCAGATCGAAACTGCGTCCGGTGCCGCCTCCGATCACCTGCAGGATCGACGAGCATTCGGCGTTCTTCAACATGTCGGCCATCGAGGCCTTCTGTACGTTCAGAATCTTGCCGCGGATCGGCAGCAAGGCCTGAAACTCCGAATTCCGCGCCGACTTCGCCGTGCCCAGCGCACTGTCGCCCTCGACGATGAACAGTTCGGTGTTGTCGGTGGTGTTGCTGCGGCAATCGGCGAGTTTGGCCGGCAACGCCGAGGACTCCAACGCATTCTTGCGCCGCTGCACGTCGCGGGTCTGTCGGGCTGCCAACCGGGCACGCGCCGCATTGACCACCTTGTCCAGTGCGGCCTTCGCGTTGGCCTTCTCTCCCCGGGGTGGTTTCTGGAACCAGGCTGTCAGGGTCTTGGCCACCACCCGCGAGACGATCCCGGTCACTTGCGGGGTGCCCAGTACCTCCTTGGTCTGACCCTCGAACTGCGGTTCGGCCAGTCGCACCGTGACCACGGCGGTCAGACCCTCGGTGATGTCGTCCTTAGTCACCGAGTCCTCACTCGCGCGCAGCACCCTGGCCGCGCGCAACTGCTCGTTGACCGTTTTGGTCAAGGAGCGCTCGAACCCGCTGACGTGGGTACCGCCTTTCGGCGTGGCGATCACGTTCACGAACGATCGGATCACGGTGTCGTATCCGTTGCCCCAGCGCATCGCGACCGACACTGTGCATGTGCGTTCGACGTCCTGGGTGCTGAGGTGCCCCTTGCCGTCGAGAACGGGCACGTGTTCGGTGAAGTGTCCTTCGCCCTCCAGCCGGATGATCCCGGTTACCGGATCGTCGTCCGCCAGGTATTCCACATACTCCGCGATGCCACCCTTGAACCGGAAGGTCTCCTCCAAATGGTCCTGCTCGAAGCGCACATCGCGCACGGTCAGGGCCAAGTTCGGAACGAGGAAGGCAGTCTGCCGGGCGCGGTCCCACAGCGCATTCCGATCGAACGCCGTGTCCTTGGTGAAGATCTGCGGATCCGGCCAGAAACGAATCCGGGTTCCGGACCGGCTCTTGGGAACCGACCCCCGCGGATGCAACCCCGCCTTTCGGCTGAACGCCGCATCCGGGCCCTGGCCGTCGAAGATCCCCGGCGTCCCGCGTCGGAACGACATCCCGTAGGTCTTGCCGTTGCGATCGACTTCCACATCCAGGCGGGCGGACAGGGCGTTCACCACCGAGGCACCGACGCCGTGCAGCCCGCCTGCGGCTCCGTAGGAACCTCCCCCGAACTTGCCGCCGGCGTGCAGCTTGGTCATCACGAGTTCGACCCCGGTCAGTCGGGTCTTCTTCTGCACGTCAACGGGGATCCCCCGGCCGTTGTCGGCGACCTCCACACTCCCATCGGGCAGCACCGTCACGGTCACCGTGTCGCAATGCCCGGCCAGCGCCTCATCGACAGCGTTGTCGATGATCTCCCACACGCAGTGCATCAACCCGCGCGAGTCCGTCGACCCGATGTACATGCCCGGACGCTTACGGACAGCATCCAAGCCCTCAAGGACCGTCAGTGCATCGGCGGAGTACGCGGCGGTTTTTGTGGGCACCTGTCCACACTAGAGCCCGGGTACGACAACTACGTTTAACCACCCTGGTGAGGGGAAGGATTCGCTGGCGGCGAAACGCGCGATCTCTACATGCGGGAATCCCAGGACCCTGCAACAGTGTTAAGTACGGTGTAGGCCAACGACGTAAACTGTGAGAAGGAGGTGGTTCCAGTGGTAACCACACTGTCCCCGAGCCCTCTAACGGCCAGCGACCGCTGCGACCGGTGCGGCGCGCAGGCGTACGTCCGAGTCACGTTGTCCAAAGGTGGGGAACTTCTGTTCTGCGGACACCACGCACGCAAGCACCTCCCCGCACTGACACCTTTGGCCGCGCACATCCAGGACGAGACCGAGAGCCTGGCCGACTCGAACTAGGGCCAGTCGGTTGTCCGTTCCACCCGTTCTCAGGTGGAACGGGACTGTGGGTGAGGCGCGGCTGGAGAGCCTAGCGACTCGCATTCCCCGAAGGTTCTGTGAAAAGTCGACCCTATGTTGCTCTTCTCACCGAAAGTCATTGCAGGCACGATCAACATTCCAGCGGTGACCCCGCGCGTCCAGACTCCAGAAAACGCCGGTAGTTGGCGTGGTTACCGCCCCTGAAAGTCGGGGCGACGTCGCTCGCTGAAGGCCTTGATCCCCTCGGCAAGATCCTGACTCGTCCACGCACGTGCCACCGTTTCGTCGACCCGACTGGCAACCTCCGGCGGCAGATGCGCGTCGGACAGTTCGGCCAGCGCCGCTTTCGTGGCCGCGATCGTCAAGGGCGCATTTCGGATGATCTTGTCCGCCCAGAGGCGCGCTGCGGGCTCCAAGTCGCTCTCCTGCCCGACGATTTGCGTGATCGCGCCGAGTTCGAAGGCCGTCTGCATGGTGATCGGTTCGGCGGTGAGAAACATGCGCGCCACGACCTGGGCCGGCAGACAGGCAAGGAATCGGGCAACCCCCGAGGGAGGATATCCGACTCCGAGTTTCGCCGGAGTTACGGCCATTCTCGTGTCAGCGGTAGCCACGATCAGGTCGCAACTGAGCACAAGTTCGCACGCGCCGCCCCAGACGTCTCCTCCCACTTCGGCGATGGTGGCGATCGGAAGCCGGCGGAAGTACTCGAGAAACCCCTCCAACGGGTTCGCCCATGTATGTTCGGTCACCTCGGACGGAATTTCGCTGATGTCGTGGCCGCTGGACCAGGTCCCCTTCACCGGCTCCGCGCGCAAGATCACCACTCGCACGCCGTCGATGACCGCTTCGGTGAGCAAAGCTCGGGCCTCTTCCAGCATGGGAGTGGTCAGCCGGTTGCGGCTATCCGGGTCACAGAACGTCATCCGCATCACGGCACCGTCGGTCCGACATGTCCATTCGCTCACGATCACCGAGTCTAGGGGCCGTCGCGGGCAGGCCACCCAGGCGGAGCAGCAGGCGGCGCTTCACATCAAGGAATTGGCCATTCGTGCCGAAGTGGAAGCGTGGTCTCACTACCGCGGGTGACAGTTTCGGCGATGCCGCGTCGACTGGCTGTGCTGCTCGTCTCACTGGGCCTTTTGTTGAGCATGGCAGGGACTGTTGTTGCTCGACCCAATCCGGCCCAAAGTCCAAGGCCCAAAGCGCCATCCAACCACAAGGTGGTCAATCATGCGGACTTCCGTTGGACGCCGGTGAGAGGTGCGACCAGCTATCAACTGCAGATCGCTCAAGATCGACGCTTCACCAACGTGGTGAAGACTATTGAGACCCCGGCGACCCGCTTCATAGACACGAAGACCTGGCCAGCGGCGTCTTACTGGTGGCGGGTCAGGACTATCGCACCTTTCACCTCTGGATGGTCGAAGGAGCGCGTCTTCACCCGTAGGTGGCTGGTACCAGATGCCGGGTCCGGCCGGCAAGAGGTCGCACGAGTCGACAACGTCACGGTCGAGGACTTCGGACCCGAGCAGGGTCTGCAAGTCCCGTACAACGCGATCACCATCCGGTGGGAACCGGTTGCGGATGCCTCGTACTACGTCGTTCAGTTCGACAAACTCGAGCGGTACGACCCTGACCTCATCCCGCCCTTTGGGTTCGAACCAGACGCGATCTGCATTACGCCACACACCGTGCTGACACCCAATGCCGAACCCGTCAGTCTGCCCCTTCAGGGTGTGGCACTCATCGAGGACGCACGATCTCTAGGCTGCGATCTGGAAGAGGGTGGTGCCTACTGGATGCGAATCCGGGCGGTCGACGTGCTGTCCGACGGCTCAACGGAGTTGTATTCGCTGTGGTCGGACGAGGCGCGATCAGAGGCGCACCCCCAGCCGAATCCGATAATGTTCGAGGTACAAGGCAAAGTCGTCGGGACTGACGCACAATTGCCTGCCACATTGACCGGCCCGTCCGATGGAAAAATGTTCGTGGACGCCCCGTTGCTCAAATGGAACGCGGTGAACTGGGCGGACTCATACAAGGTCGTGCTGTCAGTCGATCGGGACTTCACGACCGAGGTGGGGCACTACTACACAACCAATACCCGACTCATTCCTTTGGAGCGTATTCCAGAGGACAACGCTCGGTCGTATTTCTGGTACGTGGTGCCCTGCAGATTCGTTGACAGCGGCGAGTCTGACGGCAGCGAGCCCGGATGTGTTTCCTCGAACCGGGTCGTCAATCGCTCTGGAACCTATCGTTCATTCAAGAAATACTCTGCGCAACCCAGGACCCAATCGGCCAATAAGTCGCTTCGGCCATGGACGCGCTTCCCGTGGAAACCATTCTCTGAAACCGCCACGCGGAGCAACAAGAAGCTTGGCGACCGGACTGGTTCGGTGGGTGG
>Ga0116164_10001535_pt1 | contig 17374 bp, 13 predicted proteins | sample AD_UKC109_MetaG_FD_89888 | JGI IMG/M metagenome (GOLD analysis project Ga0116164, IMG submission 89888) | Active sludge microbial communities of municipal wastewater-treating anaerobic digesters from Hong Kong - AD_UKC109_MetaG | ecosystem: Engineered > Bioreactor > Anaerobic > Digestate... | reverse complement strand
GTTACATCGGGAAATCACGTGGGTTAACATGATGGAGATTCTCGATTCCCTGGAACAGCTTCAATCGGGAGAACTCCTCATATCCACCGGATACGGGCTTACGGAAGAATCCCCTCTCGTGGTGGATCTGATTCGGAAATTGAACGAGAAAAATCTGGCGGGCATTGCCATACAACCCGGATATTACATCAAGAGCATTCCCCGCAAAATTCTCGATCAGGCAAACGAACTGGATTTTCCCGTCATCCACCTGAAGCCCAAGATAACCTTCGGCAAGGTAACCAAAGCCATCCTCGATTTTCTGACGAAAGACACCATGAGCGGCATGGGATTTCCCGCATCCTTTCCTTCAAGGGCCCTGGACAGCTGGAGATCCAGTATCCTGGAGGAGTTTTTCGACGATCTTCTCAACGGCAATTTCCACTCCTACAACGAAATTCTGGCTCGATCGGGCCCGGTGGGACTCGAGATATTCTCTTCCTACAAGGTGGCGGTGGTGGATTGCTCGCGCTATCTTCAAGGAAAAAGGGAGAATCCGGATTCTCTTCTTGCAAAAATACGGAATCTCATCATCTCTCACCCCTTCGCACCCGAAAACATGCACAGCCGCATCCGGGGGAATCAGGTGGTGCTCATGTATTTCAGCGAATATTCCAAGGAGGAGGAGGATTCCTTTTTCAGGAACATCAGCAGCACTTTAGAGGGAGGAGGACACAGTAATCTTCTCTGTACGGGCATAGGGAAACCCACAAAAAACTGGCAAGAGTTCAAGGACAGCTATTACCAGGCCATCATAGCTCTCGAAATCGGACAATCGATTTTATCGGATCTTCGGATAGTCCGCTATGAAGACCTCGGACTCTACCGGCTGCTATGCCAGATAAAAAACAGGAGGGTTCTGCGGGATTACGTGGAAGAATCCGTACTGCCCCTTTTCGAATACGATGCACGATGCAAAAGCGATCTCTGCGAAACCCTGCGGGTTTTTCTCGAAAAGGGAAGCCAGCAGGAAACTGCGGATACCCTGGTTATTCATCGCCAGACTCTTATCTACCGGCTCAGGAAGATCTCGGAAATACTGCAGAAGGACCTCTCGGACCCCAAAATCCGGATGGAGCTGTACGTGGGGCTCCTGATCTTGGATATCGCGGACATGAAACCTCTTGGCTGAGGGTTCTTTTTCGGGAGGGAACCTCCAGATGCCCTACCGGGGATAGGAATCCCTGTACGGGGCGGTTCGCTCTCCAAGCCAGCGAATAGCTCTTCCAAGGTGGTTCATGTTTTCCAGGCCCTCCGTGTCCTTCTCCACATCTCCCGGAGCGAGACCAACCCCCACATTCCAATAACTGGATCCGGGAACGATCATTCGGGAAATGAGAAAGAGATGGTTCATGGTATCGAAAGCCTGAAGGGCCCCCGCCCTACGCACCGCCACCACGGCAGCTCCGATTTTTCCCGTAAAGGCTCTTCCGTTGGCCATGGAGACATATCCCGCCCGGTCGATGAGAGCCTTCATTTCGGCGGTGACATCGGTGAAGTAGGTGGGAGATCCCAGAACGATGGCATCCGCCCGGAACATTTTTTCCACCACCCCGTTAAAAATATCCCCTTCGATTACACATCGGCGGTTTTTGTTCTCGAAGCACTTTCTACAGGCAAGGCATCCCCGCATCGGCTCTCCTCCTATGCGCAGGAGCTCCGTTTCCCATCCTCCTTCTTGCAGGGGTTCCAGAACGTGACGAAGCAGAGTTTCCGTATTGCCCCCCTTGCGGGGACTTCCCGACAGGGCTACAACATACATATGGATTCACCTCCGGAAAATTTTTGATTTCTTTTCTTGGGGCACTATACTTCAAACAGGTTTCGATGCAAGGGGATACCATTTTGTTCTGTAAAGAACCGAGGAGGCCTTTATGGGCTGGCAAATGATCGAACATACTGCGGATGCAGGGTTCGAGGTAACCGCGGATTCCCTGGAGGAGCTTTTTCTCCAGGCCCGGGAGGCCTTTTGCGCTCTCTGTCTCGAAGAACCTCTTCCGGAAGAGAGCATGAAACAAGCCGGATCTTTCCATTCCTTGGAGATGGAAGCCCTGGATATGGAAGAATTGGCGGTTTCCTGGATCAACGAACTTCTCTTTCTGCTGGAAAGCCGGGAAGCCCTCTTCGTTCCCTCGAACCTCGAAATACGGCGAAATCCTCCGATTCTCCGGGGAGAGGGAATTCTTCGATCTCTTCCGGGAGTGCGGATTCCAGTAAAGGCCGCCACTTACGGAGGCCTGATCTTTCGGGAGGACGCCTCCTTTTTTCTGCGTCTTTTTTTGGATATGTAAGGGGAGGGAGAAAATCATGCACACATACCTGGAACGGCTGGATGAAAACCGGCTTCTTCTTCATCCCGGGGCGGTGCCGGGAATGAGGGTGCCCGGCATGATCTATGCGGATGCCTACGTGGAATCCCTACTTGCGGAGGAAAACGCCCTTCTTCAGGTGGCCCGGGTGGCCACTCTTCCGGGAATCCTGGGATACAGCTTCGGCATGCCTGATATTCACTGGGGATACGGCTTTCCCATCGGCGGCGTGGCGGCCTTCGACGCCGAGGAAGGAATTATCAGCCCCGGCGGCGTGGGATACGACATTTCCTGCGGCGTTCGCCTTTTAGCCTCCCGGATTCCCGCAAAGGAGGGAAAAAAGATGATGCCCCGGCTTGTGCGGGCACTCTTCGAAGCGGTGCCCTCGGGAGCAATTCCCGGAGGAGGGAAAAAGCTTTCTCTCCGGGAGCTGGAGAAGGTTCTTCAAAAAGGAGCTCCCTGGGCGGTGGAGGAAGGCCTCGGCACCCCGGAAGATCTGAAACGGATCGAAGAAGGGGGCTCCCTGAAAGGCGCGCTCCCCTCGGCCATCTCGGAGCGGGCCAAGGAACGGGGAAAGGCCCAGCTGGGAACCCTCGGCTCGGGAAATCATTTTCTGGAAATCCAGGAGGTAGCGGAGATTTTCGACTCTTCCGAAGCGGCGAAGATGGGGATCGAACCGGGATGCCTTACCGTGATGATCCATTGCGGAAGCCGGGGACTGGGACATCAAATATGCGACGATTCCATCAAGATCATGCGGCGAAGCATGGGAAAATGGAATATTTCCGTACCGGATCCCCAGCTCTGCTGCGTGCCTCTGCAGTCGAAGGAGGGACAGGAATACCTGGGAGCCATGCGGGGAGCCGCCAACTACGCCATGACAAACCGCCAGATCATCGCCGCCAGGGTGCGCCGAGTCTTCCAGAGCTTTTTTCCGAAGGAACCGCTTCAAACGGTCTGGGACGTAAGCCACAACCTGGCACATATGGAAAAACATTCCTGGAAAGGACAGGAGCGAACCCTCTGCGTACACCGCAAGGGTGCTACCCGGGCCTTCGAAGGAGAGCCCGTACTCATTCCCGGAAGCATGGGAACATCGAGCTACGTGCTGGTGGGAACCAAGCGGGCGGAGGAGGAAACCTTCGGCTCCACATGCCACGGAGCGGGACGCAGCATGAGCCGAAGCCGGGCGCTGAAGGAAACGGGAAAGGAGAATCTCTCGGGGCAACTCCGAAAACGGGGAATCGAAGTAGTGACGGCGAGCCCCAGAACTCTCGGCGAGGAGGCCCCCCGGGCATACAAGAAAATCTCCTCCGTGGTGGAAGTGGTGCACCGGGGCGGCATAAGCCTCAAGGTAGCCCGGCTGCAGCCTCTGGGAGTGATGAAGGGGTAAAAGAGCTCCGGCTCGGAAAGCACCAAAGTTTCCTTCTCCTCTTCATGAAACGTACTTTGCCGCGAATCGCCCCATACGTCGCATGCCCTCCTCGATATCTTCGTAAGAGCGGCAGTAGGCGAGGCGGATGAAACCGGTGACGCCGAAAGCATCCCCGGGAACCGTGGCAACCCCCTCCTCCTCCAGGAGAGAAGTACAGAATTCCAGGGGAGATACGCGTAGTTTGCGGATACTCGGAAAGGCGAAAAAAGTGCCTTCGGGCTTTACCGTTTCGATGCCCTCCATCTTTTGGAGGTACCCGAAAACCATATCCCGCCGTCTTTTATACTCTTCAATCATGGCGGTCACGTCCTTTCCGGCCTCCCGAAGCGCCCGGACCACCCCGGCCTGGGCAAAGGAGTTGCAGCAGGTGGTAACATTCTGATGGCACTTGGCGGCGTAGGGTTTCATCCTTTCGGGAACGATAGCCCAGCCCACCCGCCATCCCGTCATGGACCAGGTTTTCGAAGCGGTTCCTACGGTAACCGTCCGTTCCGCCATACCGGGAAGGCTTGCCATGCTTACGTGTTCCCCTTCGTAAAGGAAATTTTCATAGCATTCGTCGGAAACAATCCAGAGATCTCGTTTCCGGGCAAGCTCGGCGACGGCCTCCAGATCCTTTCGAGTGAACACGGCTCCGCTGGGGTTGTTGGGAGTATTCAGCAGAATCATCCGGCTTTTTGGGGTGATGGCTTTTTCCAAATCCTCCACCCGAAGCCTGAAATCATTCTCCATACGGCACGGCACGTTCACCACCCGGCCGTTGGCGAGAGCGATTTGATCCGCATAGGCGGGAAAAAAGGGAGAAGGGATGAGCACCTCGTCTCCGGGCTCGAGGACCGCGAGAAAGGTCATCATAAGAGCCTCCACGGCCCCCACGGTAACAATGATATGGCAGCCGGGATCGACCTGCATCCGGTTGCATCTGCGGTATTTTTCGGCGATGGCTTCCCGAAGGGAGAGACTGCCGGAAATGTCGGTGTAATGAACGTCTCCGCATCGAAGAGCCTCTGCGGCTCCGGCTTTGGCACATTCCGGGGAGTCGAAATCGGGGCGGCCGATTTCCATGTGAATGATGCTTCGGCCCTCCCGTTCCAGCTCGTTGGATCTCGATAAAATTTCCCGTATCCCTCCCCTGAGAGGAATGGAAGACATGCGGGAGTTGGGAAAATGAATTCTGGACATCTAACCCCATCTCCTCTTTCCATAAAAATATGCTCCACGCCTCTCATGAACCGGGAATATTCTCTACCGCATGGAAGACGTTATGGCTATCGAGAGAAGCCTGACCATGCCGCCGGAATCCGGCGGTTTATCCTGTTCGCCTCCTCCGGTACTGCTCCTTTCCGGAAACTACCTCCTGAACTGAAAGTTATAGGAAAGTTCCTGCGCTCCGTTTTTCAACACTTGAATCCAATCGGGAATGCGCTCTTCGGGTACATGATGCTTGGGAGCCGCCAGGGCGAGACTCGACCAGACCAGGCCCTCCTTATCGAATACGGGAACCGCAAGAGAGACGAGATCCAGGTTGAAAATCTCGTCTTCCACCGCATATCCCTGTTTCCGGATCCGGGCATATTCTTCCATAAGCTTCTCTTTATCCGTAAGGGTGAAGGGAGTGCGCTTTTCGAGCTCCAGCGAGTCGAGAAGGCTCCGGATATGAGACGGATCCTGGTATGCACAGAGAAGCATGGCGGACCCCCCGGCGTTGAGGGGAATGCTTTTCCCGATAAAGTCGTCCGTATCGTAGAGCCCTCCGGGAAGGACGTTTTTATAGGCCGGAAACGCGCGATCCCCTTCCCAGACGGTGATATAGGTGGTTTCACGAAGCATTCTCGTGATGTTGGTCAGCACGGGCCGGGAGATTTCGTCGATCCCCTTGAATCGGCTGTACACGTTGCCGAGACGAATCATCATGGGGCTGAGATGATATTTTTTCGAAGAAGGATCCTGAACGACAAAGTTGTGGTTTCTCATGGTCTGAAGAATTTTGAAGGTGCCGCTCTTTCCTATGCCGATATGGGATGCAAGCTCCGCAAGGGCGAGCTCGTAGGGAGGCTCCCCGAGACGCTTGATTAAAAGAAGAGATCTGTCGAGACTGCTCATATTCGCCTCCATTTCCTTACAGGAAATAATATTTCCAAAAATGACATCTGACGTCACTGTAACAGCAACGGGAAATTTGTCAAGAATGTTTAGGCAAATTGTTTTTTGAATAAAAATAAGCAAAAACCTTCCCCTTAAAGAAAATCCTACCCTTTTCCGCCTCTCTTTAGCTCGAAAAAACGAGAAAAAAACAGAAAAATACCCAGATGGTTATATTCAAAGGCGATAAACCGCCGAAATTTTCTTGACAAATCTCTTTTTATTGTTACAGTGATGCTAGGTCTTCGTTTTTGGAAAAAGTATTTCCTAATAGGAAACATCTGTTGGCAAGAAAAGATCTCTTTCATCGACCTTTCTATCCATTCTACGTCCCGGTTCTCTTACGAGCCGTTCTTCGGAGACGCCTTCTCTCCTGTCCGTATGGAAAAAACGGCGCCTTCCTCTCTCCCGAAACCGCAGAAACTACAACTCCCGCACGGCACCCTTCAGAGTCTCTTTTCGGAAGAATGCTCCTCTTTTCCTCGCCGCACATTTCGGCAAGGTGCAGACGCTCCAGAATCCCGAAGAAGGAAGCCCGGGGCTTTTTCACGATCTCGAGGCTTGGATTTTCATAGAAAAACAGGATTGGCGGAAAGGAGGACGGCAGGCGGACGCGGTTTTTTCCTGTACGAATTTTTGTAAAGGAGAGATGTAATGATGAAGAAACGCATGGCACTGGGAACATTGATTTTCTTCGCTTGTGGGCTGGTTTTTTCCATGGGGGCGGCACAAAGCCTGGCAGCGGAAAAAACGACCTTGAAGGTGGCGGGGATTTCTTCGCCGGAGTACCGGGGGAGCAAATCGCTTCTGGCAATCAAGGAAGTCGTGGAAAAAGAGACCGAAGGCAGAGTGATTCTCGATGTCTTTCCCGCCAACCAGCTGGGAGATTACACCCAGGTGTTCGAGGAAATCCGGCGGGGCACCATTGAAATGGGGCTTATTTTCCTTCCCAGCCAGTTCGACCCCATGCTGGAGGTAGGCTCGCTCCCGTTTCTCGCGGAAACGAGTGAAGGCATGCAAGAACAGCTTTCTCCGGGCTCCGTGGTGTACTCCATCATCGAGGACTCCCTGAACAAGCTCGACGTCCATCTTCTTCGGATTTACGGCGACGGTTTCGTTGGAGTGGGGCTTGCAAAAGAACCCGCAGATCCTCTCAAGCCGGGAGTGAATAAGGATGCCCTGATTCGCGTGGCTCCCCTGGCGGTGTACAAAGAAACCGCGGAAGATCTCGGCTTCCGGACCACTACCATTCCCTATGCGGATACGTACAGCAGCATCCAGACCGGGGTCTGTGACGGATGGATCGGAGGATCCTCGCAAATCAACTATTTGAGCTTCCGGGACGTCATTAAATATTACATTCCCTACAACTGTCTTTTCGATCAGACCGCCTATATCGTGAGCAAAAAGGTATGGAGCCAGATTTCCGAGGAAGATCAGCAGGTCATCATGAAGGCCGTGAACGAACAGGCGGATAAGAGTTTTGCGGAGAGCAACGCGGAGGACGTGGAATTCCAGGAGAAACTCGCCGAGGCAGGAGTGAAGATCCTTTCGATCCCCGAAAAGGAAATGGCGGAGCTTGCGGAATATATCCGCAGCACCACCTGGCCGAAACTTGAAAAAATTTACGGCAAGGAAACGCTCGAAAAGATACAAGGCTCTTTGAAATAGGTACTCCCGGCGCCGGGGGAGGCCCCCGGCGCTCTTTCCGCCAACAGACACCATTGGATGCTCATGATGCATCTTTTCATGATCGTCCTGGGCACCAGATTGCAGGAGGTCTCTACATAATGCATATGGAACATCTGAAAAACAAGCCCATTGCGGTTCTCGGAGGAGGTGCCACGGCACGGGGGCATGCGGCCTGCGCGGCCCTTGCGGGGCGCGAGGTCCGTCTGTACGAACTGCCGGAATTCTTCCGGGGCCTCGGCTGTATTGGAAACAACAGGGAAATACGCATCAGCGGCAAGCAGGAAAGTCTCTACGGCTTCAAGCGGGAGGGGCTGGCAAAACTGGATCTGGTTACCCAGGATATTCGGGAAGCAATTCAAGATGCGGGCATTATCATTATCAGCTTTCCCGCCATAGGCTACAAAGCCTTTTTCGAAAAACTGATTCCTCATCTCGAGGATGGCATGGTAATCCATTTCACCACGGCCAACTTCGGCTCCCTGATCCTCCGGAAAATGATGCGGGAAGCGGGCTGCACCAAGAGAGTCATCATGGGCGAATGGAGCAGCCAGCCCTACGGTATCCGCATCAAGAGCGCCGGGGGCGAACAGATGCCCGAGGTGAGCGTCAACTACTGGGCCATCAGTCTCCGGGGAGCCGCGTTGCCCATGACGGACCAGGAGGCCTTTTTCGAATCGAAACAGTACATCCCCTCTCTCGATTCGGTGGTACATCCTGTTCAAGGAGATACGGTAGCGGACATCGGCTTCAGCAACGTCAACCCTATATTGCATTGTCCCGGCACCATTCTCGGCGTGGGAGCCATGGAAAACTGGGGGGTGGTCTACGGGGAGAACAAGTATGAATTCTCGATTTACTCCCACGTCTACTGCCCTTCCATTTCGAGAGTTCAGCTGGCACTCTACAAGGAGGAATGCGCCATTGCGGAGGCCCTGGGAGTGGGAATTCAGGATTTCGAGGAAGAGGCTTTCTTCTCGAGATCCAACATTCTCGGAGCGGAGCACATGGGGAAAAAGTTCGAGGTTCCCTTCCACGAACAGTACCCTCTCGCCCTGGGAACCGGGCCCTTCACCATCCAGAACCGATACATCACCGAGGACATTCCCGTGGGATGCCATATTTTCTGGGAGCTTGCGCAGAAATTCGGCATATCCGTTCCGGTGATCTCCTCCATGATTACCCTCGCCTCGGTGATGACGGAAAAAGATTTCTGGAAAACCGGAGTCACCCTGCAGGATCTGGGAATCGCACATATGAACCGGGAGCAGATCAACGCCTTCCTCCGGGAAGGGATCTACTCGGAATAACCTTTTAGGTGTGGAATATCACGATTTGTAAGCCTTGCTTGTACCAACCCTTTTCCACCCCGGCCGAAGCGTTATTGCGGCCGGGGTTTTTTCACGCCTCCCTTTCCGTTCGCCAGCAATATCCCTCCCAAAATGAGAGGGGCGCTGCAAAGGTGCACTCTCCCCACGGCTTCCCCCAGAAAGAACCATGCCAGAAAAGCGCTGAAGAGAGGCAGGGTGTAGTAGATGATTCCCGCCCGGGCGGGGCCGATGGAGGTGATGGCCTTGTTCCAGAGCAAAAAGGCCAGAAAGGAGGCACATATACCCACGTAAAGGATGGCCCCCAGAATGGAGGCGTTCCATCCGCTCCAGGGTTCGGCGCTTCGTTCCCAGAAAAAGGCGGGAGCAAGAAAGAGAAGCCCCAGAAGAAAGGTAGCGAGCTGAAGGCTGCCGATGCTGATCTCCTTGGGCTTGCGCCGGAGAAGAAGGCTGTACACCGCGAAGATGACCGAGGCCAGGAGCATCCAGAGATCCCCCCGGGCAAAGGTAAGCTGCAGTAGCACCGAGAGATTGCCCCGGGTAAGAAGCAGCAGCACTCCCAAAAGCACCAGCCCCACGCCTCCGAGCCTGGAGAGAGGAAAGGGCTCTCCGAAAAAGACCCGGGAAAAGAGCAGTATGAAAACGGGAAAGGTGATGGCGATGAGGGAGAGGTTCATGGCACTGGTACTCCCTCCGGCGATATAGATGAGGGTGTTGAAGAGGGTAATCCCCAGAAAAGCCGTGGTTCCCAGGTACGGTACGTGCCTGGCCAGAATTTTTCTTTCTCCCCAGAGAGTTTTCAGGCCGAAGGGCAGAAAGACGAGCACCGCCACCACCCAGCGCCAGAAGGCGAGTTGCACCGGGGGCACCTCGGAACCCAGCCCCCGGGCCACGATGAAGTTGCCCGACCAGATGGCGGTGGCCCCCAGGGCGCCCAGCACGCCGGCGAGCTTCGGAGTACGCACCAGGTGCATTACACAATACCGCAGAAAGCTCCCGTACCCCATGCAGAGAGGATGCTCCCGAAGCCAGGGCTCCCGCCCCGAGGGAATATCCTCCCTGTCGATACGGCGGAAGTCCGCACTGCCGCAATCCGGGCAAACCTCTTTCTGCAAGGCCCTTTCCCGGGAGGCGTTATCCTCCGAGGCGCTCCCCGCATCCCAGGCGCCGCCTCCGCAGGAATAGGAGGACATATCGTGAAAAGCCTCGCTCCGCACGTATCCGCAATGTTTGCACTCGTAGTATGCCATTTCGATGGACATGATCATTCTCCTTCTCTTCTTTCCGGGCTTTGCAGGATTGTAGCATTACGGGCCTCGAGAATACACATCGGAAAGACCATTTCTCTTCGGATTTGAAAAAAGAGTTCCTTTTTTGCGGGATACTTCGAAAAGATACTCCTTGAAAATAAGGTATCTACGAAAGAAATATGAGAAAAAATCTGGTTCTTTTCGAGAAGGCACTTTAGTATACAAGGGAACGTTTCTATAGAAGCCTTTCATTTTTCCAAAAAGGAGGATTTTTCCATGAACATCAAGACAATTCGCATTTTCCTTACCGCCCTGGGGGTTCTTTTCCTGGTGGCGGGGAGCGCCTTTGCCGCAGAGGTGGCCCTTACCTCGGTGGGGCAAAGCCCGGACGGCACCATGGTGAAGGTGATCATGAAAAAGATCGCGATCCCCGTGGATTATGACAAGCTCATGGAAGCGGGAGCTTTGGGAGATCAGAAGGTTCTCGTGGCCGTGGTGGGAGGCAGCTCCAAAGGGCTCGGCGCCGCGGGTGTGGACAAGGAACAGGAAAAGACCCGGGCCTTGGCGCTTATAGACGCCGCCAAAGCCAAGGGCATGAAGATCCTGGTGATGCACGTGGGAGGCGAAGGCCGTCGAGGACAGCTTTCGGACATGTTCATCGAGGCGGTGACTCCCCGGGCAGATACCATCATTCTGGTGGAGGGAGCCAATCAGGACGGCATCTTCGATCGGCTGGCAGGAGAAGGAGTGCAGATTCTCACCGCGGAAACCGTGAAAAAGACTGCGGATCCCCTGAAGGAAGTTCTCGCCTCTTGGGGCGTGGGACAGTAACATCATCTAGAGAAAAGAAAGGATTCCTTTTATGGAATGGTTCTGGCCCGAAGGGTTCTACACCCTTCTCATGATCGGCGTCTTCGCTTTCGGGGCCTTCGCCCTGAAACTTCCCATCGCCATCGCCATGGCCCTGGCAGCAGTCTCCGGAGCCGTGGCGGGAGGGGAAGGCTTTCCCCTAAGGCATCTCGTGGAGGGATGCTTCGGCTATCTCGATACGATTCTCATTATCGCGGCGGCCATGATCTTTATGAAGACCGTGGAAAACATCGGCCTTCTCGAAGCCGTGGCGGCCTGGGTTATCCGTAAATTCCGCAGAATTCCCTTTTTGCTCAGCCTGGGAATCATGCTTCTCATCATGATACCCGGCATGATTACGGGATCCTCCACCGCGGCGGTCCTTACCACGGGAGCACTGGTGGCACCGGTGCTTCTCAAGCTGGGAGTGCAGATTCACAAAACCGCGGCGGTCATCGCCATGGGAGCCATCTACGGCATGATCGCTCCTCCCATCAGTCTTCCCGCCATGATCATCGGCGGAGGCATCGACATGCCCTACGTAGGGTTCGGCCTTCCCCTCCTTATCTGCACGGTACCCCTGGCCATCATAACGGCATTGCTTCTCATCTACCCCTCCCTCCGGAAAAAGGTGGAAGACGAAGCCGCTCTCGAAGCGGAACTGGTGCGCATGGAGCGTACCCCTCTCTCGCTGCGCCTCTTTCTTCCGGTGCTGCTGCTGGTGGTGCTCCTGGGAGGAGAACGGCTCTTTCCCCAATTCTGGCCGAGCCTGGGCATGCCCCTGGGCTTTCTCCTGGCCTCGGCATCCGCCTTTTTTGCGGGAGTCGCTCCTCGAGTCTGGAAACCCCTGAACACCGTCACGGATGCGGTGAACGACGCCCTGCCGGTTATGGGCATTCTCATGGGAGTGGGCATGTTCATCCAGGTGATGACCCTCATCGGCGTCCGGGGATTCGTGGTGGTTTCCGCTCTGGCCCTTCCGGCGTGGCTTCTCTACGTGGGCATCGCCACCTCCATGCCCCTCTTCGGAGCGGTCTCCTCCTTCGGCTCCGCCTCGGTACTGGGAGTCCCCTTTCTTCTTGCCCTTCTCGGACGCAACGAGATCGTCGTAGCCTCCGCACTCAGTCTCATCGCGGGATTGGGAGATCTCATGCCTCCCACGGCGCTGGCGGGAATTTTCGCGGCCCAGGTGGTGGGAGAGAAGAATTACTTCAAGGTTCTCAAATACTGCTGGTTCCCCGGAATTCTCACGGCCCTCTGGGGCATCGCGGTCATTCTTGGGGCCAAGTTCATCGCCGGCGTGCTCTACTAGACGGGAAGGAGGAAGAAATTTCATGATTATGACCCTTATCTATCGAGCCATCGTGGTGTTCGTGCTCCTTCTCGTGGTGCGTTGCATGTTCCGGGAAAAGGAGTTCTGGAAGCAGGCCACGGGAGCCCTTGTGCTGATCCCCCTGATTCTTCGGGCTCTTATGATCAAGTAGGAGGCGGTACGTTATGTCTTGGGACATCAATTTTCGGGGCAACCGCGTCACCGCGCTGCTCCTGATTCTTCTTGCGGGAGCCGTGGCCCTTTTCGGGGCCCGGCAGTTCATGACCATGTGGCAACCCGACGTGGTAATTCCCGCTCCGGGATTCGAAAAACACATGCTTTCCGAGTGGTTCGAAGGCATCAAGGATACCCCTGCGGATACCCCGGTGTTCATCCAGTCCGGCGAAACCTCCGGAGGCTCGGTGCTTCTCATGGGAGGCACCCATCCCAACGAACCCTCTTCCGCCCTTACGGCGGTACTCTTTCTGGAAAAGGCTCACGTGGAGACGGGACGGCTCATCGTGGTACCCTTCGCCAATGCCATGGCCTTTACCCACAACTCTCCTCAGGAGGCCTCTCCCCAGCGAATCTCCTTTACCCTTCCCGACGGCTCTTCCCGGGAGTTCCGCTACGGATCCCGGGCTACGAACCCCATCTACCAGTGGCCCGCTCCGGACGTGTATATTCATCCCCAATCCGGCCAGGAATTGGCGGGAAGCGAAAAGAGCAATCTCAACCGGGCCCATCCGGGAACTCCCGAGGGGGCCCTTACCCAGCGCCTTGCCTACGCCCTGCGTCAGCTCATTATCAAGGAGAAGATAGATCTCGCCTTCGACCTTCACGAAGCCTCGCCGGAATATCCCGTGGTCAATGCCACGGTGGCCCACGACCGGAGCATGGAGCTCACCGCCATGGTGGCCATGGAGCTGGAGGATATGGGCATTCCCATGCGCATCGAACCCTCTCCTACCAACCTCCACGGCCTTACCCACCGGGAGTGGGGAGATTACACCGACACCCTGCCGATTCTCATGGAAACGGGCAATCCCAGCCAGGGCAGGCTCCGGGGACGCACCAACGAAGATCTCGTGATTACCGGCCGGGATAAGAGCTATGCCAAGGCTTCGAAGCTGGGACTTCTCTTCATTCCCTACGAGGAGAACCAGCCTCTGGATTACCGCATCGGCAGGCATACCCAGGCGGTGCTTACCTTTATGGAGATGCTCGGATTTATGGATGAGAACAAGGAGGTGGTGATGGAAGGAGTTCCGGGAATGGAGGAACTGATGGAAAAGGGCTTCGGCGCCTATCTTTCTCCTCTGGGAAGCTAGCATCGAAACAGCTCTATCCGAAAGGGAAATTTTTCCGAAGCAGTTCTTTTTTAGTGACGATTTATGATATGCTACAAATGTGAAAAAGGAGAACTTTTTCCTCGTTATGTAAGGCATCATTCCTGGGGGTTTCCAAAGGGAAAACCGCAGAAAAACATCTTTATTTTTGAGGAGGGATTGTGTAATGAGAAAGTTTCGTATTCTGTTCGCTCTCGGTCTCTGTCTTTGCCTTGCGGGAGCCGCCTTCGCGGTGGAGGTGAACGATGTCTACGCCAAGCGTGGCATGGTTTCTTCGGCGCACGAGCTGGCTTCTCAGGCAGGAGTGGAAATCCTCCAAAAGGGGGGCAACGCCATCGATGCAGCGGTAGCCACCGCTCTGGCGCTCAATGTGGTGGAACCCAACGCTTCGGGCCTTGGAGGAGGCGGTTTCATGGTGATCCGCTTCGCCCAAACCGGAGAAGTGGTGGAACTGGACTACCGTGAGGTGGCTCCCAATTCCGCCACCAAGGATATGTACGCCTCGGAGGAAGCCAAGAAAGCCGGCGCTTCCAAGCTCGGAGGCACCGCGGTAGGCGTTCCCGGGGAAACCCTGGGGCTCTGGACCGCCCTGGAAACCTACGGCACCATGAGCTGGCTGGAAGTGGCCGCCCCGGCCATCCGCCTGGCGGAAGAGGGGTTCGAGCTTGCGGAGATGCAGAACGGCATCATCACGGATAATCTTGACAAACTCCTGGCCTACAACGCCCCCACCCAGACGGTCTTCCTGGATTCCGACGGCATTCCCGTGGAAGCGGGAACTTTGCTGCAGCAGCCCGGCCTGGCGGAAGCCTTCCGGCTTATCGGCGAGAAGGGCCCCAAAGCCTTCTACGATGGCCCCATCGGGGAAGCCGTGGTGGCAGCGGTTAACCGCAGCGGAGGCAACATGAGCATGAAGGATCTGGAGAACTACGCCATGGAGATCCGGGAACCCGTTTCCGGAACCTACCGGGGCTACGAAATCTTCTCCACGCCTCCCGCATCCAGCGGCGGAACCCATATCGTACAGCTTCTGAACATCATGGAATACTGCCCCGTGGGCGAATGGGTCCATAACGGTCCCGAATATCTCCACTATCTCGGAGAAGCCATGAAGCTGGTCTTTGCGGACCGCCAGGAGTACATGGCGGACACCGCCTTCGTAGATCTGCCTCTTCAGGGACTCACCGACAAGGATTACGCGCTCCGGCTCTTCCGTAAGATTCATCCCTACAAAGTCATGACCGACGTGTGGCCCGACGATCCCTGGCTCTATCAGCCCCGGGAACAGAAGACCAGCTATCTCGGCGGCACCGACGACATGCATCTCTCCACGAGCCACTTCTCCGTGGTGGACGCCCAGGGGAACATCGTGGCCTCCACGAACACGGTGAACTACTTCTTCGGCTCCGGAGTCATCGTCCCCGAATACGGCCTGGTGCTCAACAACCAGATGGACGACTTCTCCTCCAATCCCGCGAGCGTAAACGCTCCGGAACCCGGCAAACGCCCTCTCTCCTCCATGAGCCCCAGTATCGTGCTGGATCCCGAAGGACGTCCCTTCATGACCATCGGCGCGGCGGGAGCCTGGCGGATCATCACCGCGGTGAGCCAGATCATCATGAACGTGGTGGATTTCGGCATGACCATGGACGAAGCCATCGAACAGCCCCGAATCTTCACCTACGCCTCCAGCGGCAAGGCGGGGCCCTTCCTGGTGGAGGAACCCATGTCCGAGGAAACCATCGAATTCCTGAAGATGCGGGGACATAACGTGGAAGTGCGTCCCCGGGGCGGCTATTTCGGCACCGCTCAGGGAATTCTCTTCAAGGACGGCAAGATGGACGGCGGCGCGGACGGTCGGCGCCTGGGAGTTCCCGTAGGATACTAGGATTCTCCTTTCCGTCTCGACATTTTCGGTTTCGCAAAAGCTGCCCTTAGGGGTAGCTTTTTTTCATGGCTGCGAAAAAAAGCTGTTCCCCGATTTCCCTTTAGAATCGTGCTAGAATAAAGTTGTTTTTATATTCCTGAAATAGGGAGGGGAGATCCATGCTATTCAAAACCTCCGATACTTTTTTCTTCATCCTCAACCTTCCGGGGCTTTCGCGAAAAGGATTTTTCCGGTTTTCGCTCCTTCTGCGGGAAAGCATCTGCCTTCTCGCTCTGTTTTTTCTGCCGGTATTTCCCTGCTTCGGAGCGACTCCGGCCCTGAAGGTCCAGGGAGATAACAACTACCCCCCCTACGAATATTTGGAAAACGGCATTCCCAAAGGTTTCAACGTGGAAATCATGCAGGCTCTGGCCAAGGAGATGCAGCTACCCATCGAAATCGAGCTGGACGACTGGAACACCGTGCGACGGCGCCTGGAAAAGGGTGACATCGATATGCTCATGGGAATGATCTATTCCCCGGAGCGGGATCTTTCGGTGGATTTCAGCACCCCTCACATTATGCTCACCAACGCCATCTTTGTCCGGAAAAATTCTCCGATCCATTCCCTGGAAGATATCTACGGCAAGGAGATCCTGGTACAACGGGGAGACATCATGCACGATTTCGCCCTGCAACAAGAGCTTTCCGCCGCCATCCTCCCCGTGGAAAACCCTCTCGAAGCCCTTCGGGAGCTCTCGGCGGGAAAACACGATGCGGCTCTCCTGGCACGGCTCCAGGGGCTCCAGATTATCCACGATCGGAACATCACCAATCTCCGGGACATTCCTCTCGACATTCTTCCCCGCAAGTACTGCATCGCCCTTTCCGAGGGAAGGGAGGATCTGCTTGCCAGGATCAACGACGGTCTGCGGATTCTCAAGGAAAACGGCACCTACGACACTATCTACAATCGTTGGTTCGGTCTTTTTTCCAAGCCCGAGACATCCCTTCGGGAGATCCTGGAATATCTCTTCTGGATTCTTCTCCCCCTTTTCCTCATCATCGGCATGGTGATTTTCTGGAATCGGAGCCTTCGCAAGCAGGTTTACTTGCAGACGGAGCGGCTTAAGAAAGAGCTGCTCTCCCGGGAGAGAGCGGAGGAATCCTTGCGCACCCTCATCAACACCCTTCCGGACATCGTCTGTTTCCGGGACGGAGAGGGCCGCTGGATGGAGACCAACGATTTCGCCCTGAAGCTCTTTCACATGGAAAACGTGGATTACCGGGGAAAGACGGGGGCAGAACTCATCGCCTACAGCCCCTCCTATTTCCACACCTTCTTCTCCTGTGCGGAAATGGACGAAAAGACCTGGCGCAAGGGCATTCCATACAGGGATGACCAGATCATCCAGCTTCCCGAGGGATCCCTTTTCGTGTTCGACGTTATCAAGGTTCCCGTCTTCAATCCCGACGGAAGCCGGAAGTACCTCGTGGTAGTGGGCCGGGACGTGACGGAACGGAAAAACATGGAGAACGCCCTCAAGGAAAAGGAAGAACACTATCGGACCCTGGTGGAGCACGTGCCGGGAATCGTTTTTCTCTGCGATGTCCAGAGCCCCTGGAAAATGTTCTACATCAGCGAGGAGGTCCTCGAAATAACGGGGTATTCCCAGGAACAGTTCCTGGGAAATCTCGCCTGGGGGGATCTGATTCTTCCGGAAGATCTTGCGGAGGTGGAGGAAAAGGTAGGCCGGGGAATTTCCGATAAAAGCAGCTACCAGGTGGAGTACCGGATCCGTCAT
>Ga0116164_10001534_pt1 | contig 17387 bp, 9 predicted proteins | sample AD_UKC109_MetaG_FD_89888 | JGI IMG/M metagenome (GOLD analysis project Ga0116164, IMG submission 89888) | Active sludge microbial communities of municipal wastewater-treating anaerobic digesters from Hong Kong - AD_UKC109_MetaG | ecosystem: Engineered > Bioreactor > Anaerobic > Digestate... | reverse complement strand
TACTTAAATCTGAGATAACAAAGAATAAAGGATAAAAATTAACTCCCGGGCGACAAGAATTATTGATCAACCGGCTAATAGTTTTCCTGTTTTCTGCATATTTCCAAATATTCGTCTGGATATATTGTTTATCAAATATTAAGCCCCAATCATGGAGCTACTTTAATAATCTCAGACTACGCAAAAAAAGAGAGGCTATCTTTTTATAAAAGACGCCTCTCAGTAATTATCTCAGGTTATGTTTTTCCCGTTACCTGGGCATATTTGGATTGTTATCCAACTCTGACTGAGGTACAGGAAGTTTCAGCGACTGATAACCATCCCAGCCGGATTTGTATTTAACATAATCCGGCCCTTTTCTCCAGCGGTAGAGATCTTCATGTCTCCATCCCTCACAGAAACCTTCAACATAACGTTCATGTTCGATAAGCTGCATCAGTGTCCAGCCCTTATCTGCCATCAGGTCTGTAGCTGAAGGCAGCTGACCGTCAACACCCGGACGTGCACTGTAGAGATGAGCCTGGTCAATCATAGGTGTATTTGCTCTGTCCCTTACCTGGTCGACCCAGTAAACTGCACTATTTGGATCTGTTGCAGTTTCATTGGAAGGATTCAGGTTGGCAAGGCATTCTGCATATAAGAGCATTATATCAGCCAGACGGATGTGTCTCAGATTGACTTCTGACCAAAGTGGACCGGCACCGGCAGGTGCTTCTGCACTGTTGTCAAGTGAATTTTTTCTGATACCGAAAACACCCTCAAGGCCTACAACAGTTTCAACATCCCATCCTTGTTCCTGCCAGTCTAACTCTGTGCCGGCAAAGGTAAAATTAGCTCCGTTGGGAACACCCCAGAATGTCTGATAAGTTCTATAATCATATACAGTAGTCTCTTCTCCTCCAATAGTCTCAGTCCAGTTTTCAAAGTATTGGCATGGGGTTTCCGTATCACCCAGTCCATCAAGTTTGAAATCAGGTACTGCAAAATTCCACCACATATCCGGCCATGAGGTACGGTTAAGTCCCCACTGTTGTGTTATCCAGTTTAATTCATTACCAAATCCTGTATTGGTAATATTGGCAAACTGGATTTCAAAAACAGATTCAATGTTATTCTCGCCGGCTATTGTAAAATTATCCCTGTAATTGGACACAAGCTGATAAGAACCGTAATCGGCATTTCCAACTCCCGGTAAAATCTTTTTAAACTCTGCAGCAGCTTCCGCATACATATCTCTCCACATATAAAGCTTTCCAAGGAGAGCAGCAGCTGAGCCACGAGTAGCTCTTCCTGGTTCATATCCTGCTGTTGTATTCAGACCATCAGTCAGAAGATTCTGAGCCTTTTTAAGATCTGACTCTATAAATTTAAATATACTGTCGGCAGGAGCCGGGGCCTGATTAAAGTCTTCCTGGGTCTTTGGAGGAGTTCTTCTGAGAACGATCCGGTCTTCAGGAAAATATGTAAATAATTTATAATAAGCAAAAGCTCTTAGAAAATAGGCCTGACCCATATACGTGTCCAGCACATCCTGTGTGAAATTGGGGTCATCTGCAGCTTCTTTTGCTGCAGGCATAACCTCAAGAGCAACATTAGCAGCCAGTGCAAGTGCATAATTACCAGACCAGGGAGCACTTACTTCTCCGAATGTATTTGTAATATTTAAATTTGATGTAGGCCCCCATGTACCAAATCCGGCTGCATAACCTGTCTCATACAGGTCATCACCTAAAACCCAATGCAATATGCCACCAGTAAAAGCAAAATTACTGAAATCGTTAAGAACAGAATATGCAGCATTGAGAGCCTGTATGGCGTGATCTTGTGTATTAAAAAATGTATCGGGTACATATCTTGATTTATCAAAATCCTTTGTAATGAACTCTTCACTACAGGAAATGACAAACAAGCAACCCAGCAGCAGTGTAATTATTTTGGTTTTCATCATATATAGTTTTAGTCGTTAAAAATCAAGTTGAACACCCAATATGAAAGTACGTGCCTGAGGGTAGTAACCATTGTCAATACCTCGTGAAGTATTTATTGTACCTCCGGTTCCGACAGCACCAGATCCAATCTCCGGATCATAGTAAGGATAACTGCTAAATGTCAACAGGTTGCGCCCCGTCAGATAAACCCGCAGGTTGCTGATATGCAGAAGATCTGTAACATTTTTTGGAAGAGTATAACCTAAAGAGGCATTTTTAAGCCTGAAATAGGAACCATCCTGTATGTACCTGTCTGATATTTTACTGATATTACCGTTTGGATCATTACGGACAGCCCGTGGTATATCTGTATCCGGGTTAGAAGGAGTCCAGCGATCCAGTGCTTCTTTACCGGTATTGAAGTTGTTATGCATACCCTGCATCCAGCATGTCAGCTCAGCATATATCTCATTGCCATGAACACCCTGGAAAAATAACGACATATCAAAACCTTTATATTCAAGATTAGCGCTTAAACCATAGGTAAAATCAGGAATAGGACTACCCATGAAATACCGGTCGTCTGAATTTATAACACCATCAGGTGTCAGATCTGCCCACTTGATATCACCAGGTTTTGCATTTGGCTGAATTTTTTCGCCATTGTGTGTATATGCATCAATTTCACCCTCATTTTGGAATATCCCCATCATTTTATATCCGTAAAATGATCCGACAGGATGTCCAACCTCGGTAAGGGTAGCACTTCCGAATTCAACTCCTCCGGCAACTATTGGAGCCCCTACAACGTCCAATACTTCATTGTGCAGCGTGGCAAGGTTTCCTGTCACAGAATAGTTGAACCCTCCTTTATTCCCACGCAGGGTAGCGGAAAACTCAAATCCTCTGTTCAGAATACTACCTACATTCTTTGTTATTGATCCGGAGGCCCCGGTTGATGCAGGAATAGGAACTCCGATAAGCATATCTTCGGTCCTTTTGTCAAAATAGTCTACAGTGGCTTCCAGGGCACCTCTGAAGAAACCAAAATCCAAACCAATGTCGAATTGTTTAACAGTTTCCCAGGAAATATCCGGGTTATTGAAAGAAGCTATAGTAACACCACTGTATTTTGCATCAAGAAAAGTATAGTCGCGGCCAGCAGTCAATCCGCTAACGTAAGAATAAGCACCTACGGGGGCATCGTTACCAACAATACCGTAACTTGCTCTCAGTTTGAGATTACTGAGTGATTCGAAACTCTGCATAAAAGCTTCATCACTAATACGCCATGCTACTGAAGCTGAAGGGAAATTACCCCATTTATTGCCGGGTCCGAACTTTGATGAACCATCACGCCTGAAATTGGCAGTCAAAATGTACTTACCCATATATGAATACATAATACGCCCCAGATATGAAATACGGCTGTTCTCAGATTCACCGCCACTTACTGCATATCCTCCTTCAAGCAGAGATAGTATATCATTCTCATCAGTCTGGATAGTATTACCTGAAGCTGTCATGTTGTGTCTTTTAAATGCTTCAGAAGTATACCCGGCCATTGCTGTGAAATCATGATCACCTAAGGTTTTCTGATAAGTGGCCAGGTTTTCCCAGACCCAGTTCCATATCCATGTAGAACCTTCACTCAGAGTAGTAAGCGAATAGGGTTTGGGCAGCATATCTGTTTTCAAAACAAAATTACGGTTCTGTACCTCTGCACTGGTCAAGCCGAAAGTGCTTCTGAAAGTAAGACCGTCTAGTATCTGATATTCGCCATATACATTACCCATGAACCTCTTATTGAAATTCATATTTGTGGCACGTAACAACGATCCTACCGGATTACTTGCATCGTGACCCACTTCTGAAGCATTATAGCCGGAAAATCCACCATAAGCTTCCGGATTCCTTACCGGAATATTTGGAGTGATCTTTATCATTTCCTCAATTGTGGAACGTCCGCCATTGTAATCTTCAGCTTCGTTCTCAGTGTAATAATAAGACATATTCTCTCCAAACTTGAATTTGTTAGTGTGCCAGTTGGAATTCATACGAACTGAATATCTTTTATATTTAGTGTCGATGATAATACCATCCTGTGCATACTGGTTTGCTGAAAAGAAATAATCGCCTGATTCTGTTCCGCCGGAAATATCAAAAGTATGTTCAGTGATGCCACCAGTCTGGAACACTTCATCCTGCCAGTCGGTAACAGGTCCGTTATAGCTTCCGGCATCTACTATCTGCTGTGCAAGGGGAGGAGGAGTGGTTCCTCCGGCAGTATTGTTTTCCACAACCAGATCTGCCCATTCTTCTATTGTCATCAGATCAAGTTGTTTCCAGGCTGTTTCAAGACCATAGTATCCGTTGTATCTTACTCTGGGAGCTCCAGCCTTACCACTCTTTGTTGTAATGATGATAACACCGTTAGCACCACGAGAACCATATATGGCACATGATGCGGCATCTTTCAGTACCTGTATGCTTTCTACATCCGAAGATATTACATAAGCATTATCCATCGGCACTCCGTCAACAACATAAAGTGGTTCAGTTGTATTTGTACTTCCTACACCACGGATACGTACATTGGCCATCTCACCGGGACGACCCTGGTTGGCTGATACTTCTATACCCGGGGAAATACCCAGAAGAGCTGTTGTTACATTGGCTACAGGAACTTTCGACATAGCCTCGGCATCAACAACAGCAATAGCTGAGGTAAGGTCTCTCTTTTTCTGTGTTCCGTAACCGACAACGACAACCTCTTCCAAAGCCTCAAAAGAAGGTTCAAGGGAAACATCAACCGTTGTCCTGCCTCCTGTGGGCACTGTCAGTTCATTATATCCAATAAATGTAAAGATAAGAACAGCATCGGCATTGGGTACATTTAAGGTATATCTTCCGTTAGCATCAGATATAGTACCGATCGTTGTGCCTTCTACCTGAATATTAACACCAGGCATAGCACTACCATTCTCATCAATGATCCTACCTGTTACGGTACGCTGCTGCAACAGATCTGAATCTGCCGGACCAGCTGCATTGATCTGCAAAGTACTGATAAGAATCATAATCAGTACCAGTCTTGTTGTTAGTAGTAGTTTTTTTATTCCAGTTTTTAATAAAGGAATAAGGTTAGTTAATTTTTGTTCCATGATTTAATTTTTTAATAAAAATCAATGTGCTACTGGAAATAGTTAAATTAGTTTTAATAAATTCTATTTTTTACGTGTTACAATAGCAGAACACGTAACTCATAATTTAAATGTCTGATTTTTACATAGGCGTTGTGTTTGAAGGTTAATAGATTAGGTTTAGTTTTGAATGATAATAGTAATTTACTTTACTATTCATATAAATATTACCTCTCTCTATAAAAAAAGAAATTACGGAATCTTTTTTGACAAAGCAACTAATCATTTTATAATGATAATGTTAAAAACCTTTGCAGAAAAATGAGTTACCCTTTCTGAAAAATGTTACAAAAAAATAAGTTATATCAACCGATCAGATTTCAACCCGCACATATTACCATCTTCTGAATCGTTGCGCGATGATGTCATAAATGTAATATTATTTCTTAAAACAAAAAATATTAAACAGTTTTTTCTTTAACTACTTATTAAGACCCCATATAATTACTTTACAAACACGAATGAATATTATCAGGTGATAGTTTATGAGTTTAACTAGTGTCTGTAAGAAAACCTTTAATAAATTGATATAAAGTAAGTTATTGTTCATAACTTGTTTGAATCTACCGCGTATTTTTCTTGTTTAATTTGATGAAATTACAGATATTCAGCCTATTAAGCAAATGAGATTCGCGTATTTCGGATAATACTTAAAACAAGTTTCAAATATGAGAAAGAGATTCGAACAGCAAATGTCCCTTGGCACGATTCCCATCGGAAAGACGAAAATCACCACCAAAAAAAGAAGTGGTCCTCTTCCGGCTCTGTGTGCAGCGCTGAAGGAGATATTCACTACACCGGAGTGGAATGAAAAGGTGTTTGCGATCCTGGAATCAAAGATTACAGCAGGAAAGAAGCGTACCGGACGCCCGGGGATGGATCTGTGGCAGATCTTTGTTTTGTCTCAGGTTCGTTTGTGCATGAATATCAGCTATGATGATCTACATGATCTGGCAAACAACCATGCGCTGATCCGCCAGATCATGGGTGTTGAGAAGGGATTTGGGTACAAGAGGTATGAGTTTGAATATCAGAACATTGTTGATAATGTAGGTTTGTTGGACGACGAGACTGTGCGCGAACTGAATCAGGTGATCGTTGAATTTGGACACGGAGTGTTTAAAAAAAAAGAGGCGGCAGCCTTATGTTGCAAGACCGATAGTTTTGTCGTTGAGAGCAATGTACATTTTCCCACGGATTACAACCTGTTATGGGACAGTTCCCGTAAAAGTCTTGACATGGTGGGTAAGTTCCAAAAGAAGTATCCCTGGATCCCCGGCTGGAGAAAGAAGCATGATTGGTACTGCCAGATGAAAAACTCGATGAGGGCCGTAGGCAAAGCCTGTTCCTCAGGAGGTAGGAATAAGGAGCAGCGGATAAAACAAGCAGTGAGGTATTATTTGACAAAAGCCCGGGCATTACAGGATAAATTAAAGGACTCAAAATTTCCCCAGCTGGATGAGATGGACACGTTGATCTTTTTATGTCTGAGCCGGTATATAGAATTTTCGGATAAGTTCATCGAGTTAATTGATCGCAGGCTCCTTCGGGGCGAACATATTCCTCATGAGGAAAAAGTATTTTCCATTTTTGAGGGTTATACCGAGTGGATCACCAAAGGGAAACTGAGTCCAAACGTGGAATTGGGTAAAAAGCTGGCCATCACTACTGATCAGTATGACTTAATTGTGGACTATCGAATTATGGAAAATCAGTCCGATGTTGAGATGGTTATGCCCATTGCCGAGGAATTGCTTCCCAGATATAATGTCAAAAGTTGGAGTTTCGACAAAGGCTTCTGGCACAAGGAGAACAAGGCCCTGTTGGAAAAGCATGTCGATAATGTGGTGATGCCCAAGAAGGGGAAGTGCAACAAAGAAGAACAGGCTAAGGAGAGTCACCGGAGCTTTAAACTGCTGAGGAACAGGCATAGTGCTGTAGAGTCAAACATCAACGAACTGGAATACCGTGGTTTGGACCGGTGCCCGGATCACGGGTATGATCATTTCAAGCGGTACATTGGCCTGGCTGTAGCAGCGTATAACCTCCGCAAAATCGGACAGGAGTTGATTGCCTGTCAAAGGAGACGACAAGAGACCGAAAGAGAATATAAAGCAGCGGCCTAAGTGCCGTAAATGACATACAGTTTTGATAGTTCTTATGGGAGAGGTATGCTCTGAAGCTGGAAATTATGTGCATATTTTAAATTTTGGGGTAAAAAAAATGCTGAGACCAAGAGTGTGAACTGATTTTTTAGCCTAAACCGGAACCACCTATCCAAAGGGAATGAACTTATAAGCGATAAAATTTGAAAACAGGGAGTTTTCTTTTAGACACTAACTATTCTTAACCTTAGGTTAAAAAGGCCAATAAAAATCAAATTATGTTAGTTCGAAAAGTGTTTATTTATGAATTATAAAAGTTGATGAAATGTTTTATCTTGGTATCTGTAATTACGTTAAATATGCATTATATCATAATCCACTATTTATAATCAATAACTAAACCTGAGAATATGAAAAGAAGAAAATTTATCGAGATGTCCTCCTTGGGATCAGCAGCATTTGCCACTAGTCTGTACATACCTACTTCCTTTCAGGAAAGAAAACTTAAAATAGCTCTCATTGGTGCTGGATGGTATGGCATGGTTGACATGACAGCTGCTTTGAAAACCGGGGGAGTTGAAGTTATTGGAATATGCGATGTTGACTCTGACCGTCTTAACAGCAATGCCGATGAAATAGCAAAGCTTCAGGGACCCCGGCCTAAAACATTTAAATATTATAGTGATCTGCTTGATATGAAAGGTCTGGAAGCTGTTTTTATTGCCACTCCTCCGCATTGGCATGCCCTTCAGTTTCTTGCTGCATGTGAACGCGGACTTGATATTTATAGTGAGAAACCTCTTTCTTATGATATCACAGAAGGCCTGGCTTTGGTTAATGCTGCAAAAAAGACTGATAATATCATCCAGATAGGTTTTCAAAGGAGACAAAGCAAGGCTTTTGAAAAATGTAAAGAGCTGATAAATTCAGGAAGAATAGGGAATATCCATCAGATTGTTGCACAAATACATTATGATCCGGGACCACAGGATACAACAATACAGGCCCCGCCTGCTGCTCTCGACTGGGATGAATGGTGCGGACCTGCTCCAAAGCTTGAATACAGACCAAGTATAGGGCATTATAACTGGCGCCTTGAGAAAGAATATGGAAACGGACACCTGGTTGACTGGGGAATACACTATATCGATCTCATACGGAAAGTGATGGAACTAGATATGCCTGAAGAATTTCATTCCTCCGGAGGTCTCTATGTATTAAAAGATCAGATAACAACACCCGACACTCTGGTTGCAAAAATGGCTTTTAAGGATATGCCGGTAATGTGGCAGCACCGTATGTGGGGAAATGGTGACGTTATGAGTGAATTCAAAACCGGAGTATTCTTTTATGGAGACAAAGGCACAATGGTTTGCCAGGATTCTAAACTAGTCATTTTCAATATGGGAAAAGAAGCAAAAAGAGAAGATATACCCTTACCTTCTCCTGCCATGCAGGATGACCATGTGGCTAATTTCCTGAATGCAGTGAGACAAAAAGATAAGAGCCTTATTGAAAGTAATCCAGAAGATGCGTTTAAATCAACTGCCTCTGTCCAACTGGCAATGATATCTTACTATACCGGTTCAACAGTAAAATGGGATCAGCAAAGTAACACAATAACAGGTAATCCGGAAGCATCAAAACTCCTTAAAAGAGAATACAGGGAAAAATACAGGCACCCGTAATCAATAAGAGGATTGAAAAATATTTTATACCTGCTCTAATCACCACATGACTTCATGTGGTGATTACTTTCCGATACAGAAATTACTGAATATACTGTCCAGTATTTCATCTGTAGTTATTTCACCTGTTATCTCACCCAGATAGTGTATAGCCTGACGTATATCCAGTGCTATAAGATCTTCCTGAAGATTATTGTTTAACCCTTCTTCTACACGGGTAAGGCTTTCCATTACTTGAAGTAATGCCTCGTAATGCCTTATATTGGTGATAATTATACTTTCTGTATTAATCTCTGGTCCGGCTACTGATTCAATAAGGACAGTTTTCAGTTTATCCAGCCCTTCCCCTGTTTTTGCAGAAATAAAGATAAGGGAATCCCCTGGAAAAATGTTGATATTTTTCCTTATTTCTTCTATATTATCTTTTGTAGCAATATCTGTTTTGTTAGCCAGGATTATAAGTTTTTTATTAATATTTTCAGGCTGAAGCCGTATGCTTTCAAGAATGTCATTTGCTTTACTGCTGCCTTCATTGATATCAATGACCGGCAGAACAAGAAATGCGTTTCCTATCTTTTCTCTGGTCCGGTTAATTCCCAGGTTCTCAATAATATCATCTGTGACCCTTATTCCTGCTGTATCCACAAAACGGAACTGGATGCCATCTATTATTACCACATCTTCAATAGCGTCTCTCGTAGTACCCGGTATCTCAGAAACAATCGCTTTCTCTTCATTAAGAAGATAGTTAAGAAGAGTTGACTTTCCTGTATTCGGACTACCTGCTATAACTACCGGAATACCATTTTTAACCGCATTACCTAAACTAAAAGAAGATGCAAGGTCATGTGCCATTGACAATACCCTGGTTACTATTTCTGTAAGTTGCTTGCGATCTGCAAATTCTACATCTTCCTCACCAAAATCAAGTTCCAGTTCTATCAGAGAAGTAAAATGAAGTAATTCTTTTCTCAGACTCTTTATCTTATCTGAAAAAGCCCCTTTAAGCTGACTTATTGCTATCCTGTGGGCAGCTTCTGATTCTGATGCAACGAGGTCAGCTACTGCTTCTGCCTGTGAAAGGTCAAGCTTACCATTTAAAAAAGCCCTCTGCGTAAACTCTCCCGGACTGGCAGCTAATGCCCCGTTTTTGATCAGTGCTTCAAGTATCTTCTGCTGAATCCAGGATGAAGCATGACAGGATATCTCACAAGAATCTTCTCCAGTGTAGGAATGAGGCGACCTGAATATACTGAGAAGAACATTATCTATAGTTTTTCCTTCATATCGTATTTCACCATATATAATACGGTAACCCTTTTGCTCAGTAATACGGATTCCGGAGGCGAAAGGGAAAAATATCTTCTCAGTAATAGTCAGACTTTGTGGACCACTTACCCTTATTACTGCAATCGCACCGCCTCCGGATGTGGCCGGAGCACAAACTGTTTCCTCTGCTCTGTACATTGATAAAAGACTGTCAATGGACAAATGTATAAAACAAACAGGAACTTTATAATCAAAAAAATTACAAAGAATTATGATTTTTAAGTATAACAGCTGTCATCTTTCAAGATTTGCAATTGTAAAAAATGAATCATCAATTTCTACATTCTCTTTGAGATTGGTGAATTGGATTTCAGATTTCCGTCCATTCGAATGGTTTATTGCAGCCATATCTTCTATTGTATATTTTCCATTGGACAAAGGATAATAACTTCGGACCTCTATTGTTTTAAATAATTCATCGTCAAAATTGTAGTACTCCATTTTAGTCACCAGATAATTCTCTTTTTTTATATGACTTACTTTTTTGGAAAAACCATATTCATCAGCCACATTATCATTTACCGGGATGCTTTCAATTATCCAATAGTCTGCCGAACCTGAATTTGCTGTATGTTTGTTTGAAAAATCGGACAATGCCGGTGTGCTCATGTCAGCATTTGAGAATTCGGAGCTCATAAAGCTCTTCCCTTTTTCAGAAGATACTATACGGCGTGTTTTTTTCAGGGCGGGAAGATAAATCCACATTTCGTCCGGCTTATCCTTATTATCAATAACAAGCATAGACGTTCCTCTGACATCTGCAGGTTCAAGAAACCGTATCAGACGTTTTTCCAAACCTCCCGGATAACTTTTTGTAGTCATTGCAATCGTCCTGTTTCTTGTAGCACCATTTTTCTCTGTGATCAACAGATTGACATTGGCATTAAGTGACCCCATAAGAGTAAGTTCACGCCCCCTGTCCATAATTTCATCAGCGTCCGGTAACTGAGCCGAAATATGAAAATAAGGCAGAAATAGCATCATGATGATAATCATTCTTTTCATTTTATTGTTTTTTTAGTGTATTCATATCAGCTTTCACAAAACCAGGCCGGAATTTCATAATTATAGCCGGAATCAGAATAATTGCACCTGCAAGGCACGAACCAATGGATATCAGTACCAGATAACCAAAAAACCGGATTGACGAGAATCCCGACAATACCAGTACAGAAAAACCTGTCATAACTGTGAGCGCATTGATTATTATACTTCGCCCTATAGTCCTGAGAGATGTTCTGGTAGATTCTTCATAAGTTAAACCATTCCGGATGTTATTACTGAAGGACCATATATATTGTATTGTAAAATCAACACCAACACCAATCATTATGGAAGAAAGGAGAGCTGTTGCAGCATCCAGGGCTATACCGGTAAAACCCATAAATCCGAAGAGTATAAGTATTGACACTGCGAGGGGAATAGAACCGGTCAAACCACCCCGGAAAGATTTAAATATTAATGACAGAAGAATAAAAACTGTTATCAAAGCAAAACCCAGTGAAAATATCTGCCCTTTTATTATTGACCTGGCAAAATCAGCCATTATCATAGCATATCCTCCTGTTGTAACTTCTGCAGGAATATCTTTTGTTATAGTCTGTATCTTATTGTTAACATTCTTGATAACCACGTTGGAGGGATCAGAGAGCTTTATTAAAACATGAGCCCTGGTGTTTTCAAGATTCAGCATTTGACTAAAATCGTCATAATTACCACTCATATTGTATAGTTCAAACAACTGTGCAATGCTTTCTCTTGTTGATGGAATTTGATCATAACTCTCCTCTTCAGGAAGAAATACTGCCTTGCTCATCTCTCTCACTGCCTGCGAAATGGAAAAAACCTGTCCCACACCATCAGTATGTTCTGTTTCCCGGGTCAGTTCATCTATTCTTCTCATGATAACCGGATCCTTTATATCTCCGGCTATCATAACAGATATTGTCTGAGAACCACCAAATTTTCTGTTGATTATATCTGAAGCTTGCCTGACCGGATTATTTTTCGGGAAATAGTTTTCCTGATTTGTTTCTATCTTAAGCAATGACATGCCTGAGGATAGTACAATTGTAAAAATGACAGAGTATATAATGATGTGTCCCGGATATCTGATAATTAATTCTGCAAGAGGATTAAGAATTTTTTTGAAAACATCATTTCCCAGAAAGGGAGCTTTCAAACCTTCTGTCCGCTTACTTCTTATATAAATAAAGCCAGGGATTAATAGGATACTCATTATAAGAGCTGCCAGTACACCTGCAGCGGCCAGTACACCCATTTGTCTGGCAGGAATTATTGAATGGGTAAGCAAACCAAGAATACCGGCTATCGTTGTTAAACCGCTATATATCAACGGCTTTTTGAGTGACCTGATTATTTCATTGATAATTTCCCTCTTTGGTATATATTTTCCTTTTCTGCATATATCATGAAATTTTGTAACCAGGTAGATACCATAATTGTTACCAACAGCTATAAGCAGAATTGGAACGAGCAATGTAATTATCGATAATTTCCAGCCTATAAGAGGTATCAAACCCATACAAATACCTGTTGACAGAAGGACAACCGAAAAGGGCATAAACACTGATCTCCACTCACCCAGGGTCAGTTTCAGGACAAGTAACATCACGATCAGCGCCAGAGGCACAAGTACTATTGCATCCCTCTTTACATCCTTCATAATATGAAGACGTATATATGGAAGTCCCCCTTTCATTATCCTTGCATTACCTGTATTTGCGGCAACAACAGAATCTACTTTTGCCAGAACAACAGACTCAGATTCAGTATTATTTATTGTTGCCGTGATTGATGCGGATGTCATATCGGAACTAAACACGATATTACGGGCAAAGGGGTTATTCAGTATGTCATTATATAATTCGTTAATTCCGGCAGTATCGCCTTCGGATGGAATGGTTTTTATCAGTGGGTCTACAATCATCATTCCTTCAGAACTTTTAATACTGCTTGTTGTAAAAGGAGATATCCTTCTTGATATACTACTAAGCTTTGATATACCGCGATCAATATTTTTTATCTGTCTCAGGTTTTCTTCTGTCAGTATAGTGCTATCAGTAAATAATAACATAATGATATCCTGAACCCCGAATTCATTTTCAATTTCATCTGTTTTTATTCTTGATTCCATTGAAGATGGAATATAGTTTCTCATTTCAGGATCTGTTTCAGAAGAGGGGATAAGCATAATGAAAACTAATCCTGTAAAAAGGAAAAAGCTTATTATTAGCCACCTGTATTTAATAATGAAATCTGCCATATAACTAGAAATCAACTCTTACAGCCAGTCGCACACAGTTCATGAATTCGTTAACGATATCATAAACAGAACCTTTACGGCCCTTGTAAAACTCTCCGCCGGCACTTAATGTAAGACCATCAGAGGGTTTATATCTTATTTCCGGAATGATCAGAAAATCGCGTGCAGTGAAATTATACAAAGTAAACAGTGAAGGGCTTAGCTTACCATACAGAAGATCAGCTTCAGTTCTGAATCCCACCGAATGGTAATATCTTTCAAGCTGATAATTATATAGTCGGTTAAATGCTCCAACTTGTTGCTTAACATATTGATGCATGTCAAAGTAAGGATCGGCAAGCAGTTCTCCCATCTGTGCAAGATCAAATTCTGTACCGATAAGAGGTTCGGCCATCAGGGGTGTAAAATGAGGCATTGCTTTTCCCGTATACTCAATTATAAACCTCCAGTCTCCGCTTGTCCAATCCAAACCTGCTGCCCATTCTATTTCTTCACAGGGGACATACTCCAAAATATCACATGATTCCTTAGGAAACATCCACGCAGCTTCTCCTCTGAAACCTACCCGGCCTGTAACTGCTTCAAAATCAAATCCTATGTTTGTTATTTTATAAGGTGTCATTGTTATACTAATATCAGGGACTGGAACCGGGTCAGTCATATTTATATCAAAGTGTGTCAGGGCTGCTCCGGGCATAGGATCATATCCGTCAAACCATGAAACACTCATTGCAGCACTTCCTGTATAAAAATCAGCCTTAAGTCCATAGCTGAACATGCTCTTATCAGTAATAATATTTTTTATTTGAGAGATATTGACATAATCAGGCAACTTAACAGGATCAATCAACAGAACAGAAGAGCGGTAAAATGGTACTGCAACCGCTTCAATCTTAACAGATGAAACAGGATACCAACGGGTTGAAATCAAAAGATTACTCATATCCATATCTTCCTGATCCGGAGAACGGGATATAAAATTTTGTGGATTCAGTTTGGAAACAGGATTGGTGAAATTCGCACGGCCCCACTTAATAATTGCCTGACCTGCAGTAATATCCCATTTGCTGCCATTAACCCGCACATAAGCCTCACGTAACATGATCGAATTCACAGGTTCCATAAATTCCTGACCATATCTGAACCTCATATCTGCATAGGCTTTATAATTCACATTATTGCTCTTTTCCAGTTGCAGACTGAAGTCCGAGAAAGCACTTGAAATATATGGTTTATCATCATCTCTGTCTATGTTGTCATACAAACCGGCTCTGATAAAACCATTAATATACAGGTTTTCAGAAGCAACAAATGAATCCTGCGATTTTACAGAAACAGACAAAAACATTGAAACAATAACTGAAATGAACCGATAATTTTTCATTACACAGGTAGTATCTTTTTTGAATTAAACAACAGTCAATGTATTATATCGCTTCAGCTGATTCTCTTTTTTAAAATGACTATTATGTTGTGAAAGGCACCTGTTTAGTGCTATTTAGTGTTATTCAGAATCACCTTGCTTTTTGGTTTATTACAAATAAACTACAAAAAATAAAGTCTATCGTCTTATCCGGCAATCCCGTACTTTTTTATAGTATACTCTTGGTACATGCCGAGCGGCGAGTACTAAAAAGAGAAAGATAATCAGTACTGTAATACTGTTTTACAAAGATGATACGGATCAGTCATTTTTTTATCCCTGTCATTTTTTCTCTGTATTCACTGGGAGTGACACCTGTTATATTTTTAAATATTGAATTGAAAGTAGTTTTTGAATTAAAACCCGAATCGTAAGCAATAGCCAAAATGGTGTATTTATTATTCTGAGGATCTTTAAACCTTGAAATAACCTCAGAAACCCTGTATTCATTAATGAAAGTAAAAAAGTTCCTTTCATGTTTCTCATTTAAAACCTGGGTTATATGGTGCCGGGGTATCTTTGTCAAATCAGCCAGGTCCTGTATGCTTAGATTTCTGTCCAGGTAGGGCTTTTGCGTTTCCATAATATGTATTAAACGGTTAAGGTATGTTTCTGCCTGATCATTTCTCAATCCGCTTCTGGAATATTTCTCATTATCTTTTTTATCTGAATGATCAATAATTATCTGGTCACCAAATATCACCGGTTGTTTAATTCCATAAAAACTGTATACAAATGAAAAGAGGGTAATAAAAAAGAATACTACAAAATATGGATCAAAGGGAATAATATTACCTGTCATATTAAGTCCTCCGAGGATAAAGAGGATAAAAAAAGCTGAATAATAACTTATTGCCAGTACTTTGAGCCAGTTGAGAGTAATTACTCCTGAAGTATAGGATACCAGGTTTTTTAGATTTTTCTGATGCTTCCTGATCTCCACAAAGGATAAAATACTGTAAACAGTAACAGATAAAAAAAAGATAATACTGTATGATATTCTTAAAGAGATAAATCTGTCAGGTTCAAAAAAATTTCGCAGATCCTTCAGGAGATGTCTTTCTCTGAAAATAACAGACACAATAAAAAACACAAGGAAGGGGATAAAATGTATAAGTGACAACCAGTTGAACTTACGTTCAGGATTTGTCATGAATTTAATGTACAAAAAAAGAAGCGGACCATAGGTAAAAGCAATAAACGGGAAGGAATACATTTCTATTACTTTAGAATTCAGAAGTGCAAATACAAGCTCTATACAAATCAGAAACAACCATGCAACCATCAACCTGTTTGCAGTAGTAAGAGGTTTCTTTGTTGAGATTAACATCGCAGCAAAAAATGATTGAGAAATGCCTATATATAGTATGGGATCAATGTTTACCATATCAATAGTTTATTTTCTTTCTCAAATATAATGAAAAGGAAAGATTATTAGGTATTTTTGACATACATCAGGACAGCAGAAGTCAATGACTAACAAAACAATAAGAATTTTAAGTGTTGCTGATAATATAAAACGATCTTGCACATAACAAATGAGCAGAAGACAGAACAATAAAAAATCAATTTTATGAGCATACTTTTAAACCGTTATTCCAGAGTACTAATACAAGGATTTACCGGCAATGAAGGTACATTTCATTCATCACAGATGATTGAATACGGAACCCTTGTGGTTGGAGGTGTAACACCTGGAAAAGGAGGAGAAAGACATCTTGGTCTGCCAGTTTTCAATTCTGTAAAAGAAGCAGTTGCAGAAACCAAAGCAGACGTCTCTGTTATTTTTGTTCCGCCAATGCATGCTGCAGATGCGATCATGGAGGCAGCAAATGCAGGGATCAGTCTCATTGTAGCTATCACTGAAGGGATTCCTGTATCCGACATGATCACTGTTAAAGAATATCTTAAATCCTATCATTCCAGGCTGATAGGCCCAAATTGTCCGGGGATTATTTCACCGGGAGAAGCCAAGGCAGGTATAATGCCCGGCTTTATTCATAAAAAAGGTACAATAGGAATTATATCTCGCTCGGGAACACTTACTTACGAAGCTGTAGATCAGGTATCACGGCTTGGGATGGGCCAATCAACATGTATCGGAATAGGAGGGGACCCAATTGTAGGTACTTCTGTCAAAGAGGCTGTGATGATGATGATGGAGGATAATGAAACTGAGATTATCGTTATTATAGGTGAAATAGGAGGGAAAATGGAAACCGATGCCGCTCAGTGGATAAAAGAAAACGGAAAGAAACCGGTAGTGGGCTTTATTGCAGGACAAACAGCGCCCAAAGGCCGAAGGATGGGACATGCGGGAGCAATCATAGGAGGAACTGCCGACACTGCAGAGGCAAAAATTAAAATAATGAAAGAATGCGGAATAATTATCACCGAATCTCCGGCAGATATAGGCCTGACTGTA
>Ga0116164_10001532_pt1 | contig 17395 bp, 13 predicted proteins | sample AD_UKC109_MetaG_FD_89888 | JGI IMG/M metagenome (GOLD analysis project Ga0116164, IMG submission 89888) | Active sludge microbial communities of municipal wastewater-treating anaerobic digesters from Hong Kong - AD_UKC109_MetaG | ecosystem: Engineered > Bioreactor > Anaerobic > Digestate... | reverse complement strand
CGGGGTTTCTCAGAGAGCGTCCGAGACGAGCAGATGATGGGGACCCTGGAGGCGATGCTCGTCACCCCCACCGACGCCTCGGCGATCATCACCCTCTCGACCCTCTGGAACTTCATATTCGCATCCTTCAGGGTCCTCCTCTACCTCCTGATCGGCGTTCTTCTCGGCGTGAGCCTCGCGGGCGCCAACGTCCTGGGAGCTCTGATCATCCTGGTTCTCACGATAATATGCTTCAGTAGCATCGGGATTCTCTCGGCGAGCTTCATCATGATCTTCAAGAGGGGCGATCCGATAAACATGCTCTTCATGAGCACCTCGGAGCTATTCGGGGGGGTCTTCTTCCCGATCGCTCTCCTCCCCAGCTGGCTTCAGACGGTCTCGCACCTGTTGCCGATGACTTACTCGCTGAACGGGATGAGGCACGCCCTCCTCCAGGGCTACACTCTGCGGGAGCTGGCGCCGGACGTGGGGACCCTCGTCCTCTTCTCGGTGATCCTTCTGCCGGTGAGCCTCCTCGCCTTCAGGTATGCGGTCCGGAAGGCGAAGATGGAGGGAACGCTGGTGCACTACTGAGAGAAAATATCAGGTTTGGATTTTGTAGGTTCCGCCGTTCGGCGGCCTACCTTTTGCCTTTCGCCCGGCCCACCAGCCGGTCCCAGGCGTCGCCCCTCGGCGCCATTCGGAAATATATTTATATCCTGAGGCGCCCCTGAAGCTACTTGAAGAGATCAAGACCTAGATGAAGAAGGTGTTGGGAGGTAAAGAATATTGATGGATTTTGATTTCATCTTCGTAAAACAGCACACCCAGCTACAAGCTTTGGGACGCGAAGTTTAAAATAACCCCTTTAATAATGAATATGCCTCCGCTGAGTATAATATCAACTAATCCTTTTTATTTAAATTCGAATCACGATTATCAGCTTCACTTTTCCTTATCCTTAATATCTCGTCGGATTCTCTTTCTTTAATTAGGGAATCAGATCTTTTACGTAGACTTAAAAATTCTCTCAAATAAATTGAGATTAATGATATTAATATTGCAAAAATTGGCATAATAATATCCGTAATTTGCGAGGGAGATATATTTTTAGATAATTTTAATGATAACCCCTCTGATTTTGTATATAGATTTAAGTCAGATAATCTGTTTGATATTATAGTTACAGTATCTGCATCACCTGGATTCAACAAGGCGAATACAAGTCGTATAGAATAATTGCCCCGAGTTTCGTTTATATAGCCAAACTCGTATTTCGGTATTGTATCATGCATTGTCGTTATTATTTTAAAGTCTTCAACATCGTCGAATATAAGTGAGATTGGAAGATCTTTTATTGGCAAGTCACCAGAATTCCAAATTTTGATTTTATATACATATAATGATTTAACGGGTTCGCCATTAATTATAACCTCAACCTCAACATCGTTAATTTCCTGAGAATCAATGTATTTAATAGGACTATCAATAGTATAACTGAGTTCTTTATCTTCGGCAAATATTTTTGGCAATCCAAATTGGATTATTGCTATAACTAGTCCGATTAAGAGCGGTATGATCAATATATCGATCAATCTTCGTTCTTGTACCATCCAAATTCTGGTTATACTTTGCAATATAAAAGATTATCTTTGTCAAATAACAGATTTTGCTATTTTCATATCTCGCGCCGTTCATTCTCATCCTGCCAGTGCCGTCATCGGCCATGGCCCCGACGCTGACAAAGAGAGTCTCGAAAAATGTCAAAAGATCTCAACCAGGTTCTCGCCTATCACCAGGCGACAAAGCACAGCTTCACCAAGATGGCCCCAAAGCCGAGAGCGATGGACTGGCCGAACGAGCCCCGGTCCTTCCCCAACTAAGAAGCTTTTTCCTTCAGCTTTCGTCCAACCCACCCTCTTCAGACCCCTTCCCCCACCAGATCTTGACCCTGATCGACGACGCTGGACAGACCGAGCCCCCGTTCTCCTCCTTAAGAACCCGGCCCAGATGATCCCGGACGATCGCCTCCTGCTCCACTGTCGATATGCGGCGCTGGTGGCGGAAGTGCTCCATCGCCTCCTCCACCGAGCCGGACCGCTGGCTGCGCCGCAGGCGGAAGGTCCGGACGTGGAGGCGGGCACGACTTCCAATCTCCGGGACTCTCTACTTGGGATGCTATCACCTCCTGCGATCGTCTCTTCGACGTCAGCTAGGCACGAGGAGAATGCGGTGGCGCCGCATCCGAAAATATATTTATTTCATTGGCGACCACTATAAGATGCAAGTCTGCTGAGTTTCAAATGTGACTGCAAACGAACACGCCGCTTTGGAGGGATGAAAGATTGGACCGCGAGGCAGTCTTGAAGCTCCTCGAAGAGCTAAAGGCCGAGATGAAAGAGACGCTGGGAGACAAGCTCGTCCAGCTCCTCCTCTTCGGCTCCTATTCGAGAGGGGATTATTCGGCGTCCTCAGACGTGGACCTCGTAATACTCGCGGATGGGGAGCTGAGCCGGGCGGAGAGGGATGAGATAGACGATCTGATCGCGGAATACTCCCTGCGGCACGACCTGGTGATCTCGGCCATCGTCTATCCTTCGAAGACATTTCAAGAGTACAGCACACCGTTCCTCCTAAACGTAAAGGAGGATGGAATAGCGATATGAGGTACCTGCGCGAAATCGAATACTCTATGTAGCCCTCCGACCACGCGGTCTATTTTTGTCTTCAGAGCTTTCAGATCTTCGGCCCGTACCGTATCAGCCTCATGGAGTTTGCGATGACGGGTATCGATGACAGCTCGTGGCGCATCGCTCCGGTGACTGGGATCAGAATCCCCGGCACGGTGAGGATCACCGGCACCGCCAGGACGCTGAGGGAGAAGGCCAGGTTGTGCTTTATGGTCGTTATCGCCTTTCGAGAGACCAAGACCAGATGAAGAAGCTTGGAGGGGTCGTCGGAGTGCAGCCTCACATCCGCGGTCTCGATGGCCACATCGGTGCCCGTGAGCCCATGGCGATTTCTACGTTCGCCGTCGCCAGGGCAGGGCCGTCGTTGACCCCTTTGCTGACGAAGTGCTGACGAAGGCCACCTTTCGGCCCCACCCACTGTAACCGTGCCGCTTTTCGTCCATCTCCGACCTCAATGACGACCAGGACCCAGCGGCCGTCTAGCGAGGGGGCCGCCCAGCCAGGTTTCAGGGACAGGGTTTTCGAGGGACATACATATATTCAGAAAAACTTGTATGACCAATCAGACTTAAATTGAATCAAGTTTATGACCGAAGCTGAGACGATGACAACGGAATTCTCACCTGAAAACTCGGAGCTTAAAGAAGAGTACGCCCAGTTTGTGGGCCGAAAGGTCCTCTTCATCCTCCTCTCCCTCGTCGGCATCGCGGTGCTGGCGGGGATCGCTGCGACCCTTGGGTCTGCAAACATCACCCCCGTTGAGGTCTACACTGCGATCCTGGCTCGGTTCTTTCCCGGCACCTTTCATACCACCGACTTCATAGACACCATCGTCTGGCAGCTCCGACTCCACCGTGTCCTGATGGGGATCTTTGCTGGGATGGGACTGGCGGTCGCAGGGTCTGCGATGCAGGGTATCCTGAAAAACCCGCTGGCCAGCCCCTTCACCCTGGGGATCGCCTCCGCCGCCACCTTCGGGGCGTCTTTGGCTATCATCATGGGGGCGGGCTTCGTCACTGGCCAGTACCTGATCGTCGGAAACGCTTTTGTCTTCACGATGCTGGCGTCCCTCATCGTCTACGGCCTCGCCAAGTACAAGGGGATCACCCCCGAGACGATGATCCTCGCGGGGATCGCCATCATGTACCTCTTCAGTGCCATGACATCCTTTCTCCAGTACGTCGGCGAGTCGGAGGAGGTCCAGGAGGTGGTATTCTGGATGATGGGAAGCCTCGGCCGATCCTCCTGGGACAAGGTTGGAATCATAGCCCTCGTGACCGTCGCATGCACCCTGGTCCTCATGGCCTTCTCCTGGGACATCAACGCCCTCGGAGCCGGTGACGAGACGGCGAAGAGCCTCGGCGTGAACGTCGAGTTCGTAAGGATCCTCTGCATGATGATGGCGTCGCTGATCACAGCGAGCATCATCTGCTTCACCGGCACCATCGGGTTCATAGGCCTTGTGGCGCCTCACATCACGAGGATGGTGGTGGGGGGCGACCATCGGTTCCTCCTGCCGGCCTCGGGGCTCGTCGGAGCCCTCATACTCCTCGGGGCCGACACCGTCGCCCGGACGATTCTGGCACCCGTCATCCTGCCGGTGGGGATCATGACGTCGTTTCTCGGGGTTCCGTTCTTCATATATCTGTTCTTGAGAAGGAGGAAAGATTATTGGTAAAGATAACGATCAAAGGTCTATCTTTCAGCTACGGGAGCCGCAGCATCCTTGAAGAGCTGAACCTGGTGGTCGGCGACTCGGAGGTCCTGAGCCTCGTGGGCCCCAACGGCTCGGGCAAAACGACCCTCATCAAGTGCATCGATCGGATCCTCAAGCCCAAGGGTACGATCCTCCTAGACGGTGGCAGGGACCTTCAGAGCCTCAGTCGTCAGGAGGTGGCAAAGTACATCGGGTACGTCCCCCAGTCCACCACCAGCGTCCTCACCTCCACCGTCTTTGACACGATCCTGATGGGACGAAAGCCTCACATGGGCTGGCGGGTCGCCGACGAGGATATCGACAAGGTCGTCGATATAATGAAGCTCCTCCACGTCGAGGAGTTCGCTCTAAAAGATTTCTCAGAATTATCCGGCGGCCAGAAGCAGAGGGTTCTCATCGCAAGGGCCCTCGCCCAGGAGCCAGAGGTCCTCCTCCTGGACGAGCCGACGTCGAACCTGGACGTGAAGCATCAGCTCGAAGCCCTGGATACGGTGAGGTCGATTGTGAAGGCCACCGGGATCTCGGCGGTGATGGCGATCCACGACCTGAACCTGGCGGCACGGTACTCCGACACCCTGGTGATGCTGAAGAATGGGACGGTCCATGCCATCGGCGATCCGTCGTCGTTATTGACGAAGGAGAACATAAGGTCGATATTCGGCGTCGAGGCGGTGGTGATGAGGGATCTGGACAGACCCTACGTTGTGCCCATAAGGTCTCTCAACGGCGAGGCGGAAGGATAGTCGTCGGCATTTTTTGGGCCCCCATTTGGACTTTCATCTTCTGTCACTCACATGAAGTCTGCAAGCCCCATCTGCTTCGACTTCTCGTTCTGGAATAGTGAGTCGATGTCCATCTTGATGATCTCAAGCCTCTGCTTTGTGTAGTCGTCGACCCCGAACTCCTCGGCCACCTTCATTGAGACCTCCAGGTACTTCCGAACGGACCCCTCGTGGACTGTGAGAATCACCCTCCCGCCGCACTTCGGGCAGACGTCGGAGAGGGGCGGCCTTCGGAACTTCGCCCCGCACTTGACGCATCGGACTTTCTGGCGGGAGAAGGCCCGGAGGTTTCCGATGAGGTCTGGGAGGAAGTGGGAGTTTATCACCCTCGTCGCCACATCTCTCTCGTCGACGGCCCTGATCGAACGTGCGAGGTAGAGCTGGGCGTCCATCTTGTCGATCATCGTCTCCAGGGTCTTGTAGGCGCTATTTCTCGGACCGGCGGCGATGTCGTCGGTATCGTGGGTGAATTTGAACCCACAATACTGGGCCTCGGTCCCCAGCCTCTTCGATACGACGTCGATCAGCCCCTCCACCTCCTTCGGCGACGCCCCGCTCAAAGTCGCCCGGTAGAACTCCAGGGGGTACCTCTCCGGCAGGTCCAGGTTGTGAGCCTCCCCATCCACCTCCTTCGGGTCCAGCCTTGTGGTCATGACGAGGGGAGCGTCCATCTTGCCACCCCTCTTCTCCGGCAGGTAAGACATAGAAAAGTTCAATAAAGAATCCAAAAGGAGCATCACGCAGTCCTCGTCGCCGTCGCAGTTCCTCCTCTTGGCGGCGTGGAAGAAGGGGTGGCCGTACCCCGCCGAGGCTGTGGTGTAGCCGATCAGCCGGCACAAGACCCCTGCGGAGGTGTGGGGGGCAAGGCCGACGAGGAGCGCGCCGATCAGGTCCTGGGGGGTCGCGGCATTGTAGAAGCTTTCAAGGCCGTAGAACTTCTCCAGCTCCTCATCGACGAACTTCGCCACCTTCAGGAGGTAATCGCCGCCGTCGAAGGATAGGATCACGTCCTGGACCATGAGCTCCAGGATCTGGTCTGAGCTCGTCAGGGGCTCGCCATAGATGTCCTCGGTGTAGCCGAGGTCCCGGAGCATGTTCACGTCGGTGTGGATCTCTCGCGGCCGGAAGTGGGTGAGGGGCAGGTCGGTCAGGTCGTACCTCACCGTCCCGTCCTTGAATATGTAGACGCCGTGCTTCGCCCGAAGAATCCCCTTCTCCAGGCTCTCGGGCGTCTTGTCTCTGGAGGTGAGGCCGAGAACGCCCCGGACCAGATCCGGCTCCCTCTCGTTCAGATGACTGAGGGCCCTGGAGTAGATCTCCTTCACGTCGAGCTTCATGGACGCGGCGGCGGTGGTGGCCTTTCCGCATTTGGGGCACTTCTCCTTTCCCGGCTGGTGGCAGGTGGGACAGAACCTTTTGGGGAGGGTGTGGCTGCCGCACTCGCACAAGAACTCGTGGGTCTCGGCACCGCACCTTGGGCAGACCCTCTTTCCGATTGAGGTCACGATGATGCCGGGCCTTCCGTTTCCGACGTGGTTTTTGGCGCACTCCCCCACCGACCGGCTCTTTCCTCCGGCTTCGCCCGTCGGGAAGAGGACGTGGGGTGGTGGTCTCATTTCCCGTTTATCGGACTTCTCGGGCCGCCCCATCCTGGACCCGACCCGGGTGGGTGCCCTCGCCATCACCTTGATTCCAGCGACGCGGTTGACGAGGTCGAGGGCAGTCTTCGGCCTCTCTGCCGCCTCATCATCACCGGCCTTCTTTTCGGTTCCATCAGCCTCGTCTTTCGCATCGTCCAGATCTTCCAGCTCCTTCAGCTTCAGACCCTCGGGCTCGACCCCCAGGCAGAGGAGGAAGGGGAGGGGATCGTCGATCTCTATCCTCTGGTCACGCACCCTGTGCAAGACGAGGAGGGTCTCCAGAGACTCCATCACCGAGATCGGCAAGAAAAGGGTGCCGTCTTCGAGCTTTCCCTCCGACGATACCGTCTCCCTCAACTCATGAAACTTTTCGACAGATAAGTCGTGCCAGAGGTGGGTGAATCCCGGGTGGAGGGGGACGTTCCACCGCCGCGACATCTCGATAGCCTCCTCGGCACCGATCTTTTCAAGGCCCGAGGGGTCGCCTCCGGCCTCCGCAAGCTCTGCCGCCCACCATTCAAAAGAGTAAGATGCGGGGGCGAGGGTTCGATTGTTCTCAAGAAAGTCGCCGAAGCTGATCAGAATCTCACCGACGTCCACGATCTTGACGACGTCGTTTTTGCGAAGTTCGGCCTCCTCCTGAGAGTCGATCCGGACGAGGTCGCCGTTTTTGAGCCTGACCGTCGGACCCTCGATGCTGCTCACCGGCGAGACCGCCGCTGCCTTTCCCGGCTGCTCCACCTTCACCTGGGTCCCGGCGGCGAGAAACTCCTTCAAAAGGACCATCGTAGCGGGGCTGAACCCGGCAGCTGCAAGGCCAGTGTTCCGGGACCTTCCGTACCGAAGCCGAAATCCCCCTGGTCGGTGGGGGTGGCTGAATACCGGCCTTCCGGCGATGATGTCTCGGAGAAACTTCTCGCTGGAGGCTCCGCCATCCTTTTTTCCGCCGCTAGCCAGCTCGTCGAGCCAGTCCCACCCCTCGATCGCAAGCTTCGAGACGTGCTTTTTCAGCTTCGGCCTCTTGAGGGCTATCCCCTCCGCCGAGACGAGGGCGACGCCGCCCCTAACCCTGTTCGTCTCGATCCTCTCGAGATCTCGAAAACCCGAGACCTCTTCCTCTTCGGTCGGCTCCCCCTCGATGCAGATGGGGCAGTTTCGGACGAGGGTTCTTATCTCCTCGTCGGACGGCGCGTACTGGAGACCAGCCACCCGTCGGTAGAGGCCGATCTCCTCGACGTACCTCTCCACCTCCTCGGGCCTCGGCTTGTACCGGTCGATCCCCACCCCGCGCCGGACGTAGTCGGCGACGAGGACGCTGAGGGCCTGGGCCGTACCCCCCGCGCTCCGAATGGGACCGGCGTAGTAGACCTTGAGGTACTCGGACCCGTCATCGTTTTTGCCCAGGTCCACCTTGGCGATCCCTTCGATGGGAGCCGCCACGACCCCTTCTGTCAGGAGGGCGACGGAGGTACGGATGGCGCTGTCGATCGCCTCGATCTTGGACGAAAAGGTTCCAATCCTCCCCTCGGCGAAGTCGAGGCCGATGGCGAGGGCCGCCTCCTCCCGGCTCATCCCCTCGGCCTCAAGCTCTCGGACCCGCTTTGCGATCGCCTCGATCCCGATCAGCTTCTCGACCCTCTCGGCGAGGTCGACGGCCGTTGGGACCTCCACCGAGAGGCTCGGGTCTTTCCCCTCACTTCGAGCCTTGCCAGCGATCTCCATCGCGCGGGCAAGCCCCGACTCCAGAAGCTCGAAGTAATCGGCGGTCTTCAATCGGTTTCACTCCAGAGAAATAAATCCGTCGTCGGATCGTGTCTTCTCACTGGCGACTGCCCAACAAGCTCCTGGAGGTAGACCTCGGCGGCGAAGACCGTCCCGCTCGACAGGTGGCCGCCCCTGACGTCCCCCTCGGAGTCGGCCAGGGTTGCGTGGGCGTGGAGGAAGGGCTTTCCGTCTCTCGTGGAGATGTTTCCGATGAGGCTTGTTATCTCCATCGGGCGGTCGATCTCGATTGCTCTGTACTCGTGAGAGTTCTGGTCGTAGTAGCCGATCTCGGCCCTCTTCAGCGCCCCGATGGCGGCGACGGTGCCGGCCTCGACCCCCAGCCTCTCGGCGAGATTCGTGATGGAGGCCACGATCTCAGAATCGTGATCAAGGCCGAAGAGAAATAGCCTTCCGGACCCAAATTCCCTAACCAAAGACAACGCCTACCCCACCCACTGTTTTATCTGAAATACGTCCTCTCCGTTGAAAAAGGATGCGATGAATCATCCTTCATCATCTTCGTCCTATCTCCTCAAGAAAATCGCTGACCTTCCCAAAGCCCCTTCTTCTCGCAAGCCTCTTCATCTCCCGCATCATCCCCGAACCGTACTGCATCGCCTTCTTCTCGCGATAGGCGAGATCTTTCGGCATGTGCATCGTCGCCACTTCTCGAAGCGGCCTCTTTCGGATGCCGTCTTTGACCTTCTCTTCGGGAGGAATCGCCATGGCCTTCCTCACCACCCGAACGTCCAGGTAGGGAAGAGAGAAGTAAGCTCCGAAAAGTCCGGCCACCGCCTGGTCCCGAGCCGCCTGGAGGGCAAGGCCCCGGAAGTCCCGCTCCAGGTCGTTGCCGAGGGCGTCGGCGTCGAGGTAGCGGGCGTAGCCGCCGAAGAGTTCGTCCGCCCCCTGGCCTGCGAGGATCCTCTCGTATCCGTGATCGCCCGCCCACTCCGCCACGAAGTAGAGGGTGGCGGCGATGGAGGCGTCGACGGGGTTTTGCCTCGGGATGACGGCAAGAACGGCTTCCAGGGCCTCCTCGATCCTTCCAGGGTCGATTATTGCAGTCTTGAGGGAGAGATTGAGAACGTCGGCGACCGCCTTTGCCTTCTCAATGTCGTGGGAACCCTCGACCCCCACCACGACGCACTCCCTTCTGGCTAGGGCCGCCACCAGGGCCGAGTCGACGCCGCCGGAGAGGGCGACGACCCCTTCGTCACTCCGGAGACTGACGGCAATCTCGATCGCCTGGGCGAGGCTCAACTCTGGTGGCCGAGGATCGACGGCTCCGACGGCCTCACCATCGCAGACGATCGATCCCGCAGGACAGTCGCCGGGAACGATCCCGAAATGGTCCCGGGCAGAGCATCCGTCCCAGGAGAGGAAGAACTCGCCCCCGAAACTGGAGACGACGCCAGGCCTCTCTTCCAGCATTTTCTCAACTTCGCCGTCAGAGAGGCGGCGGCCGTCAACTTCAATCCAGCCCTTCAACCTCATGCCGGAGACCATGGACACCGCCTTTCTCAGGCCTGCTAGTTATAAGATGCGCTTTCAGAACGGCACGCTTTCGGGAGATGCCGTTAAAAGAAATAGAGTTAGCGGGCGGCAAAAGATATGCCGCCCCGCTTATATTGAGAGCCTGTACGTGTAGCCTGAGAGGAAAGTCCCCTTCTCGGTGTAGGTCTGGCCGCCGGAGGAGATCTGCAGGGTGTGATACTGGTTTCCTGCAACGTTCAGGCTGTAGGCGCCGTCCAGGGGGTCACCGCCCTGGCCGTCTCCTCCGATGTAGGAGCCGTCGACGAAGACGCTGTAGCCCGTAATCCAGTCTGAGCTGAAGATCACCTTCGCAGATCCGGCCGAGGGCCAGCCAGAAGAGCCACTGCCAGACGTCGGCGGCCAGATGCTGCTTGACACGTCTATGATGACGGCGTTGCTCGGCTGGTTGTTCAAAACGAAGAACAAGATGTGCCGCCCGACCTCATCGGCCTCGACGATGAGCCTGCTGTATCCAGGATAGAGGGTGTAGGTGTTGCGAAGCAGCCTTCCGTCGGGATATATCTCATAGAAGTCGGCCCTGCCGCCGGCGGTGGTGTAGGCGAGAAGAGAGAGGTAGGCACCCATGGGACAGACGACCCGCTGGGCCCAGTTCGAGGATCCCATGATCCAGAGGGAGTTTGCTCCCGAATAGGTGGTCTGGTAGGAGTAGTAGGAGGTGGACCGGTCGCCGAAATAGACCGATGACGGCTCCTGTCCCAAGGGGTTATAGCTCTCTATCCCGCCGCCGACAGCCGAAGCTTCCATCGTGAAGAAGTCTGTGAACTGAGATACATCCTCAGAGCCGTATTCAAAACGAGCATCAGTAGGATCGATGGAATATCCAGTGGGCATTCCAAAGATAAATAAAAACAACAGCAGGCAGACCGCCAATCCGAAGGGCTTCAAGATGAACACCTCGCTTGAGATTATGTATCTGATGGTACAAAAATTTTGTCACGGATATCGGTGGTGTTTGATCGATCGGCAGGCGGTCTTTGGTTCAGCACTAAATTTCGCGCATCTGGCCGTTCCTCTGAAAAGTTTGATCAAGGACGACCACGAATGTCATGATGCAGAGACCATGTCGTAAAACCGGAGGTGCTCTCACTTGATCGTGACCGAACACGTCGACTTTCAGACCAAAGGAAACGCTGAGATGACAGACCTGACGGCGAAGGTGGCCGCAGCCCTGGAGAGGTCGGGGCTTCGGGCGGGAGTTGCCGTCGTATTCGCCTCCGGCGCCACTGGTGCCGTCACCACCATCGAGTACGAGCCGGGGCTCGTGGATGATATGAAAGACGCCCTGGAGAGGATAGCACCCCAAAAGATCGAGTACGCCCACAACCAACGGTGGGGCGACGGCAACGGCCACTCCCACATCCGGGCCTCAATGATCGGCCCGAGCCTCACCGTCCCTTTCTCTGACGGAAAACTCTTGCTTGGCACTTGGCAGCAGATAGTCTTTCTAGACATGGACAATCGGCCTCGGTATCGGAGGATCGTCGTCCAGATCATCGGCGAATGAGACCTTCCTTCACCTTCCGAAGGCCATCAAGGCCAGGAGGATCGCGAGCCGCACAAGAACGCTGATCCCCGTCGAGAATATGACGATCCCAACCCCCAGCCTAGGGCCGAAGAGCCCCACATAACGTGGAAGAAGGCTCCTTGCGGCGAAGATTGGGAGCATGAACATGCTTCCCAGCATAAGAACGATCATCGCCTGGACGGTGGATATCCCGTTGCTCGCGATCATCGGGCCTAGGAGGGATATCCCGACGATGGGGCTTGCGACGTAGGTCGTCAGAGGGACGATGCTCTCCGGCGGGATTCCGAAGATCTCTGCCAGGGGCAAGACGCTGAAGGCGTCAAAGGCCCCCCGGTCCCTGAGGACGAAGACCAAGGTCGTCATGGCGACGTAGATGGCGGCTATCTTGAAAAAAAGCCTCCTCTCCCGCCGGAAAGATCTGATCACCGCCTCCCTGAGGGATACCCTCTCATGGCGGCTGCTTTCTGGGACCCGGCAAGTCCCCTCTCCGAGAAGGACCCTGCTCAGGATCACCACCACCGATACCTTGACGAGGGCCGTGATGATGAAGACGAGGGCGTAAAAGCCCCCCACCACCAGACCGAGGGCCGGAAGAACGATCGGGATCTGGTAGGTGAACAGCTCCCTGAAGTAGACGGGTATGCTGTTCATGATGGCGCAGAGGACCACCTCTTTCTCATCGAGACACCCCTCGTCTCTGAACCTCGCCACCATCCCGTTGGCCGCCACCGCAGACCCCAGAGATACGACGAAGGCCGAGGCGCAGGCGTCGGGAAGCCTCGTGAAGGAGAAGATCGGCCTTGCGATCCGAGCGAGCCCCTCCATCAGCCCCATCTCCGTCAGGACGCCGGCGCCGAAGAGGCCGATGCCGATCATCGCCAGGATCGGAGCTGCAAACTCCAGCGCCCTGAGAAAGAGGTCGATCATATGGTGAAGGTTAGCTTCCCGATAGATCAACCTATTCCAGGACGACTTCTCGGCCTTACAATTCCGAAGAACATGCGCTGAGATCTCAGCCTAGGCTGGCAGGGTACACGGGAATCCTCGGAAGGTCTTGATTTTTCGGTTCTTGATCCCTTTCTCACCGCGCTGGCCCCGCCCGGATCAAAGCGTATCATTTTCGCAATATTTATATGCTATATCGTAGAAAGGTACATCTAAAACAAAGGGGAGTATTAGAATTATGTGGGGTGACTCATGATGAGATATCTTTCTTTTGGTAGGGGAGTTCTAGCGTTGCTGGTTCTGTTTGGGATCGCTATTTCTGCCTCAGGTGACATTTATGAGTATGGATCGAAGGTTGAATTGGAAGACCCAGACATGGGAATGGCTCTAAGCCCCTTTTACGTAGGTCCTGAGTTCGCATTTTGGGATACGAACGAAAACAGCAGACTCGACCCGAATGAGATGGTCTACATAAACATAAATCCAGCGGACAATACGGTCAGCGAATACGATGTCCGCCTGACAGATTACGACGCCACTCATCTTGCAGGGTCTCAAGTACTCACCAGCGACTTTGACCTGGGAAGGCCGCTCGCCAAGTTCGGGACGGCGACTACCCCCAAGGCTGAGTTACGATACCTTGATATAGACGACAAAGGACCTTACAGCCTTGAGGACGAAATATACCTCGTTACTGATCCCGTTGAGATCACACAGGGGGACATCCGGATCACCGGATTCAACTCATTATACGATCCTGGAAGCAGAGTCACGGCTGGCGATGACGACATCAACCACAAGACCTCGACACTCCCTGGGATGCTCAGCTTCTTGAACAGAAATGGGTCCATCAATAACGGGGGATATGCCGTCTATGGTCTAGGGGACGTGATTTATATAGATACACAGTACCCCTTCTATGTGGTGACCGTAAACGATGTCCGATTGTCAGATTTAGATTGGCCCTCCACCATATCTATATCTCCGGTGGAGGCTGCGATGCCGCCCGCGTTGACATAATTTCCAGTTGTGGACGAGTTATTGAGCATGGTCGGGAGGAAGGGCGAGATGTTGGAGTATATCTCCCCCCGACCAATTTTCACCAATTTTTCGATCAATTCAAATAGATGAGAGATGCGGCTTTTGGGCTCTGGCTAGACGGGAATGGCAGATCATCTTCTGGCCCATCCTCTACTTCACCACAGGGCACTTGACCGAGGACCAGCCAGCTAGGCAGCCTAAGATCACCGTCATATCCTCCCACCCATTCCTCTGAAGGATCGAGGCTGCCACCATCGACCGGAGGCCGCTTCCGCAGAAGATGTAGATGGGTTTGTCCTTTGGGACTCCACCCAAACGCTGAGGGAGCTGGGTTATGTGGATATGGTGGGAGCCGGTGATTCTCCCAGACGTTTCTAGCTCGTCAGTGCTCCGGACGTCCAGGATCCAGGCTTTCCTCTTCTCTTCGTCTCGACCTTCAGAACTCCGAAGGGATCTACATCAACCGGGAGATGATGGCCATCGCAGAAAACGGGAGCGGCTTCTTTGAGTACCTCTGGACAAATCCCATCTCGGGCGAGACTGAGCCCAAGACGAGCTACGTGACGAAGGTCGACGACAGCTAGTGGCTTGGGGCCGGAATCTACCTGGAGGGCGAGGAGAAGGCTACCAAATTGTGAGATAGCAAAAAGAGATAACGGGTCTGGGGCCCCATTCTCGGCGTCGATTGGGGTCCGATTATCGTTTTTCGTGGGTATTTCGCGGATATGTTGGAAGGAGCCTTCAGTTATACGTATATCCTAAATTGCAAAATTAATGTTACAAAGCACTAATTTCGGGTGGGGTTTAGGATGGGGTGAGGAGGCCATGCTTACAGCATCGGCCAAATTGTGGCAGCTCACCCCAATGGAAACAGCAGCTCAATCTGCCACAGCGGTCTCTTCGTCAATTCCGGTATTGAATTTTTACCTCGCCTGCATCGGTATTGCCTTTAACCTCCTTACCGGGAATGCCTATTGCTAGATCGTCCCTCCCATCATTGTTGAAATCGCCAGCTGCCAATGCATATCCGAAATTATCACCACTTGCAGATTCGTTCCAACCAAGAGAGCAGATCCGATCATTTTCGGCGGTCAGGCCGTTAGGAGAACCATATAGGATGTTAACCACCCCTACGTCTTGGTCCTCAAGGTCTTCATAAGGGACTCCTATTGCCAGATCGTCTATCCCGTCACCATTGAAGTCGCCCGCCGCCAATGCATATCCGAATAGATCATCTTCCTCAGATTCACCTTGAACTCCTCCGTAGCCCTGATACCAGATCTGATTTTCTTCGGCAGTCAGGCCGCTGGAAGAACCATAAAGGATGTTCACCATACCGACGTCGTCGCCCTCGATGTCTTCATGAGGGGCGGCTATTGCCAAGTCGTCGATCCCGTCGCCATCGAAATCGCCCGCTGCCAATGCGTATCCGAATTGATCATCACTATCTGAATCGTCCTGAGCATCATCCTGATACCAGATCTGATCTCCTTCGGCGGTGAGCCCGCTAGAAGAACCATACAGGATGCTCACCATACCGACGTCGTTTTTGTCCAATAACCCCTCTCTGTCTTCGTGGGGTGACCCGATTGCTAGGTCATCGATCCCATCTCCGTTGAAGTCGCCAGCTGCCAGTGCACTCCCAAATTGGTCATCTTTCTCTGAATCATCCCCAACGCCTCCAGAACCTTGATACAAGATCAGATTCCTCTCGGCAGTGAGCCCGCTAGAAGAACCATACAGGATGCTCACCATACCGACGTCGTTTTTGTCCAATAACCCCTCTCTGTCTTCGTGGGGTGACCCAATCGCCAAGTCATCGAATCCGTCTCCGTTGAAGTCACCTGCTGCCAGTGCCCTACCAAGTTGATCATCACTCTCTGAATCATCCGGGACCCCTTCGGAATCTTGATGCCAGATCTTATTTCCTTCGGCGGTCAAGCCTTCAGAAGAACCACGCATTACATTTACTGCACCTGCATCATCGTCGTTAAAAACTATTCCAAATATAATTCTATCAGCAATGTCCTCATAAGGAGCACTGATTGCCAGGTCATCGAAGCTATCGTTGTTGAAATCACCTGTAGTGAGTGCATACCCGAATTGGTCATCTTCCTCTGAATCGTCCTGAATAGCTCCAGAATCCTGGGACCAGATGGAGCTGTTCTTTGATATCAGACCGTCAGAAGAGCCGCATAAGATCGTCACCATACCAGCGTCGTTACCATTAAGGTCCTTGGAGGGGACTCCTATAGCTAGGTCTTCGTAGCCGTCGTGATTGAAGTCGCCCGCCGCTAACGCAGACCCGAATTTGTCTCCGTTTTCAGATTTGGTCAGGGACCAAGTGGTGACCATATTGGTATCGGGATAATCATCAGGGTGATTATTAGGGTATTTTGGATCTGTACCTATCTGGATCTCATAGCCGTCCCCATAACCATCATCATCTGAATCGAAATCTAGGGGGTCAGTTCCGAGATCCAGCTCACCATCACCAGATACGTTGTTGCCGTCCCAAAGGCCATCGCCATCAGTATCTTGTGAATTTGGATCTGTACCAGATGTGCGTTCTTGAACATCAGTTAGCAAATCGCCATCAGTATCAATTTCGTACTTCAAGATTATACGATCGCCCGCCCCCACGAACATATCCGAAAACTTTGATGGAACGTCTTCTTCAGAAACTTCATCTTTCCTCATGACGTAAAACGTCCACCACTTGTAAGGTGCCTCTTCGCCAGCCATCACACTTTTGTTATAGATAGTTGAGAAGTTGCCATCATCCGACGTTTCAAAGGGGATACCTATGCGCTCGAAGGCTCTCTCTAAGGTAATAGGGTCTTTTGTATACAAGTAGTGCGTCTGAAGGCCGCTATCATCAATATCTAACTCGATACATCGCCCTTTTACGTCTTCGAGAGTTAGTTGGTCTTCGCCGTAGTCGATGTGTTCAATTCTGACCTGGACACTCTCTCCCGCCATGAGACGCCTATATTGTTCGAAATCAATGTCTATAGTGGCCGATGTGTCAATCGATCTGTTGGGGGGAATGTTTCTGTATACCATATCCAAGGTTTTATGCGTGAAAGAATTCTCGTCATTTCCCATGTAGAAGTTCAATTGAACACACTCTAACTCCGATCTCAAGATGTCTGTGCCGACATTCTGAACTTCTATCCCGAATCGCAACGTTGATCCGGAGAGGTCAGTCTCCACCATAGTATATGCTTCTTCAGTCGTAATATTCGTCTTTGCAGATGTTAATGCAAATTGGCTCGTATCCACGAACTCTATGCCTCTATGTACTTCTGTCTTAAATCCTGGAATAAAGCCGGATGGTCCCGCGCCAATCTCAAGCGCGACGTCGTTTCCTTTTGTTTTCTTGATGGCTAAGCAGTCGCCTTTTTCTAAACTATATCTATATTCGCCAACATCGCGATAACTATCTCCGAATATTACTTTTGTGGCGAGGTGAAGCGTGATATCATCTGGCTTGACTCGTACTGCAATCTCCGGCACAGCAGCGATAAGAGGGTCCGGGATTACATAACTCGGCATGTTAACTCCTTTAGCCTCATCGAAATCATTGTAGCGATCACCGTCCGTGGATTTTTGGGTTGGATCGGTTACGTATCCAAGAGAATTTCGAATAACCCTATCATGAGAATGCTTATATACTATTAATACAATAATTTATCTATGGATTCTTTAATCACATTTGCCTTACGAAAGAAGTACGAATCAATTGGGAAGCTTGG
>Ga0116164_10001527_pt1 | contig 17432 bp, 16 predicted proteins | sample AD_UKC109_MetaG_FD_89888 | JGI IMG/M metagenome (GOLD analysis project Ga0116164, IMG submission 89888) | Active sludge microbial communities of municipal wastewater-treating anaerobic digesters from Hong Kong - AD_UKC109_MetaG | ecosystem: Engineered > Bioreactor > Anaerobic > Digestate... | reverse complement strand
GAAGGGGAAGGGATAGTACGTGAGGAAAGACAAAGAGGGACAGGGAATAGACCAGAAGAAAGATCAGGATCCCGGTTGCCAGCCGCTGAAAAGAGCTCATCTCCCGTTCGTACGTTCTGAAAAATGAAATGTTCATTCATGCAGGAATTCATTTTAAGGATTATAGTAATGATACGGGAAATGAGTGGATGACGCTTGTGAATTATACAGGGAGGGAATGATGCGGACAAAACTCCTTACTATCACTCTTTGTGGAATTATTTTTACAGCTTCCTGGGCAGAAGGCACGACCTATTACGTACGAACCGACGGTGGAACGGGAACCGAGTGCTCCGGTCTCGTCAACGCACCCTATCCGGGCACGGGTTCGAGCGGAGATTGTGCCTGGTCCCACCCCTTCTGGGCCCTGGACAGCGGAGGAGATTGGATCCTCCAGGCCGGAGATACGCTCCTGATTGGTTCCGGGAGCTTTGAGATGGGGTACGGAGCGCCTAACACCGGCTGGTGCGATGCCGACGGCGCCTTTGAATGCCGTCTGCCGCCGCTCCCCTCCGGTTCCGATCCCATCCATCCCACGATCATCTCCGGATCATGCTCCAATCCTCCGGAATTGTGGGGAACCCAGCGTCCCTGGAGCATCCTCTCCCTCGAATCGACCTCCAACGCGGTCCTTTCCTGCCTCGAGATCACCGACCATTCCGGATGTGTAGAGTTCCACACCGATCCAGCTGTATCCTGTGAGAGGGATGCCTACCCCTTTGGAGACTGGGCGCCTGAAGGCATCTATGCTTCCGATTCTTCCAATGTCATTCTGAAGGACCTGAACATCCACGGTTTGGCCGCGACGGGGATCCATGCCGGCAGGATCCGGGACTGGACCGTCGAACGTGTAAGGATTGCCGGGAACGGCTTCGCCGGGTGGGACGGTGATCTCTGGGATGGGGATTCCGATTCCAACAGCGGGACCCTGATCTTTCGGGACTTCACCGTGGAGTGGAACGGATGCGCGGAGACCTACCCGGGAGAAGGACATGACCATTGCTGGGAGCAGGAAACCGGGGGGTACGGAGACGGTGTGGGAACGGGAGCTACGGGAGGTCACTGGATCTTTGAGGACTCTTACTTTGGTTATAACACCTCCGATGGCCTGGATCTTCTCTACGTCGGCCGGGAAGGGGAGGAAAACTCCTTCGTCGAGGTCCGCCGGACTGTGGCCGTGGGAAATCTGGGGAACCAGGTCAAGATCGGGGGAGCGTCCCTGGTGGAAAACAATGTCCTCGTGGGGAATTGCGGATATCTTTTCGGGAAGCCTTATTCCCAGGAAATTCTCACATGGTGCCGGGCGGGGGGGAATACCCTGGCCCTGAGTCTCCAGGCAGGCGATGCCAGCTCCGTGGTCAACAATACCATCGCAGGCCAGGGTGACGTCCTGCTGGAAGTGCAGTGTGATGAGGCACTTGAAAACTGTGACGGAAGCGAAACGGTTACCGTCATCAACAACATCTTTGCCGGATATGACGAATTTACCCCGTACCCGACCGGAGAGCAAACGGGCCTTCTCTGGGACCCGGACGGCTTCACGGAAGGCAGGATCGACTTCAACCTGATCTTCAATGTCAAGGACGAGACGGAGTGGTGCCCGATGGGAGTGCATGATCTCTGTCTCGATCCTCTGGTCTCAGATGGAGATATCGACCGGTACGACGGTCATCTTCTTCCCGAGAGTCCTGCCATCGATGCCGGGACCTTCAATGGCGCTCCCGACGATGACGTGGAAGGCAATATGCGCCCGATCGGTGCCGGGATCGACATGGGAGCCTATGAATACGGGACCGCCTCCCGCCGCCACAGCCGTCCCTTTGGAGGCCCGTAAGCCTGAAAGAAACCTCATTTCCACCGGCCTGTATAATAGATGTGGACATACCCGACTGTCCGTCACAATTGGAGGGCAACATTATTAAACGGTTCCTGCCGCTGCTAGGGCTTTTTTTTCTTTCCGCCGGATTTCTCTTTCCCTGCTCCGTCTTCAACTACACGAGGAGTGACGGAAAGACCTTTGTGGGAAGGAACCTGGACTGGATTCCCAGCTCCTACGGCTGGATCCAGTTTATTCAGCCGACAGAAGGAAAATACGGTGTGGTCCTCTTTGGAGCGGAGGAGCACATCTGGCCCCAGGGAGGGATGAATGACCAGGGTCTGGTCCTGGGGATGACCGCCACCCCCTTCCACGACATTCCCTCCGACCCGGCAAAGTTGACGATGCAGCTGGACTTCTGGGAAAAGCTCTTCACAACCTGTGCCACTGTACCGGAAGTCCTTGCGTTCCTGGATACCTACGACCTCTCCTCCAGGCCGAACTACTTTGAGCAGGGACAGATGCTCTGGACCGATCGCTGGGGCAATTCGGCGGTCCATGAAGGGGATGTGGTATCCCCCCGGCAGGGGTACTACCAGATGATCACGAATTTCTGCTATACCCGGCCCTGGCTGGGGGGCTATCCGTGTGGCCGATACAACCTGATCGACTATGTTCTTTCTGCTTCGCAGGACTATTCGGAAGAAGAATTAATGATGCTGGTCGAAATGGTTCACGGAACGGCATGGGGGGGCTACACGGTCTGGTCGGTCTTCTACGATCCCGAAACCCTCGATATCACGCTCTTCTATCGGGGAGATTTTACGCGCCCGCTCCATATGAACCTGAAGGAGGAGCTGGGTAAGGGGGTCAAGAAATACTACATGGACGACCTCTTTTCCGGGTGTGTGGGAGACTGGGAAGGGGACACGATGCCTGATGCCCGTCCTCTGCCCGGATGCGGAACCTCTGAGGCGGCATTGGAGTGTGATGGAGATGTCGATGTTTATACGTTTCAACCCTCCATCCTGGGAGAGTACACCTTCGAAACGACCGGTTCCACGGATACGCGTCTTGAAATCCTGGATTCCAGTGGAACGATCCTTCAATCCGATCAGAACGGGGGCCAGCAGGGGAATGCCCGTATCCAGATCCAGCTCGAAGGAGGTACGACCTATGGTGTTCGAGTCGGAGGCGAAGGGTATCCATCCACGGGCGAATATGGACTGTTTCTCTCGGGTTGCACCGGCCGGCGTAACTGTGGAATCGATCCGGCCAATGACGACCACCCCTTTGCACTGCCGATCCGGCAAACGGGAATATGGCATGCAGCCGTCGATTGTACCGGGATATTGACTATTACGTCTTTCAGGTACCCGAATCCGGGACGTACGACATCTACACGGAGGGAACTACCGACACGGTTCTCCAGGTGGAAGACGGTCTTTACCAGATCCTCACCCGTGATGATGACGGCGGTGAAGGAAAGAATGCATCGGTCAGAATCGATCTGACGGCGGGTGATACGATCTGGATTCGAATCGGCGCATATGGAAACCATGGTACCGGGGATTACGATTTCATCATTGCGGATGGAAAGACGCGAACGACCTGGAACTGGATCGTTCCCGCCGCTGCGCGGATCAGCGGGGCTGCAGGAACCAGGTGGGTCACCGATCTTGTGATTCGAAACCAGGGGAGCACTCCGGCGGACGCCATGATGGAGTACTGGCCCCAGGAGGGCATTCAGCCGACTCCCATTCCCATTTCCATTCAGCCCGGGGCTGTGATGAAGATAGACAATGTGATTGAGGACCGGTTTCAGCTGCTTGAAAGTGCCGGCGCCATCCGTGTTTCATCGAATCAGCCCATCCTGGTATCCTCACGGACCTATAACCTCCTCGAGGAAGGTACCTATGGACAGGCAATCCCGGGACAGAGGGAGGAAGATGCTCTTCTTGAGGGAGAACGGGGATACCTGATCGGGTTGGCGGAATCGGATACGCATAGAACCAACCTGGGGTTTGTGAACCCGTTATCCTCCGATTCGACGGTCAGGATCACCATGTACGATACAACGGGAAATCCCATTGGATCTTCACGATCATGGACTCTTTCCGGGCATTCCTTTGTTCAGATCGATCATGTGCTGGAACAGTTCGGGACTCCTCCCATCGAAGAGGCCCGAGCGGAGGTTGAAATTCTTTCCGGTGCTGTTTTTTCTTACATTTCGATTGTGGATCAGAAAACGGGAGATCCTGTCTATCGGCCGGTCCAGCGCGCACTGGGGGCCACACGGGGACTTCCCGGTGTTTCCCGGGCTCCGGGAGAAGCCGGGACCCTGTGGAGAACCGAACTCTGGATTCTTTCAACTTCCTCCTACGAACAGGAGGCGATTCTGAAATTTTTGCCTCGGCAGGGAGAGTCCGGGTATGAAGACCTGCCTCTTATTATCCAGCCCGGTGCGATGATTCATGTGAACGATGCTCTGAATGAGATCTCGCACATTGCAGAGGGCTCGGGAACCTATGTGCTGGAAACCGGGCCGGAAGTCCTGGTCACGGGAAGAACCTATACAGAGAAGGAAATTGGCACCTACGGACAGGGACTGGTCTCTCTCCGCCCCGATCTTGCGATCTCGGGTGAAAACGCGGGGTACCTGATCATGGGGGAGGAGACGGAAAAATCGAGGAGCAATCTTGGATTGATCAACCCGGGACAAGATCCCGTGGATATCACGCTTCAGGGAATATCACCCGACGGAACAACCTTGCTTTCACATCAATGGACGATCGAAGGAGAAAGTTCCGTCCAGGTTGATCACATTCTAACCCTGTTTAGCCAGAACGATCTGGGATCGGCAACCATCAGGATTTCCATTTCCGACCCGGATAGAGGAGGTTCGATCTGGGCCTGGCTCTCTGTTGTGGATCAAGTTACCGGAGACGCGGTATTTGAAGAAGCCGTAGTGGAATCTATGGGGCCACCGCCTCAAAATCGTACTCTTTTGAGCCCGGTCAGCAAGCGGCCTCATCAGCCGAGAATTCTGGGCACGCTTCCATGAACCCGGAAAATGGATTTTAAGCTTCAGGAAATATTCACCGATCGTTTCGTGTTACACAGTGGACCCCAACAATTGAACTAAAGGAGTAACCCATGGCTCAGAATACGAGAACAGTGACGATGAAAGGTAACCCTCTTCCGCTGGAAGGCACCCTTCCGGAGATCGGGAAGCCCGCGCCTGATTTTGAAGCTTCAGCCAACGACCTCTCTCCTGTGACGCTTGGATCCCTGAAGGGCAAGACTCTGGTTCTTGTTTCCGTTCCATCCCTGGATACCCCCGTCTGTGACATGGAGGTAAGGCGGTTTAACAAGGAAGCCGCCAATCTCGACGACAATGTCAAGATCGTGACCCTGTCCATGGATCTTCCCTTTGCCCAGGCGCGCTGGTGCGGCGCAGCCGGCGTCGAACAGGTCCGCACCCTTTCTGACTATAGGACAGCTTCCTTTGGCCAGGCTTACGGCGTGTTGATTGGTGCCCTTCGTCTCCTTGCCCGTGCCATTTTCATTGTCGATGCCGATGGAATCCTGCGCTATTGTCAGGTTGTTCCAGAAGTCACAAGCGAACCCAATTACGAGGATGTTCTCGCTGCGCTAAAAAATCTATAGAAATGACTCTCCGTGGTACAATAAACCCGGTGAATCCAAGATAAAAGTCAACAAAATAAGGAGGTAGTAATGCTTAGCAAGAAGATGGAACAGGCGCTCAACGAACAGATCAACCGTGAACTTTTTTCCTCTTATCTCTATCTCTCCATGGCGGCGTACTTCGAGGACAGTAACCTGCCAGGTTTTGCCTCATGGATGCAGGTACAGAGCCAGGAAGAATATATGCACGCGATGAAATTTTATTCTTTCATCCACGAACGCCGCGGACGTGTGACCCTGAAGGCGATCGAGGAGCCGAAGCCGAAATGGAAATCCCCGCTGGACGCCTTCCAGGAGGCATTCAAACACGAACAATTCATCACGGGTCATATTAACGAGCTCGCGAACATGGCTTTGAAGGATAAAGACCACGCAACCCATATCTTTTTACAGTGGTTTATCACCGAGCAGGTCGAGGAAGAAAATTCCGCGGACGAGATTGTCCAGAAGCTCAAGATGATCGGCGACTCACAACAGGGTCTCTTCATGCTGAACCGTGAGATGGGTTTCCGCGGCCAGGCCGGCAAATAAATAGTAAGTAAATAAATAGTTTAATCATTAGCGCCCCTGATTTCAGGGGCGTTTTTTTTGAGACAAAGGGGCTTGACAAACCGGAAAAAGTGTACTAGTGTAGTAGTACAATGATACACATAACCCTAGACCCCCGATCCCCGCTTCCGCTTCATGAGCAGATCAAGGACCATTTTCGGTTCCTGATCGTTTCGGGCGCGATGGAGGATGGAGCCCAGCTGCCCTCCATTCGTGCTCTTGCCATGGAGCTCAACGTCAACCCCAATACCGTAGCCCGGGTGTACCGCGACCTTGAAGGTGAACATTTTGTCGAGAGCCGTCAGGGAAGCGGTTGCTTTGTCTCCGCCGGTGAAGCCCGGGCCCGCGAGGAACAGCGTTACGGCCTCCTGAAACGGGAGATCCGATCCCTCGTCGTTAAGGCGCAGGCCCTGGGTGTATCAAGAGAGAAGCTCGCCGGCATGATCAAGGAGGAATCCCATGACTGAACCTGTTATCACTGTCGAAGGTGCCGTTTTCGACTACCCCGGAAAACGTGCCCTGAATGGAATTGATCTTGTACTGAACCGGGGAACGGTCACGGGTCTCCTTGGGCCCAATGGTGCCGGGAAGAGCACGCTCGTAAAGCTCCTCAACGGTCTGATCCCCGCCTGTGCCGGAACGATCCGTATCCTCGGGCTGGATCCCTGGAAAGACCGCGCACAGCTTCAGAAGAGGATGGGCTTCGCTCCCGAGTCTTCCTATCTCTATCCCTGGATGAAGGTAAAAGACCACCTTGCCTTCTATGCGAGGAACTATCCGGGTTGGGACCTTCCATACGTGAAAGAGCGTCTGGACACCTTTAAGGTTCCCCTGGGAACGGCCGTAGAACGTCTCTCCAAGGGTCAGAGAGGTATGGTGTCCCTCCTGACAGCTCTCGGGCGGCGGAGTGAGATCCTCCTGCTGGACGACCCAACCCTGGGCCTGGACATTCCTTCCCGCAAATATCTTTACAGCAGTATCGTCGAAGACCTGGCAGAGAGGGAAGTCACGATCCTATTCGCCACTCATCTTCCCTCTGAGGTGGAAGGAATTCTGACTCATGCCGCAATCATGGACAACGGAAGGATCCTCAAGAGCGGATTCGTCGAGGATCTGAAGGGACTTTCTACATCTTCCGGCAGCGAGACCCGGGCCCTTGCTCTCGAAGACCTGGTTCTGTTAACCCTTGAGGAGGCACGCCATGATTCGTAAAGATTTCCGATATAACCTGTGGGTGATTCTTGTCCCTCTCGCGATTGCCGCTGTTTCCGTGATCGTGAAGCTGTTTAACCTTTCCTATCGGGGCTTCGGGCCCGGCGACATCTCGGAAGGTCTCTTCATGCTGACTTTCGGGCTGATCCTTCCTTTTACCGCCCTTGCCTGCGGAATGACCCTCTTCCAGCTCGAATCATGGACGATGGTGTGGACCTTTCCCGTCGGAAAGTTCAGGGTCCTGGCCCGAAAGTCCCTGACCGGGTTCTTCCTGATTCTGGCATCGGCCCTGTTGTCGTTGATGATCTTCTCGATGACGTCGGTACCCGATATTGTTTTCTCAGAGATCGTAGCATTCTGGCTCGTCACCGCAATCCTCTTCGTCCTTGGCGTGATTGCAGGTATTGCCACGAAGCGGGCGGTCCATGGAGTCATCTTCCTGATTCTTTCGGTCGCGGTCTCTCTCTTTCTGCTCTTTGTCACGGGCCTGTGGCTTCGCGTGGCCATGAGCATCATCTACTTTTCCCTGTTGTGGGCAGCAATCCTGTGCCTGGTCCTGATTCTCTTCCTGAAAGCTTCCTGGTATCTCCTCTTTGCCAGGGTCCGACCCACTCGACCTGTATTTAACGCCCTTCTGGGTGGCGGCCTCATTGTGGCTTCGGTGTTCTGCACCGCTCTTCTCGACAACGCTGTTCTCCTGCACTACACGAGTCTGCGTTCCCTGGATGACCTTCAAAACGTCTGGATCCAGCCCGGAAATGAATCCACGATTCTTGTAGAGGGGATGAGGGTTGGACCCTCCTGGCTAAAAAGCCTGGCGAAAAAGATGGATGTCAACTGGACCGCGTGGCCTCTACCAGCTCTTCTTGACCTGAAAACCGGTAAAGTCACGCAGCTGGGACGGTTTATCAGTCTCAACGCAGTCCAGGTCTCTCCCGATGGAACATTGATGGCGGGCCAGTATTACCAGTGGGAAGGCGCAACTGAATGGGGCATGGTGCTCACGGTATGGGACATGGAGGGGAAGGTGCGGTACTCCCTGGACCGCCTGGACGGCCGGGTTCCCGTGGAGCAGATTCTATGGTTACCCGGAGCCGCCCATCGACTGGCCCTTCTCAGCAGGAAATCCATTGAGGTTCACGATGTCGACCGAAATTCGATCGAAACCATCGATCTCCCAAAATCGGACGTCATTACCGATGATGTACAGATGACCGTACTGGGTGACTCCCTGTATTTCCTTTCCGTATATGGTGAAGATGGGTACAGGATCTGGAAACGGAAAAGCGGGGAGTGGATTTCCGCCTGTGAGTCCGGAACCCAGGCCCGTCAGCATTACCAGTCGAAACGAAAGTGGCAGTTCGGCCTCATGCCAAGTCGTGACTGGTTCCAGGTGGAAGACAGGATGATCTTTCTCAGGGAACGATCGGTAGACGACAGTACTCAGTGCGTAGCATTTAACAGAGAATACCGGATGAGACCGACAAACAGGGGAGTCGTGACCATCAAAGATGGAACGCTTACATTGCAGTCCTGGGACAACGGTTCGGAGATCCTTAAGCTTGATTTCCCGGAGCGATCCGCCTGGGTCATTCCCGGAGAGGACGGAGAAACCCTGTACACGGCGGCGACGGTGGGGAAGGGTAAGCGTTTCCTCATGAGGAAGGTCGATCTTCTTGGCGGGAACATCAGCGATCCACTCAAGACACTTGACGATGTCCGATGGAGTTACGTATTCCCGTCGAACGATAGAGATGTCCTGATAGAAGTGTACGGAAATCAGGTGATTCAAATCCTGAGGTTCAACCGCTCAACAGGTGAGATCACAACGATCCTGGAACACAAGAAGAATGAAATCTAAACGTAAAGGAAATTCTTTAATAATTCAGGTTAACGGATAGGCTGAAACCTAAGGAATGTGAACAAAATAAGCGGCCGGGATGAGACATCCCGGCCGTTTTTTCTTATAGTTTTCATGCTTATATGGTTTTGCCAAACCGCATGAAATGGCGCCCGGGACCGTAAAGATCCTTCACCGCGGTCTGCTGGTTGACCACGGCCGGTCTCCCCGCAGCTTCGCTCACGTTTACATACCCGCTGGATTCAAAGAGCCTCCTCGAGGCCACATTTTGTGGATCGATCGTAAGCTCGATACGACGAAATCCGCGAACGGCCAGAATCTCTTCGATCTTTGTCAGAAAGATCTTTCCGAATCCAGCACCCTGATGGTCCGGGAGGATCCCGATTTGCCATAGAAAATAGGCCTCCGATTCGTCCGAGAAGGGAAGGCCCAGGACAAACCCGGCCGGTTCCCCGCTATATTCAAGGAGAAAAGAGGTTGAGGGGGAAATTCTGAGCAAAATGGCGTAGACGTGATAGGGATAGTTCTCCAGAGGAGGGCATGCGGCGCTGAGCGCCCGGAAGTGATCGACGTCAGTTTCCCGGGCGGGTCGCACGGAGAGACCTGAAAGCCTTGCCGATACGGCATTTTTTCGCTTACGCATAATAAGCTCAGTGGTTCCAATGTCGGATCGGTGAACAAAGGTCCCCTCAATCGTTTCAATAGCGGATTCCACACGTTCGTTGGCTTCCGGAATGGTGGAACCTTCCGCAATTACAGCAATGCCCCGTTCTGATCCTACGTGAAGGAGGCCCGTCTCCGGATCGAGTCCGGCGCTGTGGTAAACCTGAACACCCAGATTCTCCAGCGTGGAAAGATCCACATCGACCTGGAGGGGCAGGTCATACGATTCGGGATAACCCGGAGGGACAAGATACTTGCAGACGGTTGCGCTTGAAGAAAAGGAAGGAGAAGGCGTCTCACCGTTCATCAGGGATAGAATCGTGTCAAAGAGGGGATCTTCCAGTCGAGTCATGATGTCCATCCATTCAGGATCCCCCGGGCGGAAATTGTACTCGATCAATACGGGCCCATTTCCAGTAAGCATAAACTGTCCATAGAGGAAACCACGGCAGGGAACACCGGTTTCTTTCAGGAACTCCGCCACGGTCCGGCGGATCAGACCGAGGGCCGTGTCGTAGTCATTTTGGGTAATGTAGGGCAGAAGATGTCCGGGACCGGAATAGGATCCCATACTGGCCGTGTTCGGCCCCAGGTCCCCCGGCAGGAGCTTCTTGAAATCCTGAACCAGGGGTGTGGGAATGACGGTGGATCCGTTGACGAGACACTGGAGCGTGAATTCCACTCCGACGAGCCGTTCTTCGATGATTACAGCGGGGCAATCATCTCCGCAACCCGCGAGGACCTCTTTGATATAGGTTCTGATTTCGTCAGGCCCCCTCAGCTGGTCCCCGGCTACGCGAACCCCCAGCCCGTCGGTCAGGCCGATCGGCTTGACTGCAACGTCCCAGTTCAATGTTTCCGCATACGTCTCCGCGGAGGCCCGGTCGTTGAAGCATGCATATGCGGGCTGATACCCGATGTCGTATCGTTTAAGAAAGTCCCGCGTGAATGCTTTATCGAATTCCAGCCGGGCGGCCTGTCTGGGAGGTCCAAAGACCGAAATGCCGGCTTCTTCCAGGTTGTCCACCAGTCCCGCAGCCAGAGGGGCAGCGGTTGTGGGAAGGACCAGGTCGGCTCCGCATTCCCGGGCAAAGGACGTAATGGTTGAAACGTCGTCGAGCTCACCCATGGCGTGAGAATTCACTACGGTCTGGATCCCGGGATTGGGCGTGTCAAGGAAAGCATGGGTGGTCAGAGAAGAGACTTCCTTCAGGTGTCTCAGGGTAATTTCTTCCTTGGCCCAGCTGCCGACAACGAGAACGGACGGTGAACTCATGCATCCTCCTTCTGATCTGCCCGGATCTCCTCTTCGGGAGCCAGGGCAATGGTAGAATCGTGATCGGAGAGGAGATTGGCAATTCCAATGGATCGCTCCTCCGGTGCTTCTTCGAGATTCAGGAGGAGTTCGCACCGGTCGCACCGTCGATCACAGAAGACGGCAGAGTAGGAGTCGGGTTCCTTATAAGTCGTAATGACACCGAGATAGTTGCGCAATACAACCTTGTTGGTGGAGAGGGAGATCATATAGTTGGGGGTAAGTGGGATCTTTCCGCCGCCGCCGGGAGCATCGATCACATAGGTGGGAACGGCGAGGCCGGACGTGTGGCCGATCAGGTTTTCAAGAATTTCTATGCCCTTCCCGACGGGGGTTCTCAGGTGAGAGAGGCCTTCCGAAAGATCACACTGGTAGAGATAGTAGGGACGGACACGGTTCTGAAGGAGCTTATGGTTCAGGCTCTTTATAATTCGATGACAGTCATTTATGCCCGCGAGGAGAACAGTCTGATTTCCGAGTGGAAACCCGGCGTCCGCCAGTCGTGCCAGGGCTTCCTTCGATGAGGCGGTGATTTCCCTCGGATGGTTGAAATGGGTATTGATCCATAAGGGCTGGTGGCGCTTCAACATCGTGACAAGAGCGTCGGTAATCCGGTAGGGGAGAACGACGGGCATTCGTGTTCCGATACGGATGATCTCTACGTGAGGGATTGCGCGTAACATCGTGAGGATCCAATCGAGAGCGTCATTAGATAGCATCAGAGGATCACCGCCCGACAGGAGGACATCCCGAATCGCCGGAGTTTCCTCAATGTATCGAATCCCCTCCATAATTTCCTCCCTGGAGGGGATAAAATCTCGGTCTCCGACTTTACGTTTCCGTGTGCAATGTCGGCAATACATGGAGCAGATATTGCTGATCATGAAGAGAACGCGGTCGGGATAACGATGGGTGATGCCGGGAACGGGGCTGTCAGATTCCTCGCGAAGAGGGTCAGACATGTCGTAGGGCATGACGGTCAGTTCCGCTACATCAGGAAATGACTGACGATAAATCGGGTCATTTCGATAATTATCGGTATCAATGAGGGAGAGGTAATAGGGGGTGACGGAAAGCGGGAACTTTGCAAGGGTTTCCTGAATATGTTCCAGTTCTTCCGGATCGTGGCGAATGCCGGTAAGAGATTCGAAGACGTCCAGGTCTCGTACGGAATGTTTAATCTGCCATTTCCAATCTTTCCATTTGTCAATCAGAACGTAGGGTTCTATTTTATTAGCTAGTTTTTTTTGGTAATTATCATATACTTTCATTTATATAACCTTATAGGATAATGTTGAGTACAGCATTTATTGTATATCATGTTTCCTGTAGACATGAAATATATTATAACACATGAAATCATATATGCAAAAATATGAAAGGAAAAACAATATCATGTATTATAATAAGGTGTAAATAAAATATATTATAAAAATGGAATATTTCCCCGGTGTCCCTTCCTTTTGGTGTAATCTCGAATTGTAAGAACAGGGGAGGGCACGGGAAGGCTGACCTTCCTTTTATTCGTTTTGAAGTGATTGAAACGAGGATGCGGAATTCTTCTGAAGAAGCGGTCGGCAGGCCGACCTTACTATTACTTCGAAAGGTACTCCTCGAAGGTTCCCCAGAACGGGTCGATCTTCGGGTGGACCAGGGGGAACGTTTCTCCTCCCTTTCGGTAGGTCATACCCTCTGATTGAGGTACAACCTCTCCCGCGATACTGGCGGGGATGCCCTCCGCCTGCAGGGCTTTCACCACGCCATCGGCCTGATTCATCTTTGCTGTGGCCAGAAGCGTGCCTTCGCTGATGGCAATATAGGGATCGATCGAAAAGACATCGCAGGTCTTCGCGATCACGTCCTGCAGGATCATGGCGTCCAGGTCAATTTTCATCCCAACCTGTCCACGCTCCGCCATTTCGACGAGTCCGCCGAATACTCCGCACTCCGTTGCATCGTGCATGGCGGTTACCCCGCCCGCCTCGGCTGCAACCAGGGCGTCCTGAACGGTACTCATCTGGTAATAGACCTTTTGCGCCTGCTCAAGGATATCTTTTCCGTGAGCTTCTTCAATGTATTTTGGAAAGTAGGCGGCCATGAGACCGGTCGTTTCTACCGCGGGTCCCTTGGAGACAATGACCGCGTCGCCGACCTTCGGCATTGGAATGATCAGTTTTTCCTTCCGATCGACTCCGATGATCGTGGCGCCTCCCACCATGGGGTAATTACAGCCCGCATACCGGGCGGTGTGACCCGTGACGACGGCGATTCCCAGCTTTTCGCATTCGCTGTGAACTGTCTCCCACATGGCAACCAATTCGGGTTCGGTCATTTCCGGGGGAAGGTTTAAATCGACAGAGAGAAAACGGGGGCGGATACCGCTTACGGCGACATCGCTTGCAATAATATGGACGGCAAACCATGCGGCCCGTTCAATCCCCAGCTCCTTCGCGATGTAGAAGGGATCGGTGGAGAGGACCATGACCTGTTCGCCAAGATCGATGACTCCGAAATCGACGCCATGCTGGGGTTTAACCAGGACGGCAGCATCCCTCGCACCCAGGCGGGGATAGATGACACGATGAAAGAACTCGGGCGGTATCTTGCCCAGAGGGGGAAGATTCTCCATTGCTTGCTCCTTTGAATTTTCAGGTTCAGTTTGTCAGGTTAAATCTTCGAAAAGGCCTTGTCAAGGTCCGCGCAGATATCTTCCGGATCCTCCAGTCCGACAGAAAGTCTAACCATTCCCTCGCGAATCCCCGCTTCGGCCAGCTCCTCCTTGTTATACGCCGAGTGAGTCATGGAGGCCGGGTGCTGAATCAGGGATTCAATATCTCCCAGGCTTACGGCAAGTGCGCAAATTTCGACGTTGTTGATTACCCGTTTTGCTGCCTCAAATCCCCCCTTAACATCAAAGGTGATGAGGGCTCCGGGTTTGAGCATCTGCTTCTTTGCAATATCGTACCCGGGGTCGGTGGGGAGGCCGGGGAATGCGATGCGCTCCACTTTCGGATGTCTCTGGAGATATTCGGCGATTACCTGAGCGTTGGCGCAGTGACGGTCCATCCGGATGGGGAGGGTCTTCATTCCCCGCATGATCAGGTACGATTCAAAAGGACCGAGAACCGCGCCCGTGTAGTCCTTCAGGCCTTCGCCCCGGACCCGTGCCATGAGCTCTTTACTTCCTACAGCGAACCCTGCAATCACGTCCCCATGGCCGTTCAGGTATTTTGTTGCGGAATGAACCACGACGTCAGCTCCCAGTTTCAGAGGCTGCTGGAGGTACGGCGTGCAGAAGGTATTGTCGAAGACGACCTGCAGGTCGTATTCGTGAGCCAGATCGGAAAGGGATTTGATGTCATAAACATCCAGAGTCGGGTTCGCTGGTGATTCAAAAAAGAAGATCTTTGTCTCCGGACGAATGGCTTTTCTGACTTCTTCGGGTTTGGAGGCGTTCACAAAAGTGGTGTTGATACCGAAGCGGGGAAGGCCGTGGCTCATGAGAGAAAAGGTGCAGCCGTACAGGGTTCTCGAAGCAACAATATGGTCTCCCTGCTTCAGCATCGTCAGCAGGGTGGCGGAAATGGCTCCCATGCCGGATGAAAAGCAGACCGAAGCTTCCCCGCCCTCCATGATGGCCAGCTTCTCTTCGATCACGACGTGATTGGGATTACCCATGCGGGTGTAAATGTAACCCTCTTCTTCGCCCGCAAATCGACGCCCGCCCTGCTCTGCACTCTCAAAGACAAAGGTGGATGTCTGGTAAATAGGAACACTCAGCGATCCCGTGTGGGGATCCGGATGGCTCCCGCAGTGAATGATTTTGGTATGAAGACGGCAGTTTTTCAGACAATGTGACATGGTTTCCCCCCTGTATTCCTGATTATCGTTATTGTAATCTTTCGATTATAGCACCCCTTCTCGTTCTGCTTGCAAGCCCTTGCAATGCGTGATAGGTTGACGGCATGGTGAATGCATTTTTTACATTGAAATATCTGGAACCGACCTTCTGGGTTCTGGGAGGCGCTGCCGTGGGCTTTATCGCCGAGAAGGTAGTCCTGGCGCGTTTGAAGCGCCTGGCTCGAAGGTCGGAAAGCAGGCTCGACGACATCCTGGTCGCATCTCTCCGATGGATGATTTTTCTCTGGTCCACACTGCTGGGTGCCCATGTCGGCCTCAAGAGTCTTCAGCTTCCTCTTCATACCAGTGTCTTTCTCTCTGATGTCCTGACCGTTCTTATCCTTGTTTCCGCCATTATCGTTGCGATGAGAATCGCCAGTTCGATGATGACCGAGTATCTGGACCGTTACATGCCTGCTTCGACGACTCTCATCCGGGTCGTCATCAACCTTGTGATCGGTACGATGGGAGTCCTGATCATTCTGCAGTTTCTGGGGATCTCCATTACTCCCATCCTCACCACCCTGGGTGTGGGAGGTCTGGCCGTAGCCCTGGCGCTTCAGGACACCCTTGCCAACCTCTTTGCCGGTCTCCATATCCTGGCCACGAGACAGGTCAAACCCGGGGACTTCATCCGAATCGGGTCCGGCGAGGAGGGTTTCATCATGGATGTGGGATGGAGAAATACGACGATTCAAACGATTCAGAATAATATCGTTATTATCCCCAATTCCACGATGGCCTCCGCGATCGTCACCAATTTTCAGCTTCCGGAAAACGATTTTTCCGTTCCCGTGGGAGTCGGAGTAAGCTACGCATCGGATCTTTCGAGAGTGGAGGAGATTACCCTGGATGTGGCCCGGGATGTTCTTCAAACCGTGGAAGGGGGGGTTCCGGATTTTGAGCCACGGGTCCGCTACAGTTCCTTTGGAGATTCTGCCATTCTCTTCAACGTCATTCTCAGAACAAAGGACGTTCAGTCACAGTATATTCTCCGTCATGAATTCATCAAGCGTCTCCATCGCCGTTACGAAAAGGAAAACATCAACATTCCTTTTCCGATTCGCACGGTTTATCTCAAGCAGGAGAAAGAGGATTCCGCGGAATAAGGTTTTCCTTAAAACCAGCGTTTACGTTTGAAGTAGAAGATCAGTCCGCCCGCGATCATGATCATGACACACCACACTGCGGCATAGCCGTGTACCCATTCCAGCTCCGGCATGAATTTGAAGTTCATCCCGTAAACGCCTGCTACAAAGGTGAGAGGAATGAAGATCGTGGCGAAGATCGTCAGAACCTTCATGACCTCATTCATCCGGTTGCTCATTCCGGAGAGATAAAGATCCAGCATGCCTGCGATGATGTCTCGATAGGTTTCCACCGTTTCCATGACCTGGATCGTGTGATCGTAGAGATCACGCAGGTAGAGATGGGTCTCCAGGGAAATCAGATTCGTCTCTTCCCGTTCGAGAAGGCCAATTGCTTCCCGAAGGGGCCAGATTGACCGGCGGAGGAGAATGGCTTCCCGCTTCAGACGGTGAATTGACTGCAGAGTCGTTTCGGTAACCGTGGCTATCAGGTCCTCTTCCAGAGACTCGATGACTTCCCCGATCTGCTCCAGGACGACGAAATAATGGTCGACGACGGCGTCCATGAGGGCGTATGCCAGATAATCATTCCCCAGGGAACGAATCCGGGTTTTCCCGGCCCGGATCCTGGATCGAACGAAGTTAAAAACATCTCCATCACGTTCCTGGAAGGTGAGCACAAAGGTCTTTCCCAGGATAATGCTGACCTGTTCGGATACAAGCTCATTTCGCCCTGGATCGAAAGAGATCATGCGCAGAACGACAAAAATGTAATTATCGAAGATTTCGACCTTGGGCCTCTGGCCGGTATTCAGAATATCTTCCTGGGTCAGGGGATGGAGGTGAAAGATCTCTCCGATGTTTCGGATCGTTTCCACATCGTGCAGTCCGGTCACATTCATCCAGGAAGTGGTCCCCGGTTCCACAAGGCTTTTAAGATCGGGAACTGCGGTCGGAGTATATTCACTGATTTTTTCTGCAGAATAATCAAAAACGGAAATCGTTACAGAATCACTTTTCTGATCTCCCAGAAAGATCAGGGAACCCGGGGCGAGCCCTATCTTCTGGGTACGGCGTCCATTAGCCAGTCTGCCCACGATCGGACTCCTTTCCATCTTCTTTCTCAAACGTAGCATAGGTTGCACGATCTCTGCCTTCCTGCTTCGAGCGGTAGAGCAGTGCATCGGTCATATTCAGCATTTCATCCAGGGCACAGCAGGGGTATGGGAACGTCGCCACCCCCATGCTCAGGGTAACGGCCCAGCCATGACGGGTCATGGT
>Ga0116164_10001526_pt1 | contig 17441 bp, 18 predicted proteins | sample AD_UKC109_MetaG_FD_89888 | JGI IMG/M metagenome (GOLD analysis project Ga0116164, IMG submission 89888) | Active sludge microbial communities of municipal wastewater-treating anaerobic digesters from Hong Kong - AD_UKC109_MetaG | ecosystem: Engineered > Bioreactor > Anaerobic > Digestate... | reverse complement strand
GACTACGCGCACGTCGGTAAACATAACGAACCCGAGAACCCGCTTCGCTTACCAATCCACGCGCCGCCCGTCAAGCGAAAAACTTGACGCAGCCGGATTAATCAGTATATTAGCTGTTACTTATTTAATGGATGTAAGCCAATGTACCGCATAGTGCACAATGAGCAGACTGGCCTGTACCGCGTGGAAAAGCGCGGCCTATTCGGTTGGGCGTTCATCAGCGATCAGCGAACCGGCGACTACCTGGGCTTCGCTGACGTGGAAAGCGCCCGCGCCTGGATCAAATCCGCCACCAAAGGTAAAGACAGCGACTCCAAACGCTGGAAAGTCGTTTCTGACTGTAACTGCTGACCGAAAGACTGCATTGGTCAGTGCAGTTCAACCGAATCCGCCTGCCAGCCAGGCGGCATTCCGGCCACATGGCACCCCCGCAATGGTGGCTGCCGATTGCCGCCAGGCATTCTTTCGTTTCTCCGACCCCCGTGAAAAAACTAACACAGATTAGTTTTCCTTTATAACCAATCACTTATAAATGATCCGACCCTTTAAAAAACCAATGGGTCGGTATATCTTGCACCCACGTTTGGCGGTGAGTGCCAAAACAAAAGCAACAAATCTCATCGCACCCGGCACGGGTTTTTTCGCCATGGCCAGCAATTCCTCAGTTGCACAGCGCCCGCGTTGACGTGATCCAGCCCTCCGCCAAACGTCATCACTGCAGATTCAGTTACCAGAACACGGGAGAAACACCAATGTCGGAAATATCAGAAGAAGAAAAAAGGCGCATCCTCGAGGCCCCGCCAAGGGGGACCTGGGCACTCATATTTACGATCGGCCTCGCTATGCTGGTGAGCTGGTTGTACTTCTTCTTCGGTGTGTTCATGTCACACGGACCGGTAGCCTAGTCGGGAGTTAATTCAGATGCATATCGATCCGTTAGAGAAGAAATGGATGTATGTCATTGGCTTCATGACCGCGGTCATGATCGGGTCAATGGCTTACGCGGCGATCATGTTGAACATGCATCCGCCAAGCAACGTGGAGACTATCGACCCGAAGACACTGCACCTGTCAGGTGAGTTCGCCGAAGACAATCTCGGCGCAACCACCAACCCCGATGGCAGCGTGACGGTGCGCATGGTGGCGGCACGCTATTCGTTCTATCCACAGATGATCGAAGTTCCCGCAGACACCGATGTCAAATTCCGCATTACGAGTCCTGATGTCCTGCACGGCGTGCATGTCCCGTTCACCAACATGAGCACCATGGTGGTCCCGGGCTACGTGTCCGAGGTCAATACCAGGTTCTCGCGCGAGGGTGAAGCACAGTTCCTGTGCAACGAGTACTGCGGTCTCGGACATGACTATATGTGGTCCAAGCTGAAGGTCGTCCCCAAAGGCTGATCGCCGCTGACATAACGAATTCGGGAAGAACAATATGTACGACAAGTCAAAATCGGTGGCACTCGCGAATCTCTGGGTCGCGTTTGCCGCATTCTTCGTCGCAATCATTCTCGGCCTGTATCAGGTCGTGAATCGCAGCGGCCTGTTTCCGGAACTGGAATCACACGAACTCTACTTCGCCTCCGTATCAACGCACGGCGTGTTGATGGGTTTCGTCCTTACCACCTTCTTCATCATGGGGTTCGGCTACTACACGGCCACTTCCACACTGAAGCGGCCATTGTGGAACAAGGGTCTTGCCTGGGTGGCGTTCCTTGTAGCCCTTGGTGGTACCGTGATGGCGGCCATCCCGCTCCTCGCGGGCAAGGCCTCGATCCTTTATACGTTCTACCCACCGCTGGTGGCGCACCCGACGTTCTACATCGGTGCCACATTGCTGGTGGTCGGCTCATGGATCTGGTGTCTGGAAATGATCATGTCGACGATCACCTGGAGACGAGACAACCCGGGCAAGGTCGTCCCGCTGGCGATGTACGGCACTACCGCGAATGCGATCATGTGGCTGTGGACCAGCGCCGGCGTTGCGATCGAGATGCTGTTCCAGCTGATTCCCTGGTCACTCGGCCTGATGGACACGATAGACCCCGGCCTTGCACGCACGCTGTTCTCATGGACCCTGCACGCAATCGTGTACTTCTGGCTGTTCCCGGCCTATATCGCGATGTACACCGTTCTGCCGAAACTGGCGGGGGGGCGCCTGTTCAGCGATGAGATGGGCCGTGTCGCTTTCATCATGCTGTTGGTATTGAGCGTACCGATCGGCTTCCATCACCTGTACATGGATCCACAGCAGTCCGCCGGCTTCAAGTTCCTGCACATGCTCGGGACCTTTGGCGTGGCCATTCCCACCCTGCTGACCGGCTTCACCGTGCTGGCCTCGCTCGAGGGGGCTGGCCGCCTGCGCGGTGGCAAGGGCCTGTTCGGCTGGATCGCTGCCCTGAACTGGAAAGAGCCGATGGTGGTCGCCGGAATGCTGGCGCTGTTCATGCTGATCGCCGGCGGCTGGGGCGGCATGATCAACGCCAGCTACCAGATGAACACACTGATCCACAACACACAGTGGGTCACCGGCCACTTCCACCTGATCTTCGCCGGCACCACTGTCATCATGTACCTGGCCCTCGCCTATCACCTGTGGCCCAAGCTCACCGGTCGCCGACTCGCTTCGCGGGGGATGGCGGTGCTCCAGCTGTGGCTGTGGACTATTGGCATGCTGGTGCTGACCCTGCCGTGGCATGTGTTGGGCCTGCTCGGCCAGCCGCGCCGCATCTCGTCCACCCCATACGATTCACCACTGGTCGAACAGTGGGATCCGCATGAGCTCGCGATGATCGTCGGTGGCGCCATCCTGCTGTTCTCGGCGTTGCTGTTCGTATTGAACCTGCTGATGTCGCACGCCACGCGCAAGCTGGACGATGTCAGTGATGACGACTGGGCGGTTGCGGTCTATCCCCCGATGAGCGTCCCCAAGTCGATGAACGGCTTTGTGTTGTGGAACGGCATCCTGGCCGTGTGGATGATCGTGGCCTATGGCATTCCCATCGTCCAGTTACTGATCCTGGACGCACCCGGTTCGATGCCTTGGGGGTATTAACAGATATGAAAACGCACAAAATCATCATACTTGCTTCCGCACTTCTGCCATTTGGCCTGGCCCAGGGAGCACCTTCGTCGAACGTGGCCTGGACCGTGGAGACCCACAGCCTGGTCAGGAAAGGCGACGCGTCAATCGGCGCCAAGATCGAGACCGTCGAGACCGAGGATGTGAACGCCTGCACCGACTGCCACGGCAAGGGCGGCGCCGAGCCGGACCGCGACAAGCACCCAACCCTGGCCGGGCAGGTGGCCGCTTACACCTTCAAGCAGCTGCGCGACTATAAGGACGGCACGCGTGAAAACCGCCGCATGAACGAGGCGGTCGAGCGCCTGACCAACGAGCAGCTCGCGGCGTTGGCGGCCTGGTATGCACAGCAGCCGGTGCCGACTGTTGAGGTCGATGCGGATGAAACGGTAAGCGAGGAGACCCTCCGCCTGGTGTTTCGCGGCGACAAAAAACGCCTGATCCAGCCCTGCGCCTCGTGCCACGGACGCAACGGCCAGGGGGCAATCATTGATGTCCCGGCAATTGCAGGTCAGAATGTCAAGTATTTCGTCGAGACAATGAAAGATTACGCGGGCGAAAAGCGCACAAACGACATCTATAGTCGTATGCGAATCATCGCCAAGGCACTGTCACGCGACGAGATAAATGAACTGGCCGTTTATTACGCTAGACTAGGCAACGAGCAGAGCGACGGTAGCAATCAACAGGCTGCCGCTCAGTAAGCTGCGTAGAAAATCCGGGCCCGGCTCACCGCCGGGCTTATAACCAAGAACCTTTCCATTCAGAGAGAAACCAGGAGGAACTATGGGCTGCAACAAGAAAGCGCTTGGCGCGCTGATCGGCTCTGTCTTCATGGCCGGCGCCACACAGGTGCTGGCCGGATCATCGGCCAGCATGATGGCCAACACCTGTGCAGGCTGTCACGGCACCAACGGCCAAAGCGCCGGACCGGCTTCACCGAACCTCGCGGGCATTTCGGAAAGCTACTTCAACGATTCGATGAAGGCCTTCAAGGAAGGCACGCGCCCAGCGACCATCATGGACCGAATCGCCAAGGGCTACAGCGACGAGCAGATCGAAACCATGGCAACGTTCTTCGCCGGCCAGCCGGTGTACAAGGCCATGGTGCCGCATGACGCCGCAAAGGCGAAAGCGGGCGCCGAGACCTACGACAAGAGCTGTGCCAAGTGTCACGATGAGGGCGGCTCGCTGCCCGGTGACGACGCGGGGATCCTGGCTGGCCAATGGCTGCCGTGGCTCGAGTACTCGATGGCCGACTTCAAGGCCGGCAATCGCGAGATGCCGAAGAAGATGGCCAAGCAGGTCGAGAAGCTCAGCGACGCCGAGATCGAAGCCGTGCTGCACTACTTTGCCGGCCAGAAGTAATCAGGGGGACTACAACAATGGCAAATTTCACACGTAGAAAGTTTCTCCAGGTGACCGGCGGCGCTGTCGCGGTCAGTTCACTGGGTTTTCCGGCGATTGTCGGCGCAGCCAGCAAGAAGGTTGTCGTCGTCGGTGGCGGTGTCGGCGGCGCGACCGCTGCCAAGTACATCCGCATGGCCGATTCGTCGATTGACGTCACCCTGATCGAGCCGAACACCGAGTACTACACCTGCTTCATGAGCAACGAGGTCCTGTCCGGCCACCGCACGATGGACTCCATCAAGGTGACCTACGAAGGTCTCAAAGGTCACGGCATCAATGTGGTGCATGATACGGTTACCGATATCGACGCCGCAGGCAAAAAGGTCATGACGGCAGGCGGCCAGACCTTCGCCTACGACCGCTGTATCGTTGCGCCGGGCATCTCCTTCGCCAACAACATCGAGGGCTATGACGAAGCAGCAATGAAGTCGATGCCGCATGCCTGGAAGGCCGGCGAACAAACCGTCATCCTGCGCAAGCAGCTCGAGGCCATGGACGACGGTGGCGTGGTCGCCATCGCTGCCCCGCCAAACCCGTTCCGGTGCCCACCCGGGCCGTACGAGCGTGCCTGCCAGATTGCCATGTACCTGAGGGCGAAGAAGCCCAAGTCGAAGCTGATCATTCTGGACGCCAAGGACAAGTTCTCGAAGCAGGGCCTGTTCATGCAGGCGTTCGAGCGTCACCATGCCGGCATCGTCGAATGGGTAAGTGCCGAGAAAGGCGGCAAGGTCACCCGTGTCGATGCGGCGACCAACACCCTGTACGTTGGTGATACCGCACACAAGGTGGCTGTGGCCAACGTAATTCCCGCACAGACGGCGGGTGCCATCGCAATCAAGGCCGGCCTGACCGACGACAAGGGCTGGTGTCCGATCGACGGCCGGACCTTCGAGTCAACGATACATAAGAACGTCCATGTGATCGGTGACGCCTCAGTGGCCAACCCGCTGCCCAAGTCGGGCTATGCGGCGAACTCCGAAGGCAAGGTTGCGGCTGCTGCCGTTGTTGATCTGCTCAACGGTCGCGAGCCGGGCGACCCGGCACTGGTCAATACCTGTTATTCGGTAGTCGGCCCGCACGATGCAATCTCGGTTGCCAAGGTCTATGACCTGAAGGACGGCAAGCTTAATGCTGTTGAAGGTTCTGGTGGTCTGACCTCGGCCGACAGCAGCCCGGAGATGCGTGCACGTGAAGAAGAGTACGCATACAGCTGGTTTGCCAACATCAAGAAAGACAGCTGGGGCTGATTCGTAGTTCAGCAACAATCGATGATTTCAAAGGGCCCTGCGGGGCCCTTTTTTGTCCTGCCATCGGGCACAAAAAAGCCGCCGCCCCGGCGAACCGGAAAGGCGGCGGCATGTTCAGGCGAAGATCAGCGGATTTTGACCTGCAACATCTCCTCGCCCGCTTCGTCGGTCAGGTGCACCGCACACGCGATGCAGGGATCGAAGCTATGGATGGTGCGCAGGATCTCGACCGGCTGCTGCGGATCCTCGAGTTCGTGGTTGTCCTGCAGCGCGGCCTCGTAGGCGCCCGCCTGGTTCTGCCCATCACGCGGACCGGCATTCCAGGTCGAGGGGACCACGGCCTGATAGTTGTCGATCTTCTCGTCCTTGATCACGATGTAGTGTGCGAGACCACCACGCGGCGCCTCCATGAAGCCGACGCCCCTGGCCTCTTTCGGCCAGCTCGACGGGTCCCACTGCTTCTCATTGAAGGTCCGGGTATTACCTGCCTTGATGTTGGCCATCAGGGAGTCCATCCAGTCCTGCATCTTGTCAGCGATCAGCTTGGTCTCGAGGGTCCGGGCGGCCGTCCGGCCGAGAGTCGAGAACAGCGCACGCTTGTCGGCACCGAGGGTGCTCAGCGTCGAATCCACCAATCCGCGGGTTGCTTCGTCACCCTTTGCATAGAGCAGAAGGACGCGGGCCAGCGGACCGACCTCCATCGCCTTGCCTTTCCAACGCGGCGACTTCAACCAGGAGTAACCGTCTTCCACGTTCAGCTGCTTGTAGGGTGTGTCGGGGCCACCGCGTCCCTTGTAGTCGAACTTGGTCTCGCCCTCCCAGGGATGCAGCCCCTGCTCCTTGCCGCCTTCGTAGTCATACCAGCTGTGCGAGACGAACTCCTGCACCTCGCCACCGGCACGCAGGTCGACCTCGTGAACCTCGTCCAGGTTGCGGTCCAGAATGGCGCCTGGCGGAATCCACCAGCTCATCGGGTCACGCAGGTTCGAGCCCTCCTCTGCCGACGGGAAGTCGCCGTAGACCAGGAAATTGCCAAGCCCTTCGCCGCGATAGAACCAGTCCTTGTAGAACCCGGCCACCGCGATGGTATCGGGCACATAGACCTGGTCGACGAATACCCGCATCTTGTCGATGATCGACTGCACCAGTGCCAACTTGTTTGCATTGATCGCCGAATCGGACTCCAGGTCGATCGGGTTGGGTGTGCCGCCTACCAGGAACATCGGGTGTGGGTTCTTGCCGCCGAACACCGCATGCAGCTTGACTACGTCACGCTGCCATTCGAGTGCCTCGATATAGTGCGAAACGGCCATCAGGTTGGCCTCCGGCGGCAACTTGTACGCCGGGTGGCCCCAGTAGGCCTTGGCAAAGATCCCAAGCTGCCCGGCCTCGACGAAGGTCTTGAGCTTGTTTTTCATGTCGGAGAAATAGCCCGGCGAGGACTTCGGCCAGCTGGAGAGACTCTGCGCCAGCTCCGAGGTCGCCTTCGGGTCGGCCTGCAGTGCCGACACCACGTCCACCCAGTCGAGCGCATGCAGGTGATAGAAGTGCATCACGTGGTCATGGACGTACTGTGCCGCAATCATCAGGTTGCGGATCAGCTGGGCGTTTGCCGGAATCTCGTAGTTCAGTGCATCTTCGACTGAACGCACCGAGGCGATACCATGCACCAGCGTGCACACGCCACAGATCCGCTGGACGAAGGCCCAGGCATCGCGCGGATCCCGACCGCGCATGATGATCTCGATGCCACGCACCATGGTGCCGGCTGAATAAGCAGATTCGATCTGCTTTCCGTTCATCTGCGCTTCGATGCGCAGATGGCCTTCGATTCGGGTAATCGGATCGACGACGACGCGTTCACTCATGACATTATCCTCATGCGTCCAGATAGCTGATCAAAATGTTGTATTGCGCCTGGCTCTCACTGTCGTGCGAATCCTGGTCGCTCTCTGCCGCCAGGCAGGTGCGTGCCATACGCGCGCTCATTGCCGCCTTCCACGCGGGCCCCTTGGTCTGTGAGCGCCCTTCGGGTTCCAGGCAGGCCTCGGCGGCACGGGCGACGAAGTAACCTGCCTGATCACTCCATTCGCCATCGGAACCGCAACGGGTATGTGCCTCCAGGCTGGCCGCCTTGATGCTGCGTCGTGCCAGATTGACCGCATCCGCTGAGGGGTCGGCATCCTTGGCCACTGCCAGTACCTGCGCGACCCGCGGGTCACTGCTGAGACTGAGAACATTCTCGACGAAACGCGCACCGACAGCGCGCTGCTGCGCCAGGGTAAGCCTGTTGAGTGCGTCGCGGAACTGGCTGTCATTGCTGATCGTGCTCATCACGCCTTCTCCTTGTCGTCTTCGACCAGGTACTCGGCCAGCATCTCTGTCAAACCGACAACCGGAATATCCATCTCGTTCTCCTCGAGCCCCTCTTCCAGCGTCAGCCGGCAGTTGGCGCAGGCCGTCACCAGGGTATCTACACCCAGGGCCTGCAATTGGGCCTTCTTGCGGTTGAACGCAGTCAGCTTGAGTTCATCGGCACGTTCGTTGGCACTGACACCGCCGCCGCCACCGCAACACCAGTTCATCTCGCCGGCATCCTGCATCTCGACAAAGTTGCTGGCGATCCGGTTCAGCAGGTTGCGCGGCTGCTTGACCACGCCACCCTTGCGGGCGATCTGGCAGGGGTCATGATAGGTCAGCCTGGCCTCTTCCATGCCCTCGGTCCTGATCAGGCCCTGCCCGACGAACTCGTCCAGCACCTCGAGGATGTGCTTCACCTCGAACTTGTAGGGTCGCCCGATAAGGTTGGCCCCATCCCAGCGGATCGCGGTAAAGGCATGACCACACTCCGGGCTGATCACCGTCTTCACACCCAGGCCCTCGGCTGCATCGACCACCCTTTTAACCAGCTGCCGGGCGATATCGGACACGCCGATCTGGATCCCGCTGTTGGTCGCCTCGAAGGCGTTTGACGCAATCGTCCAGGTCTTTCCCGCCTGGTGCATGATGCGGGCAATGGCCTCCAGGTATTCCGGGAAGTTCATGATCTCCATCGACGACAGCAGCACGAGGTATTCGGCGCCCTTGGCATCGACCGGGACATCCAGTCCCGTGTTGTCCCGCAGATGTTTGATCTGGGCCATCACCGCAGGCAGCTTGACTCCCATCGGGCTGCCGATCTCGACGGCCCTGGTACTGGCACCAATCAGGCCCTCGGGTGCATAACCGGCCGCCGCGAATCCTTCGCGAATCTTGCGGATCATTCCGGAGATATCGTTCCCTACCGGGCACACCAGGGAACAGCGCCCGCACAGCGAGCAACCGTCGTACACCAGCGTCTCCCATTCGGCGAAGGTGTCCTCGTTGACGGGCCTTGCCAGGCCGACAGCAGACTTGAGCCTGCCGAACAGGGTGAACTCCTGCTCCCAGATACGGCGCATCGGCTCGACCTTGTTGATCGGCGTGTACTTCGGATCGCCGGTCTCGGTATAGAAAAGGCAGGCCTCCGCACACAGTCCGCAGTGCACACAGGCACTGAAGAAGCTCGCTACCGGCGCATCGATCTGCGCCTTGATGAACTGGATCCCTTTTTCGACAGAGGGCGCACTCATGATTCCACTCCTCTCCGGCCGGCCTGGTAACCCTGGTGCCAGCGGGCCATGGCAAAACTGAACATATGGGTGAGTTTGCTAAAGGGTGCGACCACCATCAGCAGTTCGACGCTGAGCAGGTGGACCGCCAGCATCATCGTATAGGGCAGCAACAGGTGGTTATAGGCGAGATACCCCGTCAAGACCGGCAACAGCGTGACCACCCAGGCGACGTAGTCGCCGCCTGTGCTCAGGAAGCGCATCACCTTGTTGTTCAACCGGAACACCAGCGCGGCGATCAGCGACAGGATCGTGATCGCACCTACCGCATCGATCACGCCGGAAGGTAGCGCCGGCCAGCCGAATCCGAGGATCGACTGAAACAGCGCGATATGCGGCCCGTACATGAACAGCACGATGAAGAAACCCAGGTGCAGCACGTATCCGTTGATGATCCGCAGCGGTTCCCTGTCAAACACCGCCTTGCGCGGCAGGCTGCGCGTGACCAGTGTTCTGAGGCCTCCTTCGACACCGCTGCCACGTGGTGCGGACAGGTCAGGCTTCTTCCCCAGACTGACGATCTCCAGCAGCCGGAGCAACATCCCGGCGACGAAGATGATCAGTGCGATATCGAACCCCGGACCCCGAGCCCAGGCGAGTAGCTCATTGGCATCCATGGTTTATGACTCCTTGGTCAGGTCTTTGACAGTGATGGTTTCGCGGTTCTCTACCGCCCCGGCCTTGCGCTTGCGGTTCAGCACAGCGGCAGCCGCACCGATCGCCAGGCCCGCCGCGCCTGCGGTCAGGATGGTCTCGCCAACCTTGGTGTGGGGTACCGACAGTGCTTGGTAGAAGCCGCCAGCGTCCCAGAAACGCGGCTCGGAACAACCGATGCAGCCGTGTCCGGCCTCGACCGGCCAACTGGTGCCTTCGTTCCATTTCGCGGTCGCACAGGCGTTGTACGTGGTCGGGCCCTTGCAACCCAGCTTGAACAGGCACCACCCCTTGCGCGCGCCCTCATCATCGAAGGTCTCGGCGAACTGGCCACGCTCGTAGAATGGCCTCCGGTAGCACCGGTCGTGGATACTCTGACCGAAAAACACCTTCGGACGCTGCAGGTGATCGAGCTCCGGCAGCCGGCCAAACGTCAGGAAGTGCGCCAGCACGCCGGTGATCACTGTCGGGATCGGCGGACAACCCGGAACATTGACGATCGGCTTGTCCTTGATGATATCGGACACTGCTACCGCGCCCGTCGGGTTCGGCTTGGCCATCGGCAGACCGCCGAAAGCCGCGCAGGTACCTACCGAAACAACAGCCGCGGCGCCCTCGGCCACCTCTTTGAGCATATCCAGGTTGCTGATCCCCGCGATCGCGGAGTAGTTGCCGCCCTCGCCGAGTGGGATCGAACCATCGACGACCAGGATGTATTTCCCCCAGTTTTCCTTCATTGCCGCCTCGCGGGCGTGCTCGGCACCGTCACCCGCCGCAGCCTGCAGCGTATGGTGATAGTCAAGGGAGATGTGGTCGAAGATCAGCCCTTCGATCGTCGGGGCATGACTGCGAGTCAGCGATTCGGTGCAACCGGTACATTCCTGGAACGAAAGCCAGATCACCGAGGGGCGCCTCGCCTTTTCCAGCGCGGCGGCAATTTTCGGGATCATCAATGGCGGCAGGGCCATCATCGAGGCAGTGGCGGCACAGAATTTCATAAAGCCGCGGCGTGATACACCACGTTGCCGCAGGCGTTCACTGAGAGTTAGATCATCCACCTTAGATTGCTCCTGGTTCTTAGTGAGTTGACGCTCGGGGTCGCCAGACGTCCTGGCCCGACGCTTTCAGCACGACGGCGGATACGGGACACGACAAGCCATGTGTCGTGGTGCAGTCGCCTGAAACGGAATTGCGGAGGGGTGCGGGGAGTCGTGCTCAGGCCTGTGGCCGAGCGGCGAACCGGAGGTTCACCGACTTTGACGTTCATTGTGTCAGGACCCGACACGTCTCAACTCCACAGAGGTTGGGGGACGGCTATCGCCGTACTGACGACATAATAGCCCGGCAAAAGGTGGCCCTATCTGACCTATATCAGTCTTCGCTTACATTGATTGGCGGCAACCGGGCGTGTTCGGAAACCCGTCGCTGTTTATGAAAAACTGCTGCCACACAGTCATCGGCCATTGCGGTACAGACCACGATGCGCAAAGGCCCCGGGGAGCCCTCGCACATCGCTTCCTGAATATCACCGGCCTGAAGCCCATCCCTGGGGCAGGCCTCGGGTACCGACGCCCCGTCAGCCGCAGCTTCTGCCTACCGGGGCTGGCAGTCCCGCATAGCGGCAGGCGGTCTTTGCACCGCCCGGAAACAGTTCCTTGATATAGCGACGCGTCCAGCGACAGTCGTTCTGATCCTTGCACAGATTACGCGCCAGCACCGGCAGTTCGGGTGCAATCTGGTACTCCGCATAGAAACGGTTCAGAAAATCGATCAACAACCAGTGGTCGTCCACCAGTTCCAACCCATCGACCTCCGCCATACGCTCGGCGACGGCCTTTGACCAGTCCGCCGGGTCAACCAGGTAGCCCTCAAGATCCATCCGGACGAAACGTCCATCGACCTCCAGCACCGCATGCTCCGGGACCTTCAGGTCGGCATCCCGACCCGTTGCTTTTTCCATCCTCATCGTGCGCCCCCGCTTCTTCGAGCAGTAAGTTGAAAATTCCGTGTCTCTTATCACTTATAAAGCTAGCAGCGGCCGTCACGACCAGGGTCGGGAAACCGGACAAACCATCGGTATTTACTTGATCCAGGACCAATAAACACGATTTAGTGGCCTTGAAAAATCGTTATTTCCACATATAATCAAACGCTTATTGAAATTCGAGCTATCGGCGACGCGGTGCCGACACCGTCGGTGCGCCCGACCGACCCTCAGAGCGCCCCGTCCGGGGGGGTGTTGGCAGCCTTCAGCGCCGCCAGACCATCGCCGATATCTTCCTCCGGCGTCACCAGAATCGAGGGTATCCGCGCCACCTCGAGCTGCAGGGTCAGACGGCGGTCATCCGCATCCCTGTGCTCGATCAACCAGACGCCGGGCACTGCCGTCTCCTCGATCAGGGTGGGGCCAAAGGCATTCAGGGTTGCACTCACCTCACCGCGACCGAGCTGCGCACGCAGATCCTCCTCGTCCTGACGACTGAAGGGCATGGCCCCCAGGTCGATCACCGTGGAGTCCCCGGTCGCCAGCAGGTCTTCAAGGGCCTGCTCGAGCTGACGCAGCAGCGGTCCGAGGTTTTCCGTCCTTAGCCTGCCCTCGATCTCGCCCGCGACCACTATCGGAATCGAATCCAACCCACTCATTTTGCTCACCCTGCCTGTTGTGCGCGGAGCACAGCATGCGCCGTACCCGTCCCTGCCGCATGACCTGGGTCAACGGCCCAATGTGTATATTAGGCGATAATTAATGACGCCAGCGAGCAGCCAGCGCCAGCGCCATGGCGGCCGCCGGCCCGATCTGGCGCGCCACGCAACCGCTGGGATAGTCGCCCCAGCCGAGCGACTCCGGCTCCACCCCGATCAGGGCGCGGTGCTCGGGGAAAGTCCCGGAAAGGCGGGAGATATCGAACAGGTCCATCAGGCCGACTTCGTGCACGCTGGCCCGGTTGCCGGTCAGGTAACGGTCCATGTCGTCGCCCTCCAGGCAGCGCAAGGTGCCCGGCGGTTCGCCAAACCGCGCCGCGTCCACGACAATGAGGTTGTCGTGTTCGGCGATCGGCTCAGCGAGTGTGAAACTGAGGGTGCCGCCATCAAGGAAGGTGACACCCCGGGTGTCGGCGTAGTGCTCCTCGAGGTAGCGCACCACGTGAACGCCGACCCCCTCGTCGGTGAGCAGATTGTTGCCGATGCCGAGTATGAGGGTGGTGTGCATGGATTCCGGTTGTGCCCTTTCAGGGAGAATTCGAGAGGTTAAAGTAGCAGATCATGTGTCTTGGCATCCCGATGCAAATCAAACAGATCGACGGCTTCAATGCGCGCTGCGAGGCCAAGGGCGTGGAGCGCGACGTGAGCCTGTTCATGCTGCAGCACGAGCCGCTCGAGGATGGTGACTACGTCATCGTCCATGTCGGCTATGCGATCCAGAAGGTCAGCCCCGAGGAGGCTGCGTCGGCCTGGGAGATCTACGACGAGATGCTGGCCCTGGAGAGCAGCGCGGCCACCTGACCAGTTCCGTACCTCAACCAGCCGGCACTGGCAGATGGCATCAGTGGTCACCACCGCGCATGATCACATCGACAGCCCAGCGCACATCCACCTCGTGGACCCGCATATCTGAGAAAGTGTCCAGCCGCATCAGGCGCAGAATCCGCGCCGCAGCGAACAGGGTCGCCATGCGCGCCGAATCACCATCGAGCAGATGCGCCAACGCCGCATACAGGCGCGCGAACAGGTGACGATCAGCGGCGGAAAAGAGCAGGATGCTGGCGGCATCGAATCCTCTGGGCGCCAGCGAGAACATGTCCCAGTCGATGACCTGCCGCCCATCGGACAGGATGTTTCCCCAGTGGAAATCACAGTGCGCCGAGGTCCACTCGGATGCCGCCGTGGCCCGGTCAGCCCCGAACTCGTCACTGATCCAGCGCGATATTTTTTGCGGCGCATAGAAAACGCTCATCGACGGCGTCTGCCGGATGACCTCGAGTGTGTGCCGGATCCGCGATATCACCTCATCGCCAACGCCGTCACCTGGCCCATCGAGGAACAACCCCTGACTCATGGGCTCGCCACCGTAGGGTGTCAACGTAGCCAGCCAGTAGACACCCTCACGCTCGAACGCCTGCAATTCCAGCAGTTCCGGTGCAATATCGCCGGGTATCCCACGACCGGCCATGCGGTTGGACATGACGGCGCGTCTGAACTTTGCCTCGTTGGTCGAATTCTTTACCTAACCTTTGACCTTGATGAACAGCGTTTCATCGGAGCGCGACCTGGCCACAGTGCAATCCGTGTGGCGGCTCGTGAAGCTGTGCACCTTCTGCAGCTGGTGTCTGCGCAGCATCAACGTCACGATATCTTCGTGTCCGGTTTCCACATAGGGAACGCTGGTTTCTCTGGTCATCTGCGTATCTTGAAATCCACGTGCCGGCGCCATCCCCTTCACGTGCGGTAGGACTTTTCCACTGTATCGCGGGTCAGGATTCCATAGACGCGATAGATACCCGGGGCCGTCATACGCCGCACCAGCATTGCCTCGGCGCTGCCCTTTTCGAACGCCATCCACGCCTCCTGCAGATTGGCCTGCAGATCGATCGCCTCGATGTCATAGCGATCCGCCGGAATCGACAGCAGGTCTATGTCATCCACCTGTTCGTCGACACCCGGCATCTCGATGAATTTGGCAAGTTCGACGGCCGGCATCAGTACCGATTCTTCCCTTCCCCGGTCAATCAGCAGATAGGCCGGGGCCTTGTCCAGGATCTCTCTGGCCCGTTTCCGTGAGACCCGCTGATCCACGCGAGAAAAGCTGCGATTCATCACACCGGCCACACCAATCCGTCGCAACGCCTGAAACACCGGGCTGGCCGCGTAGTCCAGACCGTTGGCCTGCAACATCGTCACGAACAGCGAGTCCTTGCCGAACACCTCCTTGGCGGTAATGCCAGCAACCACCACCGCCAGCATACCGGGGAGAATGATCTCGGGGTTGTCGGTCAACTCGAGCATCGCAGTCAGCGCAGCGAGCGGCGCCTGCAGGCTGCCGGACATCATTGCGCCCATACCCAACAGTGCAAAGAAACCGACATCGCCTTCGAGGCCGAAAGGCGTCAACGCGGCAAGTTCGGCGACCAGTGCCCCGAGCATCGTACCGATGAACAGCGCCGGGCCGATCACCCCGCCGGGAACCCCAAGGCCGATGCACAGGGATGTGGCGGTCAGCTTGGCCACCATCAACAGCGCCAGCATCGCGATTGCATAACTGCCACGAGTCGCGACCTCGACCGAGTCGTAGCCGATGCCCATGATCTCCGGGATCTGCCAGCCGATGGCGCCAACCAGGAGGCCCGCCAGCGGCATGCGCCACCAGATGGGTACATCACGGCTGCGGTGTGCCACGACCTTGACGCCCTGGATGAACACCGCCGAAGCCACTCCCGCGGCAATGCCGAGCAGCAACACGACTGACAATTCGGGTAATGGGCCCATGTGCATATCCGGCCAGGAGAAGGCAGTCTGGCTGCCCAACACCACGCGTGACAGCGTGGTCGCACTGACGGCGGCGAGTATCACCGGAATAAAGCTGGCGACGCTGTACTCCATCATCACAACCTCGAGCGCGAATACCACGCCGGCCAACGGCGTATTGAACGACGCTGCGATACCTGCGGCCGTTCCGCAGCCGACCAGCGCCCGCACCACGTTGTGCGGAAGCGACAGGTGCTGCCCGAGCAGGCTCCCCGAGGCGGCACCGAGGAAGATGTGCGGTCCTTCACGACCAACCGAATGGCCGCCGATGATCGCAAGCGCAGCACCGAAGAACTGCAACAGGAAAGCACGCCAGGTGCATTCGCCCTGGTGATACGCCATGCGTTCCATCACGCGGGCCACGCCCAGCGTGTGCACACCCTTGGCAAACCAGCGGAATATCGCCGCGAGAAGAAAAGCGGCCATTACGGGCAGCGCAATTCGCGCCCACCCGGGCAGCGACTCGAAGTTTTCCGCACCGTCCCCCGGCAGAATGCCATCCTGTATGCCTTCGACAAACAGGCGGAACAACACGATAACACCACCGGCGAGAAGACCGGTCAACAGCCCCAACAGGGCCAGCGGCAACAAGGCATCCGGTCGCGCCATGCGAATCCGCGACTCATCAAGCCAGGCCGAAAACGCCTCGCGGATCTCCTTCAACACCCCTGCACCCATGACCCCGCTACCTGCTGCGCCTGTATCTGCATTTCAAAAACCATCGGCACCCAATGGCGCAATGCAAGGCCCGCCTGTTCAAGAAGTCTCCCGCTGCAGCTCGGCAACGGGCGGCAGCAACTCGCCGACACCGGCCACGATCAGCGAGAGTATCGCGAAATCGAAGACATTGCCGGCCTTGAACTCCGCAATGATCTGTTCGTGGCGGTCCAGCATCGGCCGACTCCGGCGCACCCAATGCTCGAGGATTCCGCGCGGGCTGCGCTCCTTCTGCCGCGACCGCAGGATCTCGGCGGTGAGGTCACGGCGATGGCGGTTGAGCGCCGCCTGCAGCTTGGTGCGCGCCAGGAGATGCCAATGTGTCTGCACCGTCAATGCCGCAATCTGGCGTTGGATCCAGTCCAGGTCGAGGTTGTGATTCAGGGCCGAATACACCCAGGCCGTAGACACCGCATCCATGCCTGTCGAGCGAGCCACTTCAACGATGTCGAGTGCCGCCGACATCGGCACCAGACCGGCAACCGTCTGCGCCAGATCCCGCGGCACACCGCCGCCGGTCAGATGGCGGACCCGGCGCTCGAATTCTGCCTTGTCCTGTGCGGCCAACGGCCGAGGCATGGCTTCACTCAATTCTGAAACACCCGCATGGAAACGCGCTTTGAGGGCCCCCATGTCGAGACAGTCCTTGTAGTTGCGAAGCACCGCGGTCAACGCCTGCTCCAGGAACTCTGCGACGCTGGCGAACATCTCAAGCTGCAACGCGGCAGGAACCTTGTTGTCCAGCGCCGCAATCTGCCGCCACACGCTATCGGTGTCGAAGATCGCGGTCGCTACCAGATAGCCGCGCGCGATACCGGCAATATCCGACCCCACCTCTTCGCGCACACGAAATCCGATCCCCGGACCCACATGGTTGGCGATATCACCGCCGATCAAGGTGGCGATGATCTCGCGGCGCAGGCGATGCTGGGCGATCTCGGCTGTATAACGCTGGCCGAGCACATCGGGAAAGTACGCGACCAGGCGATCGAGCACGAAGGGATCATCCGGGATATCCGAAGCGACGATCGACTCGAAGTAGCTCATCTTGCTGAATGCGAGCAGTACAGCAATTTCGGGTTTGCTCAGGCCCTGCCCCAACGCCAGACGTTCCGTCAGTGCCTTCTTGTCCGGAAGCCCCTCGAGCCTGCGGTC
>Ga0116164_10001522_pt1 | contig 17490 bp, 11 predicted proteins | sample AD_UKC109_MetaG_FD_89888 | JGI IMG/M metagenome (GOLD analysis project Ga0116164, IMG submission 89888) | Active sludge microbial communities of municipal wastewater-treating anaerobic digesters from Hong Kong - AD_UKC109_MetaG | ecosystem: Engineered > Bioreactor > Anaerobic > Digestate... | reverse complement strand
CCGGAGAAACCGCGGAGGCCCGCATCACATCCGCCAGCCCGAGAATTACCGTAAGGGGGCGTTTGAGATCGTGTACCAGTTGCTGGGTTTCCCGGTCGCTCCTGGAGCGAAGGCGCTCCTCCCGCAGCCGGGCAAGCTCGCGCTCCTGGGTCCGGATGCGTCGAAGCTGAAAAATCTGGCGGTTCCATCCCACGAGAAGCTCCGTGGTTACCGCTCCTCCCGCGAGTACCGTAAGAAAGGCGATACCCCCGAGAAGGTTCAGAAGATCCTCCCTATCCAGAAGATGCGCCATTTGTTTCACCGCCATGGAGAGCTCCCCCCGGCCGAATCCGTAGGGAGTAAGCAGAGGAATCACGTCGAGCCATTGAAACGAAAAAAGCAGAAGCCCCAATACCAGGGCCCGGGTGATGTGCCCCGGCACATCCCGGATAAGGTACTGTAGAAGTACCACCGTGGCAATGCCGAAAAATGCGGGAACTCCGAAATGAAGCACCGTGCCAGAGGCGAGGGTGGAGGAAAAGGAGTAGGAAAGAGGAATAGCCAGGGCGGCAATACAGAGAGAGAAGAGAGGCCCTTTCTGCAGCAGTGCCGCTATACCGTCGGCGGTAAAAAACCACCCCACATAGAGCAGCGCCGCTCTTGCGGTATTGGTAAGCACCAGGATGCCTGCGGCAAAAAAGAGGTAGCCGCTATCTCCCCAGGAGGCGGATTCTTCCAGGAGGGAGAGCACCCTTCCCGCCGGGGCGGTTGCCAGGAGCGAAGCGGCCCATCCCAGAAGAAGCCCTGTCCCCCAGAAGAGGGAATAACGATGCCGCCGAAAAAAACGGGGCTCTCCTTCCCAGGAGAGAAGGGAATTTTTCGAGAGTTGGGAAATCACCGAGAACAGCGTCCTTTCGGGAAAAAGATGTTTCTATTCTATCCTATTCGGAAGGAATGCGGCGGAGGCGGCTGGAGGGAGATCAATAGTTCTCCAGAAGGTGCCGGGCCTTGAGAGCCAGGAGAAGATTGGTGCGCACGTGAATATCGTTCAGGTCCGCTTGCAGAAGCTCCTCGATCTGGCGTTTGCGATAGCTCAGCGTGTTGGAGTGAACGTGCAGAACCTTGGCCGCCTTGGAAATGGAGGAATATTCCAGAAGAGCTTCCAGAGACTGGAGGAGCACCGGAGGCTCTCCTTCTTCGAGAAGAAGAGGCCCTAGGGTGTGCTCGATAAAATGCAGCCACTCCGGATTTTCGGGATCCAGGAAGGCGCCGTATCCGATTTCCTCGAAATGAATGATTTTGTGGCTTACTCCGAAAAGGGCTCCTCGGGAAGCCCTTTCCGCCTCGCTTATGCTGCGGCAGAGTTCCGAAAGAGGCCGGGGAATTGCGGCAAGGCCCATGAAAAAATCCTGATCCGGAAAGATCTCTTTACAGAGTTCCAGCAAAAAAAGAGCCTGGTTTTTTTGTTCTTCCCTCGGAGGGATCGTACTTTCCTTCTGGGGGAGCAGAATACCCAACCCCCGATCCCCGCTCCAGCAAAAGAGGCTTCGTTCACGCAGAAGATACCGGGAAATCGTGGAATGCCAGGAGGGGTCTTTTCGGCGTTGTTCATCCTTGGCTTCTCCCTTCAGCAAGAAGCACGTTATGTAGTGGGTTTCGGGAGAGAGTCCCAGAAAAAGAAGTTCCTTTACCGCCCAGGGGGTAAGCGTGCGATTTGTGCGGATGTCCCGAAGAATTTCGTTCCGTCGGAAGGCTTCATGCTCGTTTTCCAGGAAAAGGGAGGCTTCCGAAGAGCTTATATGCTGAGCGAAAAAGGCGATGATGGGCCGTGTCTCCACGAGAAAGGGGGTTCGCAGGAAAACCACCACGAAAAGATGCCTTTCCTCCATAATTTTATGTTCGAAAAGGCGGAAAAGGGGAGTTCCTTTTTCCCGGGCATAGCGCAGGTAAAAGAGGGAGTTTGCCGCAAGTTCGGGGGAAAGGATCTCCTGGAATTTCCGGCCCTCGAAACGGTGAAGAAAAAGAAGGTTTTTCGCCTTCGAACAGAGGGAGGAGCGAAGACATAACCCAGCATCGTCGAGAAATCCGTACGCATCGGTATATTCCAGGGCGTAGCGCCATTGGGCATTTTTTAAAAAAATCGTGCCCCCGTTTCCTTTGAGAAACTCCGGAGAAACCTCTTGCGAAAAAAACTCGTTGCCGTTCTGTGAGAACATACGAATCCTCTCTGAAAAATGAACGTGATTATTCAAAAAGAGCCTTGGGGCTCATCTTTTTTGTGAGAAATAAACAATTATCCCTGCTTCTTCTGTTTGTACACTACAAAGGTGGAAAGAACAACCCCCTCTTTCGTTGACATGCTTTCTCTTCCAGTGATATAAGAAATATAGTGCATACAAATCTATTAGTTTTGTTCGATCCATAAAGCGAACTATTTCACGAATTGTTCCGGAGAGGGGAATTTTTATGAAAAATTTGCGCATCGCCTTCAAACTTGCTCTCGGTTTCGGAGTGGTCCTGGCTTTGATGGTTCTCGTGGCGGGAATAAGCTGGGTCTCTTTGCGAAATCTCGCGGAAGAGACGGAAAACCTTGTAACGGTGGAGGTGCCCCGGGTACGTATCGTGAACGACGTGGAGCTGGCGGCTCTGGAGGCCATGATGGAAGTGCGGCAGTACGCCCTTACGGAGAAGGAGGCCTATCTTCTGGAGGGGCGGAAAAACATGGAGATCCTCCGGAAAAGGCTCGAAGAAGTCAAGGCCATGGCGGATGCCAACGGGTACATTCAGCGAAGCGAAGCCGCTCAAAAGGCCTTGAAGGAGGAGAAGATCTTCGAGGATTCCCTGGATGCCATGACGCAGATTCTGGCGACTCTCCGGAGCTTGCGGGAGGAGGCCGGGAATGCGGGAAACCTCTACATGTCGGAAGCTAGAGAATTTCTGAATACCCAGAAAAACATGATGGAAAACGACGTGGTGCGGGGAAGCATGACTGCGGCTCTCCTGGGGCGGATCGAAAAAGTGACCCTCATGAACGGCGTGGTGGATAAGGGAAATGAAGTCTTTGTCGCCACCGAGCGGGCCCAGCGGGAGCGAACTCCCGAGCTCCTGGAAGAAGTGCTTTTGAAGTTCGAGGAAATTCATAAGGATCTTGCAAGCCTCGAGGGAATGAGCGATCAGGAGCGTAATGTACAGCGGGTGCGAAGCATCCAGAAAGCTTCCCGGGAGTACGAGGAAAAAATTTCCCTTTTTCTTCAGGCCTGGCATGAGCTTCAGGGAAAGGAGAAGGCTCTGCTCCAAGCGGGGGAGCAGATGATTCAACTTAGCAAGGGGGCTTACAAAAATGGCATGGACCAGATGGAAGCTCTTGCCGGAGAGTCTTCTGCGGCCATGCATAAAATCGTGGCTATCATGCTTTTTGCCACCGGAGCGGCGCTTCTCCTGGGAATACTCATGGCCTGGTATGTTTCCCGGCAGATCACCAAGCCTCTTTCCCTGGCGGTGGCCTGTGCGGACCGTGCCCGGGAGGGAGATCTCACCATTACCAGGGAGGATTTCGGCAAAAGTTGCCGGGACGAAACGGGAATTCTGGCGGACGCCCTGGCGGAAATGGTGAAACAGCAGCGCCAGGCGTTGCAAGCCATCCTTCAAAATTCGGCAGAAAACCTGGGAGCTGCGGAATCCCTGGCGGCCTTCTCCGAGGAATCCGTGGCTTCTCTGGAGGAGATTCGGGGACACATCGAGGAGATTACCTCCCTTTCGGAATCCAATGCGGCATCTCTGGAAGAGACCAACGCCGGAGTGGAGGAGGTTTCCGCAGGATCCAACGCCGCCGCCCAGGCCGCCACGGAAGGGGCGGAGGCCTCGGTAAACACCGCGGGTATAAGCGAGAAGGCGGTATCCCAGGTGCAACGGGTGGTCTCCGATATGAAACATGTGGGAGAGGGGTCCCGCAAAAGCGTGAAAAGCATGGAAGAAGTTTCCGAATCGGTGCACGCCATCACCACTTTTGTGACCACCATTACGAATATTGCGGATCAGACGAACCTTCTCGCCCTTAACGCCGCCATTGAAGCCGCTCGGGCGGGAGAGGCGGGGCGAGGTTTTTCCGTGGTGGCGGAGGAAGTTCGCAAACTGGCGGAAGAAAGCGGCAAGGCCGCCCAGGAAGTGACCGCCATCATCGAAAATCTCCAGAAGAGCACCCGGGAATCTCTGCAGATTGCGGAGGAATCCGGAGAAGTGATGGAGCACACCGTTCAGGGAGCCGAGGAAGCGTTGCAGAGCCTCGAGGAGGCTCTGGGGGAAATTGCCAAGGTGGATCGGGCCATGCAGAACATCGCCGCTACCTCCCAGGAGCAGGCCGCCGCAAGCGGCGAAATGGCCCAGGGGGTGGATCGGGTAACGAAGGCGAATGCCCAGGTAGTCTCCATGATGGGAGAGATTCAGGGCGCTGCCGCCACCACTACCCAGGCGGCGGAGGATATTGCCAGGGAAGCTCAGAAGCTCTCTCTGGGAGCGGAAAATCTGCAGCAGCTTCTGAAGCGCTTTCGGGTTGAAAAAACCGAAAGGGAGGCGTTACCCGAAAAGCTCGGCTAAAATAAACCCATAGGAAAAAAGGCATCGGGGAAAAGGCATCTCTCTTGTGATGTTTCAATAAGAGAGATGCCTTTTTGTGGTATCCTCATAATGTCAGGAAAGAGTGAGCCAAAGGTGCTCACGCAAAAGTTATTTCTGATTGCGGAATATTCCGAAAAAAAGCGTTTTCTTTTTGGGGGAAAAGGAGACGGGGCTATGAAGTTACAGACCAAGATCATGCGCAGGGCTCTTTCTTTAGCAGCTCTTTTCATTTTGCTTCTTTCCGTCTCGTATTATTTTCTAAGCTATCGCCAGGTAGTGAAGGAGATTTTACAGCGGGGAGAGGGGTATGCCGCGACTCTTTCGACAAGCTTGAGCAAGCGCTTGAGAGATGCGGAAAAAACTGCCCTGGCTCTCGCTTCGGCTCCGGTGGTCCGTTATGCTGTATTGTCCAGCCTTTCCAGAGATTTTCCCCTTTCTCTCGCGGAAGAATCTTTTTCTTTTTCTTCCTCCCTTTCTTCGTTTTCCAAAGAGCTTTCCCCGGAAAATCCGGAAAAGCTTTGGAGCCTGGTGAAAGAGTATTTCCTGTTACAGCAAAAGCTTGTCCCGGGGTGGTACGAAGAAATCTTTCTCGCAAATCGTGGAGGCCATTGCCTGGCTTTCACGGGGGATTCCTTGCCCACGAGCTATTCCAGGGCGTTATGGTTGCACTTTTGCCATGGAACGTGTCGGGGAAGGGCAGTCTTCTATACCCTTCCTTTCCGGGGAGAGAAAGAACCCTCTCTCGTCCGGATTTTGGTGGCTGTACGGCAGGGTGAAGAGTTTGCCGGAGTTCTCGGATGCGATATCGAAGTGCCCCGTCTTCTTACCTCGTTGCTTCATGAATATCCCCGCCTCGGCATTACCGGAAGAGCCCGTATCGTTAAAGCTTCCGGAGAGGTGCTGGCCCGGGGAGGAGAGGATCTCTTCACTTCGGAAGACCCTGCCCTGTTCCGATCTCTCTTTCGAGAGCGTTCCCCTTCGCTCCTGGTGGAATCCGGGGACGTACAGGAATTTCTGGCGTTTTCTCCCATTACCGCAAGTCCGTGTGCCGCTTTGCTTCAGGCCTCCGGGGATTCGGCGGCGGAGGGTTTTTCCGGATGGTACGTGGTATTTTCCATGGAAAAAAGCCAGGCCTTGGCGGGTTTTCGGAAAAATATCAAGTTTTTGTTGATAGGCTCCGGCGTTTTCTTTCTTCTTGTGGCCTTTTTGATCTTTTTACGTGCCCGGAAAGAATCCTATCCACTCAAAATGCTTGCGGCGGAAGCCCGGGCTCTGGGAGAGGGCAATCTCCATGCCCGGGTTTCCGCCGGTGGCTGCGACGAGATGGAGGCCTTGACGGAAGCTTTCAATGCCATGGCGGAGAGGCTTCAGAGCAGCATGATCTCCCGGGACGAACTCGTGAAGGAGGTCCTGAAGCGTAAGAAGGCCCAGGAGATACTGGAAGAAAGCCGGAAGAAATACTCCGAGCTTGCGGAAGAAGCCCCGGTGGGAATTCTCAGCTGTAATCGGCAGGGGACCATAGAATATTGCAACGCCAGACTTGTTCAGATTATGGGATCCCCTTCCCGGGACACTACGAAAGAGATCAATTTGCTCTCCTTTCCTCTTCTCGTGAGGGCTGGAATATCCGAAAAAATCCGGCTCTCCATGGAGGCGAAAAAACCCGTTATTTTCGAGGTCCTCTACGAATCCAGGTGGAAACGGCAATCCTGGCTGCGGATACACGTAAAGCCCCGGACTACCCGGGGAATCGTGGAAGGAGCCCTGGTGATTCTGGATGACGTGACGGCAGAAAAGAAGGCTCTCCGGGATGTGGAAGTGCGGGAGGAGAAGTTCCAGCAGATTTTCGACAACACCAACGATGCCATGTACCTTTATCGCGTGGTGGAGGACGATTTGTGGAGCATCTCCGAGGTGAACGAACAGGGATGCTCTCTTCTGGGATATACCCGGAACTCCTTCTGTGTTACCACGAGCCGGGATATGGCGGCTCCCGAAAGCCTTTCCGCCATGACGCAGTTTATGAAGGGGCTCTGCCTTAAAAAGAGCGGCCGCTGTGAAATGGAGCTTCAGGAAGCCGGAGGAATGCGGATTCCCGTGGAGATGCGGGGGCATCTTTTTGACATGCATGGAGCCCGGTGGGTACTGTGCGTGGCTCGGGATCTTCGGGAATGGAAAAAAATCTATGGGGAGCTTCTGCTCCAGGCCAAAGCGCTGAACGCCGCAGCAAATGCCATGGTGATTACCGACGGCCTGGGGCGGGTGGAGTGGAGCAATCCCGCATTTTCAACTCTTACGGGATATTCCCAGGAGGAGATCGAGGGGTGTTCCCTTCAGGACCTCCTTCGTTCCGGAGAAGAAGAGGAGGATCTCTATCGAGAGGTGGAGAAAAAACTTTTCGCCGAAGGGAAACCTTGGCATGGAGAGCTCGTAAACCGCCGGAAGGATGGTACGTTGTATTGGGAGGAGGAGACCATCACCCCCGTGAAGGACGCAAATGGAAAAATCCTTCATTTTATCTGCGTCAAAAACGACATCTCCTCCCGCAAGGAAATGGAGGCGGAACTTCGAAAAGCCCGGGAAAAAGCGGAGAAAAGCCGAATTGCCACATCCCGGTTTCTCGCCGTGATGAGCCATAAAATCCGTACTCCCCTGAGCGACGTGCTGGGAGTGTTGGAGCTCCTTCGGGAGACGGAGCTTTCGGAAGAGCAGAAAAACTACCTGGAGATCATGCAGGGCAGCGGGGATGTCCTTATGTCCCTGGTGAAGGATGTGCTGGATTTCTCGAAAATCGAAGCGGGCAAGACGGAGTTTCAGATTCTGGAATTTGCTCCGAAGCGTCTTTTGGAAAATTTGCTCGACATCTATCAGCGGAAAGCCCGGAAGAGAGGGCTCGATTTCATTTTGAAGATTTCCGAAGAAATACCTTCCCCCCTTTGGGGAGATCCTCTCCGGCTTCGCCAGGCCTTGGCGCAGCTTATAGGCAACGCGGTGAAGTATACCGAAAAAGGCCACGTTTCCCTTGAAGTCCAGCTTCAGCAGGAGCTTCCCGGGGAGTCGCTTCTCCGGTTTGCCGTAAAGGATACCGGAAGAGGAATTCCTGAAAACAGGCAGAAAGATGTTTTCCGGGAATTTTTCCATTTCATGCCTTCCAAAAAGGAATATGACGAAGGTACGGGACTGGGTTTGGCCATCGCGAAATCTTTGGTGGAGATGATGGGAGGCCGAATCGGCTTTAAGAGCGTGGAGGGAGAAGGAAGCGAGTTCTGGTGTTTAATTCCCTTTGCCACGGAGGATCCCGGAGCGGAAAAAGCTCCTTCGGACTGACCTTCAATTGTTCCAATCCCTTTTGATTCCGGAATGTTGCAGAAAAAGTTCCGGAGATTTTTCCAGGAGAATCCGGGGAGGCATTCCGGGAACGCAGCGCAGGGCTTTCTCTATTGTTTCCAGAGGAAGCCCTGCTTTTTCGGAAATTCCCAGAACCGCCACAAGCTCCGCCGGCAGAGAACCTTCATGCCGAAGAAGGAGGGAAAAATCCCGGACTGCGTCAAAATCCCACAGGATATTTTCCACCTCCTCCAGGTGCAGGGGAATGCCCTCGGCTCCTTTCAGGGGAAGGCGGCCGCTTACCTCCAGGCGTTTCAGTACCGAACCGCAGGAACAGGTTCCGGAAAGAAACCTCCCCCGGTCGCCGGTGCGGTATCGAATAAGGGGAAAAGAGGGGCGTCCCAGGGTGGTAAGCACCACCTCTCCCCAGCTACCTTCGGGAACTTTTTCTCCCCGGGAATCCAGAATTTCCAGAAGCAGGTCGAGTTCCCGGACATGACATCCCCCTCTTGCGGCGCATTCCACCGCGCATCCCCATCCCGATTCGGTAAGCCCGTAATGGTTGTATACCTTGCAATGCCACTTTTTTTCGATGCGCTTTCGAAGAGCCCGAGGAGCTATGTCGGCGCTCAGAAGCACCGTTTCCGGGGTCCATAGGGTCTCTCCCGCCAGGAAGGCCATGTGGGAGGGGAGTCCCACCACCACCCGGGGGCGAACCTTCTCCATCCAGGCCGCAGCCCGGAGAGGGTCCTCCACGAGGCCGAAGATCCGAGGAGTGCAATCCATTCTTTCCAGGGCTCTCTTCAGAAGATCCCCGATGCTCCAGGGGCGGGAGCCTTCCATGAAAATCCCCACCACGCTTCGGGGAGGCGTGAAGGTGCTCATGCCGTACAGAAAGAAATCTTCCGTTTTCCGAAGCTCTTCCCGGGTAAAGCCGAGGCGTTTCGAGGGGCTTCGGGTTCCCGAAGAGGAAAGGGAAACCCTGCGTTCGATCCGGGATTGGGAAGTGCCGAGAAAAGCGAATTCCCTCTCCTGGAGGTCCGAAGGCAAGGTGAAGGGAAGCTCCTTCAGAGGAGCCTCTTCGAGGCCTTGAAGGCGCTCCCTGTAGAAAAGGGTGTCTTTTACAGCTCCCCGGATAAGATGGCGCAGCGCCCTTTCTTGGGCTTCCTCCAGCTTTTTTCGGCTTTCCAGGTGAAGAGGTTTTCCCAAATCCTCGGAAGAGGAGAGGGAGAGCCCTTCCAGCCTGCGGGTGGTCCAGCTTTCCACAGGGGTGAGAGGAAATGTCATCGTGGTGGATGAAGCCTTTCGCCGTTTCGGGAGGTGAGGTTCCAGGCGCAGAAGGGAACAAGCTTCCCTTCCGGGGAGATCACGTGGATGCAGCAGGAGCGCAGGCGCTCCAGATCCAGGTTTTCCGCATCCTGAAAGGCCATGGCGCTGAGAGTGAAATTGCCTCGTTTTGCCAGACGGAGAAATGCGTCGAAATCACTTTCTCCGGAGGGACTTTCACCGTTCCACTTCAAAGGAAGGATCGTGTCGGTGTCCGGAGAAGAGAGAGGTGCTCCCCACCGGCGGAGAACGCTTGCTACGGAGCTTGGGGGGCCGTCTTCGAAGGGTCGGCAGCAGCAGGATTGTTCTCCCAGGGGAAGAAGGCTTTCGGGGCTTTCCACGAGATAGACTCCTCGGAAGGAGCACTGTTCGTGCTAGCACCGAGAGGGTTTGAAGTGATTGATTTGCACCAGTCCCCGGGTTTGTTCCTCCAGCTCTCTCATAAGCCGGGGCAGGGTGAACCGGGGAGCTTGCTCCGGGGAAAAGGGATAACGCCCCGCATGGGTGGCGGGCTGAAAGTGTACTCCCCGCACCGTGGGAAAGCGGGAGAGAGCGAACCGTACCATATCTCCGATCTCTTCGGAGTTGATCCGTTCCACCAGGGTGGGAACCAGCACGATCCCCAGCATGGCCTCCTCGCATTCCCGAAGGGCCTTTTCCTTGACTTGCCGCAGATCTTTGCCCCGAAGGGCGAGATGTGTTTCTTTTCGGAGTCCGTCGAACTGGAGGAAGATCCATCCCGCCCCGGCACTCTTGAGCTTGGCGGCATATCCCTTTTCCTCTGCCAGCCGAAGCCCGTTCGTATTCAGCTGTATTCCCGGAAATCCCAGTTCTCTGGCAAGCTCGAGGAGATCCGGCAAGTCTTCCCGAAGCGTGGGTTCGCCTCCCGAAATTTGCAGAATTGCCTTGGGAGCCTGCGCCCGGGCTTTACGGAGCAGCTGTGCCAGAAAATCGAAATCCGGTTCCCGGGCCTTTCCCGCATCCGCGAAGCAAACGGGACACCGGAGCTGGCATCTTTCGGTTATTTCCAACAGCACCGCACAGCTTCCCTGGCGGTGGTTTTCGCAAAGGCCGCATGCGGCGGGGCAATTCTCCGGAGGCGTGTCGGGAGGTGCGGTAAGAGGAAAACGAGCGGAGCGCCACGTCTCGAGAGAGGGGTTTCCTTCCCAGACGAGGCAGGAAGAAGCTCCGTGTTCGGGGCACTCTTTGCGGAGAAAAACATGCTCTTCTTCCTGTTCCAACCTTGCGGGAACCTGGCGGAGGCAGAGAGGGCAAACGCTGAAAGTCCGGCGGAGGAGCTTCATGGATAGGAGGGATCTTCCTGCAGGTCGAAGCCCTGTTTTTCCAGGATTTCCAAAGTTTTGGCAAGGGTTTCCAACACCAGGGGAAAGCATGCCAGAGGAGGGGCTCCCGAAAGGGTTTTCAGAATCTCTCCGCACATTATGGTGTCTCCCGGGGTTCCCCATTTTTCGCGAAACCAGTCATGAAGCTGGGAAAGCATGAGAGGAAGCCGAATATCCTTTTCCTTTTCGGGGAATCCCTTTCCAGCGTACAACCCCAGAAGGCAGCAGGCTCCGGTGAAAGCGCCGCAAGTTCCGGAAGGCTCGTACCCGCCCTTGCACAAACCCTCCAGGGAGGCGATAAGCTCCGGATTTTCGGAGTTTCGGAAGGCCAATCCCGCCAGGAGCATCATTTGGGAACAACAGTATCCTTCTTGTCCCCAGGCTATGATTCTCGATTCGAGTCCGTTCATGAAAAATTCCCCCCCATGCTTTACCGCCAAGGCGGCTTTTCAGAAAAGGTCCTTTTTTCCCATATCCAGAGGCCGTACCCCAGGGGCTTGGAGAAACACGTCTTTCCGGGGCCTTCGAGAAGCCCTTCCCAAACCAGGCGGGCCGCATATTCCCGGAGAAACCGGGAATGATCTTCGAAATGGAGCAGTACAAAATCCTGATCCGTAAAAATATGTTCCATCTCTTTCCGGGACGGAGCTCCCTGAACGCAGGAAAGAGCGTTCTGTTTCCGCTCCCCATAAGAGGTTTTGCCCTCATGGTTCGAAAGAGAGAAGAGGTCCGTTACGCCGAAAAGACTTCCTTCCTTGAGAACCCGCTTCACTTCCCGGATTACCCGGAGCGGTTCGGACTGCTGAGAAAGTACGCATTCGCAGATGCCTCCGTCCAGAATGGCATCCTCCAGAGGAAGTTTTTCGGCCTCTCCCGGCATAACCCTTCCCCGAAGAGAGGCCTGTTCCAGCATGCTTTCGGAGCGATCCACCCCCAGGGGGTTCGCTCCTTGCCGCCGGAGAAGTCCTAGGGTGCCTCCCGCACCGCATCCGAGATCCAGGATACGGGCTCCCCGGGGAAAGTCGCAGAGCGAGAGAAGCCGAAGAGAGAGCTCCTCTCCTCCGGGATGGATAAAGGCCCCCATCACCTCTTTCCACCGGGGATGTTCGTAGGGAAAGAGCATTACTTGTCCTCCAGTATCCGTTCCACCTCCAGCATTTTTCCCAGGGCGAGCTCTTCCGGCACCAGGATGAATCCGCATTGTTCGCAAGCGGGCAGCTCCACCTCGAACCGGCTTCCCATATACAGGGCCGCCACTTTTCGGGGAACCAGGGTTCCTCCGCAGCGGCAGCGCCATTCCGTGGCGCTTGAAAAACTGAGGTCGTTCCGGCTGTGATGTGTCATGGCACGAGCTCCAGGATCATTCGATGGCTCCAGGCGTTGCAGATTTCGAAAATTTCTCGCTCCTGGCGGTATTCCACCCAGAAAGTGGCGTTGCCGATTTTGCTCCTGGCCAAAAAGGTTCCCCGGGAAGAGAGAAGCCCCTCGGAGGTTTTCGAGGTTTTCCAGAGCACCTGGCGAAGATCTTCGTCCAGGATATGACGTTCCTCCAGAAGGGAGCGCACCTCGGGAGAAACGGAAAGTTCCAGGCGATTCCAGGGATTTTCCGGACATTCCGGAGGGCCGAGAAGGCGGCGGCGCAATTCTTCCCGGTTCTCCCTTCTTCGGGAAAAGCCGGTCTTTTCCGGAGGAGCCGGAGGAGGAAAGAGGAGCTCCAGAAAATGAAAAGTTCTCCGGTCCGGCTGATACAGGCTTTCCCGGCACATGGCGCAGTAGGTGAGAAAGGGAGCTTCGCTTTCCTCCAGCCTGCGGCGCACTCCCTCCTCGGCGATTTCGGGATGGGCGAAGGATTGCAGCCCTCCATAGCCGCAGCAACGGGTGGTTTCCCCGCTGAAAAGGAGTTCTTCGAAGGGTTGCCCGAGTTGGCGGAGAATTGTGCGTGCCCCCTCTTGCCATTCCGGCGTTTCCCGGGTGGTGCAGGGGTCGTGAAGCGCCAGGGGCTTTTCCAGGGGTTTTCTCGGAGGCAGTCCCTTCCGGAGGAGTTCTTCCCAGAGGGAAATGCGGGGAATTTCCGGCAGGAAATTCCGAAAAACCTCGTTGCAGGAGGAGCATGCCAGAATCAGCGGTGGATTTCCGAGAGACTGCAACGTATTTCGAAGATCTTCCATTCTCTCCTCCAGCATCTTTCGCCTTCCTCCCCACCAGGCGGGGGCGCCGCAGCATCCCAGGAGAAGTCCCAGGGTGCCCTCGAATTTTTCATCCAGAAAGGTTACCAGGGCTTCGGTCTGATGCGGCAGGGTAGCGGTAAGCTGGCATCCCGGAAAAAACACTCCCCGGGTTCCTTTTTCTCCTTGCCGGAATCCCGCAGCTCTGGGAGAGTTGGCCTGCTCCATGTCCAGCAGCGCGAATTCGTGGGCCGAAGGCGGCATGAACCCCCGGTCCACCATCTCTTCCCGGGAGGAGCGGCAGAGGTCTGCCATGGAAAAATCGTGAGGACAGAGCGCCTCGCAGAGCCCGCAGAGAGCGCAGGAATTGATCATTTTATTTGCCTTGTGATGTCCGTGGACGATAGCGAAATTGTTATATATCTCCCGGGCGTAGAGCCGGGGGTCCTTTCCGTAGTGTTCGAGAAAAGCGCATTCTCTCACGCAGTAAAGACACTCGCACTGAAGACAGCGCCGGGCTTCCTCCACGGGGTTTTCCTGAACCCCCAGACTTTCCACTTCGTGAAGGGGCGTATAGAGCCGGGTTTCTCGGGAAAGTTTTTTCTCCCTTCCCGAGGAGAGAGAGGCTCCCTGAAAAAGCCTGTCCAGAGAGTTCGCGGCTCCCTTGCCGTCCACGGTTTCCCCTAGAGGAGAAGGCTTTCCCTCCCGGGGAAATCCTCCCACGAAAACGCCCTCCAGGGAGGTCTGATGGGTAAGAGAATCCACCTCTTCCGGAGAGAAGGGATGTTCCAGCTCCGGGTCGTCCGTTCCCACATAGGCGTATTCTCCCTCCCGGGGATCGTCGAAAGTCAGCTTTTTCCGGGGTACCGGAATCACCCCCATTTGCTGAAGGAGCTTCCAGGAATCTTCCAGCACCGATTTCGGAAGCACTTCTTCCGGAAGGGAGTGCAGCCTTCCTCCCGGCAGAGGTCCGGTGTATTCCAAGAGCACCCGGTATCCCTTCCGGGCGAGCTCGTAGGCGCAAACCATTGAGGAGAGCCCCCCGCCGTAGATGGTGACCTCTTTGTTCCTGGAAGGAAGACTCAGGGGAGGCGCAGGAGGGGAGCTTTTTTCAAGGCAGCTCCGTTCGAGTCTGCCTATTTCTATGGCCCCTCCCTTTTCCTTCCGAATACAGGCATCTTCGCAGGGATGATCGCAGATGCGTCCCAGGATATCCGGCAGGGGCATGGCTTTGGAGAGAATTTTCCGGGCTCCTCCGTAATCCTCCTTTCCCAGGGCGGCACAGAGGCCTCGAACGTTTACCCTGAGGGGGCACGCCGCCTGGCAGTAGGCGGGTTCTCCCTGAACGCAGCGTCGTTCCAAATCTTTGAGTCGGCTCTGTTCCATGAACACCTCCAGAGAAAGGGAAAAAACGTTTCCGGGAAAAGATGGCGAATCCCCCGCCCCACGAACACGAGGCGGGGGATAGCCGTGCTTGGATTAAACGCGCTCGCCCTTGAGACCCGCGAGGATCTTCTCCGGAAGAGCCGGGAGACGGTGTACCCGCACGCCGCAGGCGTTATAGATGGCGTTGCCGATGGCCGCATGAGGGCTCGAAAGGGGAAGCTCTCCTACGCCGGCGGCACCGAAGGGGCCGAACTCTCTCGGATAGTTCTCGAAATAGACGATTTCCATGTCGTCCGGAATGTCCTTGGCGAAGGGGAATCCCGCACCCACGAGAGTGGAATGTTTTTGGATATCCTCGAAATCCTCGGTAAGGGCCAGGCCGATTCCCTGGGCCATGCCTCCGTAAATCTGGCCGTCCGTGACGAGGCGGTTGTTCACCTTGCCGATGTCCGCCATGAGGGTCATTTTATCCACCGTGGTCTTGCCGGTTTCGGTGTTTACGGAAACTTCCGCAAGAAAGACCCCGTACATATAGACCATGAAGGGGCTTCCCTGTCCCTTTTCGTTGCAGGCGGTGCCGGGAACGGAGAATTTCCCCACATACTTGAGGGGTTTCCCCGCAGCGGTGGCTTCGGCGTAGGTCATGCAGGAACCATCGGGTTTGCGGAGCTCTTTCATCAGCTCTTCACAGGCTACCCGAATGGCGTTCCCCGTCATGACCTGCTGCCGGGAGCCTCCGGAAGGTCCGGAATTGGGGGTTTTCGACGTGTCCGGCCAGGTGAAACGCAGCCGATCCGGAGAGATTCCCATAGGACGCAGGGCCTCGTGAGCGGTACCGATGGCTCCCATGTCCGCTCCTTGGCCGTGATCCTCCCAGGCGGTGACGATGGTGATGGTGTCGTCTTCGTTCAGTACCGCCCAGGCTTCGGAGCCGTCCGGGCCGTCCAGACCGCAGCCGTAGCAGCCCAGAGAGAGGCCCACTCCCTTCTTGATGGTTTCCGTGGATTCCCGCCGGGCCTTTTCCTTGGCCGCTTCGTACTTGGGCTTCAGGGCTTCCAGCATTTCGGGATAGCTCAGGGACTCGGGCTCCTGGCCGCTGGGATTCGTGGCTCCCTGGCGGTAGCAGTTTTTGTAGCGGATCTCCCAGGGGTCCATGCCCAGTTTTTCCGCCAGTTCGTCCATGAGAAGTTCCGAGGAGTAGAGGGACTGAGGAGAGCCGTAGGCCCGGAAGGCGGAACCCCAGGCGTGGTTGGTGCATACGGTTCGACCGGTGCCCTTGATGTTGGGAATGTCGTATCCCGCTCCCATGAACTGGGCTCCCCGGAGGGTGAGAAGATCTCCGAACTCCGAATAGGGGCCGTGATCCACATTGTAATCCGTCTCCATGGCGAGAAGTTTCCCCTCGTTGTCCGCGGCGAACTTGATGTTCACGAAGAAGGGAGAGCGTTTTCCCGTATAGGTCATGTGCTGGAAGTAGGTATAGCGGAGGAAGCAGGGTTTCCCCGTGGCGAGGGTGGCGGCTCCCACCAGGGCTTCCATGGTGGGGCTGAACTTGTAGCCGAAGGTGCCTCCCATGGGATTGCAGACCAGGGCGATCTTGTCCGCTTCCACTCCCAGCCCCGGAGCGATCATGGCGAGATGGAGATGGGCCCCGATGGTTTTGGAGTGGATTTTCAGCATTCCCTCATCGGTGAGATAGGCAAAACCCACGTCGGGCTCGATGGTAAGGTGAGGCTGCCGCCCCACGTAAAAATCATCCTCCACCGTCACCGGGGCGCTTTCGAAGATGGGCCTCGTGGGGTTTCCCTTTTCCAAGTTCTGGATGTAATAAATATTGGGAGTTCCGGGGTGGATCTCCAAAGCGTCCTCCTCCATGGCGGCGGGGGCGCTCATGTAGGCGGGAAGAACCTCCAGATCCACCTTCACCTTTTCCGCGGCGGCACAGGCGTTGTCGTAGGTATCCGCACAGACCATGGCGATGGCGTCACCGAACTGGAAAACCTTCTCGTCGCAGAGAATGGGCCGATCCCAGCCGTCTCCCTTGTTGGAGGGGAAGGTAATGAGCCCGGTAATGCGGTTTTTCCCCTTGATATCCTTGTGCGTAACCACCTTGTAGACTCCGGGCATGGTTTCAGCTTCGGAAATGTCGATATTTCGGATGTTGGCATGGCTTACCGTGGCCTGTACCAGGGCTATCTGGAGGGAGTCCCCGGGGAGTTTCAGCCCCAGATCCGCGCCGTAATCCAGGGTTCCCGTAACCTTGGCCACCGAGGTGGGGCGGGGATAGTTGCCTCCCCAGATCTTTCCGTCTGCGGGCATCCTGAACTCCAGCTCCTCCTCGGGAATCTCTCCGCGCAGAACCTTGGCGGCCTCCATCACCGCATCCACGATGGGGATATAGCCGGTACATCTGCAGGCGTTGCGGTTTTTGTGGAACCACTCCCGCACCTCTTCCCGGGTGGGACTCGGATTTTTGTCGAGAAGAACCTTGGAGGAGACGATGAATCCCGGCGTGCAGAAGCCGCACTGGGCCGCGCCGTACTTGATCCATGCCTTCTGCAGGGGATGCAGCTTCTCCGGAGTGCCGATACCCTCGATGGTGGTGACGCAATCCCCGTCCTTGAGCCGGCTTGCCTTGAACACGCAGGAGCGTATCACTTCTCCGTTGAGGATCACGCTGCAGGCTCCGCACTGTCCCGTATCGCACCCCACCTTGGTTCCCGTGAGGCCGAGCTGTTCCCTCAGTATTTTTGCCAGGGAATCCTCGTTGTCGATAACGAGATTACGTTCCACTCCGTTTACGAAAAAACTTTTTTGAATCACCCTTTTTCAACCCCTTTCTCTCTTTTTCACCATCATTGCTTCCCCTTTTTCCGGGGGCTTTCCTTGAAAAACGCCGCTGAAAAACCGTAACAACTCTTGAATTTCCTCCGTATGTCACAAGGAAAACGATCTCGTTCCATACAAAAAGGGCACCCCTCCGGCAAAGAGGAGCGCCCCGCTTGTTATCATGGGAAAATGGCTGAGAACGCGGCGTTATGAACCCTCCTTGCCAAACATGGGAGGCATGCCCGTTTCCAGACATACCCTAACGGCCGTACTCCATAAGACCAAAGCCTCCCAGGAGATACGGCTCGGAGGTTGCTTTTCCGTTTTTCAAATAGGTTTCGCGAACACTTCTTCGAAGCATGGCAAGCATGCTGTACGTCCCGGTCTTTTGCCGGGAAAAACTCCGTCTCTATCCACAACTTCTTTTCTTTCCAGAGCTATTACCGCGGTGAAGAAGCATTGCGAACTCCTCTTTTCAGTATACGTTCATTTCGAAAAAATTGTCAAGTCTTTTCCGTCTT
>Ga0116164_10001521_pt1 | contig 17499 bp, 13 predicted proteins | sample AD_UKC109_MetaG_FD_89888 | JGI IMG/M metagenome (GOLD analysis project Ga0116164, IMG submission 89888) | Active sludge microbial communities of municipal wastewater-treating anaerobic digesters from Hong Kong - AD_UKC109_MetaG | ecosystem: Engineered > Bioreactor > Anaerobic > Digestate... | reverse complement strand
TTCCGCCAGCTCGGGCCTGTGGAAACCTTGACGTAGCGCTGCTACTACTGCGGTTTCCGCAAACCCAATCTGACGAAAATCTAGCGCAACATCGCACAGGCGCTTTATTCATCGTTTACCTAAGGAGAATCAAAGGTTCTCCAATATCTTGATCTGATGCTCCATGATGATCCGCCCTCCCTGCCTGGATTCGCCCGAAAGCAGGATATCAAACGCGGCCATGACCGACTCGTATCCCTGCCGCAGCGGCTGCTGGCAAATCACCGCGCGGGCCAGCCCGAGGCGCATCATCTCCACGGTCGCGGGCACGATATCAAACGCCACAACACGGATCGTGCTCTCCAGTCCCAGCTCCCGCACCGCCCGCCCGACGCCCTCCGCGCCGGCGGCCACGATGAAGACCGCGTCGATCTGCGGATTTCGTTTCAGCATCGCAAGCGTCATACGGTAGGAATGCTCCGTATCGTCCATGGCGCTGACGCTTTCCACGATATTGATATCGGGGCACACGGCCCGGATGTGCCGCTCGAATCCTTCGCGGCGCTGGTCGTGGCCCAGCAGCATGCTGACGCCCGCAACGATACCGAGGTTCGCCCTTCCGCCCGTTACGATGCGCATCACGCCCGCGGCCGTGACGCCGCCCGCCGTGTAATCCGAGCCCACGTAACACCGGCGGCCGGTATTTTCAATATCGGTGTTTACCGTCACGGTGGGAATGCCGCGATCGGCCAGTTCGTTGATCTGGTTGGCGATACGCCGGTCGTTGATCGGCTGGATGACCAGCGCGGAAATGCCGGCCTGCGCAAGCTCTCCGATCACCGCCAATTGCCGGTGCACATCGTAGCCCCGGATGGTTTTAAGCATCAGGGTTACGCCGTAATCCGCCAGCTCCTTTTCAGCCTTGTGAAAGCCTTCGATGACATCGTCAAAAAACGGGTTTCCCTCGCTGGAGATCACGGCACCGATGATCGGCGTCGTCTTTTTCAGGGTCAGCGCCTTGCCCGCGATATTTTTCGTGTACCCCAGTTGCCGGATCGTCCGTAAAACGCGCTCCTGCGTTTCCGGCTTCACCTTGCCGCGGGCGTTGAGCACCCGGTCCACCGTGCCGCGGCTGACCCCGCACAGGTCGGCAATCTGTTTAATTGTCACGAAGTCACACTCCCTGTCCATATGATTGCCTTCATCATAGCCTGATGCCGCCCGATTGTCAATCCGGCGCACGGGATGCACCGGCATCGCACGCCAATGGAGCGGCTGTTTTGGTAAATATCCGTTTCAAAATGCAATGACAACTTTTTCTATGGTATACTCATACGGTGTAAGCAAACCGCGAAATCGATACCGCACGGGCATGGCCGCACACAGCGCGGTTCGGATGGCGGCTGAACATGCCGGCATCGTTGCCCGTTATCATGCAAGTAAAGAGGAACCGACAGTATGGATCAGGATCAGAATGTAACTAGGCTTACCTATCAGGACAAGGAAATCCTGTTGATCGGCACGGCGCACGTTTCGCAGGAGAGCGCCGCGCTGGTAAAACAGGTGATCGAAGAAGAGCGCCCCGACAGCGTCTGCATCGAGCTGGATCAGGACCGCTACCAGACCATTCAAAATCCCAAGGCGTGGGAAAGCACCGACGTCGTCAAGGTGATCAAATCCAACAAGGTCGGCTTTCTGCTTGCCAATCTCGCGCTGAGCACCTACCAGAAGCGGATCGCCAGGAAGCTGCACGTAACCGTCGGCGGCGAAATGCTGCAGGGCATCGCCAGCGCCAAGGAGGTCGGCGCCGCGCTGGTGCTGGCCGACAGGAATATCCAGACGACGTTCCTGCGTATCTGGCGGAAGCTGAACTTCTGGGAAAAAGCCAAGCTGATTATGAGCTTCTTCGTCTCCTCCGCCGACGACGAGGAGATTACGGACGAAAGCTTACAGGAGCTGCTCAAATCCGATATTCTGGAGGCCGTGCTCAAGGATATGCGCAAGCAGTTCCCCAAGATCGGCGATATCCTGATTAGCGAGCGCGATCAGCATTTGGCGGCGAAAATCAAGGAAGCGCCCGGGCCCAAGGTGGTCGCCGTGCTGGGCGGCGCGCATGTGCCGGGCGTGAAGGAGGAAATCTTCCGCGAGCAGGATCTGAAGACCATCACAACGGTTCCGCCGAAAAAGCCGTATGCGAAGATCTTCGGCTGGACGCTGTCCGCCGTCATTGTCGGCTTGATCATTTACGGCTTCGCCACCAATACGCAGACCGGCATGCGGCAGCTGACCTCCTGGATCGTATGGAACGGCGGGCTGGCCGCCCTGTGCGTGGCGCTGACGGCTCCCCACCCGCTCAGCATTCTGACGGCGCTGGTCGCGGCCCCCATTACCTCGCTCAACCCGATGCTGGCGTGCGGCTGGTTTGCCGGATTGGTGCAGGCAAGCGTCCGCAAGCCCTCCGTGCAGGATGTGCTCAACGTGCAGACGGACTTTTTCAGCCTGAAAGGCTTCTATCGCAATAAGTTTCTCAAGGCCCTGCTGGTCGTGGTGATGGGCAATATCGGCAGCAGCCTGGGCACCTACATCGCAGGGATCGATATCATCAAGAATCTGTTTTAAGAAGTACCCATAGGAATCTATTGAAATGGTAAAGGAGCTGAACGTTTTGTCCAGCTCCTTTACCATTTTTGTGAACCTTACTCGTCCGCCACGGGATCGGCGTTTTCGCCGTTCAAGTACCGGTCGATGATAAAGCGCGGGCGGCGCTTGGTTTCGTTGTAGATTTTGCCGATGTACTCGCCGATTACGCCCAGGCAGAAAAGCTGGATGCCGCCGATCATCCAGATGGAGGCCAGCGTGCTGGTCCAGCCGATGACGGCTCTGCCCAAAATCCACGAAATCAACGTGTAAACGAGCATCAGAAGCGAGACGCAGAGGATCACGATCCCAAGCGACGTAATCATCCTGAGCGGCTTGACCGAAAAGCTGGTAATGCCGTCGATAGCGAACGCGAGCATCTTTTGGAACGGGTACTTGCTCTCGCCCGCAAAGCGCGCGGTACGGTCGTAATACACCACGCCCGTCTGGAACCCGATCAGCGGCGCGAGGCCGCGCAGGAACAGGTTGACCTCCGAGAACTGCGCCAGCGCGTCCAGCGCGCGGCGGCTCATCAGGCGGTAGTCCGCATGGTTGTATACGATGTCCACACCGAGCCCTTTCATCAGCCGGTAGAAAAACAGCGCGGTCTGGCGTTTGAAAAAGGTATCCGTCTTGCGCTTGTTGCGCACGCCGTACACCACGTCGCAGCCCTTCTTGTACTCGTCTAAAAACTGGTCGATGGCGTCCATATCGTCCTGCAGATCGGCGTCCATGGAAATGCTGACGTCGCAGTGCTTCCTGGCCGTCATCAGCCCCGCGAGCAGCGCGTTTTGATGCCCGCGGTTGCGGCTGAGCTTCACGCCCTCGAACAGCGGATTTTCCTCGTGCAGCGCCGCGATGATCTCCCACGTTTTATCCCTGCTGCCGTCGTCCACCAGCAGCACGCGGCTGTCCGCGCCGCACAGCCCGCCTTCGATCAGCGCCTGCATTTTCTTCGTCAGCCGTTTGGCGGTCTCCGGCAGTACCTGCTCCTCGTTGTAGCAAGGAATGACGATCATCAGTTTCATCGCCCGGTCCCTCTTTCTATCGTGTAATCGTGATGGTTTCGCTCTGTGCCGTGCATACGGTCTCCCCGATCCAACCCTCCGCCAGCACGCAGTATTCCCCCGCGGGCACGGGATCGCCGGATGCGTTTCGCCCGTCCCAGTAAAAGCAGCTTCCCTCCGGTACGGTGTTCAGCGGCCGGGTCGGGCTGCGGTAGCTGAGGCGCTTGACCGTTTTCCCCTCCGAATCCATAACCGTGACGCTCAACGCACAGGGCAGCGAATGCGCCACGAAAACCGGCAGCTCCGCGCCCTCCGCAAACGCAAAGGCGGCAGGCGCCTGCGCATCCAGCGTCAGGTCTCCGGTGTCCGGCGTAACGGTAATCACGTGTCCGGTCTGCATGGTCAGCTTGCCGTTTTCCAGCGAAAGCACCTGCACCAGCACATACCCGTACAGGTTTCCGGTCTCCCGGTCAAGGGTGATGGTCCGCTCCTTTCGCCCCGGCAGGATGGCGCCCGCCAGATCGCCGAACGCCGTAAAGCGCTCCGCCTCGTCGTACACGACCTCGGCCTCGTCAAACAACCAGCGTCCGTCGCCGCGGTACACAATCTGGTAAGCGACGCGCACGGTACGCAGCGCCGTGAAGCTGAGCGTCAGCGTTTCGTCGGCGGTGATCAAATCGTCGGAAAACACCACGTCCACGATCGGTGACCGGTCGTCATCCGTCCCCGCGTCCGGATCGTACTGGAAGATGACCGTCTCATCCTCCTGCGGGTAGACCTGCGGCGTGGACGCCCCGTGGTTCTTCAGCAGATAGCGGTGCAGCTCCGTCAGGGTGATGCTGCCGTCGCGGTTCTGATCGGCGGGATAATTCCAACGCGGGCTGATGCCCTGCGTTAAAATCTGGGTGAAGTAGAACGAACCCTCCGCTTCGTTCTCCTGTCCGTTCCAGTACCAGCTCTCCTCCATCGCGCCGGAGCTGGTGAGCACCTTGAAGTCCGGCGAGCAAAAGCCCGGGGGTTCCGGCTGCAGCGCCATGCCCTTGCCGATAAACGCGCCCGAGTAACAGGCGTCCAACAGGATGATCTTCATCCCCTGAATGCCGTCGAACAGCGCTTCCAGCTCCGAAGCCGTTATCTGGCTCTCGGTCTGCCCGTCGCTCAGCAGCAGCACGGCGTTGCCGTCCGCGTCGTAATCGCCGTGCGTGGAGACGTACAGGTAATTATAGTCGTCCGCGCCGGCATCGCCGAACGCCTGCTCCATCCATCCGCGCAGCATCTCCGCGGACATAACCGGTGAATCGGGGATCAGAATCTCAGTGAATGGTTTCGCGCTGTTTAAGAGCGCCTTGTACATGTCCTGCACATTATTGGCCGAGGAGGGATATGTGCTCTCCTGCGATACGAACTGGTCCACGCCGATCAGCAGCGCGCGGTTCTGCTGCGCGGTCTCCCCGGCACATGCCGGAAACGGGATCCACAGCGTCAAGGCAACCAGGAGCCCCGCAATGATTCGCATGCCGTTCCTCCCAGTTTCGCTGTTAAGCTTCGTTCATCCGCCGTCATCAGCGGCTTTGCCTTACTCGCCGTCCACAACCAGCCACGAATCGGGATCGTCGATCTCCAGTTTTTCGAGCTCGTTTTGGATCGCGATCTGCGTATCCCGGTCCGCGATGCCCGTGGGCGTCTTCCCCGGCATATTCTGCTGGAACGCGGTCACAGCGTTGCGCGTATTGCTGGCATAGGTACCCGTAAAGTGCCTCTGCGCCAGATACCCCAGCGTACCCAGATCCTGCTGGAGCTTGAGCACCTTGTCGCCGGTGTTGCCGTACTGCATGGTGGTATCCACCACGTCGCCCCAGCAGCCGAAGCCGAGGATCTGCGAATTGTTCAGTGGATATACGGCGCGCTGCACGCTGCTGGGATTGTTGCCCTCGATCACATGGATGTTCACCGAGCCGTCCGCCGCACAGGCGCAGTATTCCACCAGCGCCACATGCACCGTATCCCCGGCGGAATCGTAGCTGAAGTACACGAGGTCCCCCGGACGCGGGATATAGTCGTTGGCCTCCATGATGCCGTCGCCGTCCTTGAGCCACTGCCGGCCCCAGCCGGGCTGGTGTCCCTTGCGGTATACGAAACGCCCGCGGGCGATGAACCAGTCGCGGCCGGTATTCTGCCCCGTGTAGTAGGGGTAAACGTTGTTGAGCATCTCGTAGCCGTACAGCTTGTCCGTCATATTGACGCACCAGCAGACGAACTCCGCGCACCACTCCGAATACGGATCGCCCGTCCACGCGCCGTACTTGCTGTATCCGTCGCTCCCCTCCGTATAGCCGATCTCCGCAACGGCTGTTTCCAGCAATTTCTCAATATTCTCCGGCAGCGTACCCTGCTCGATCACCTGCTCGGGCTCCGCCGTGGGTTCAGGCGTGGGTTCAGGCGTGGGTTCAGGTGTAGGTTCAGGCGTGGGTTCCGCCGTCGTTTCCGCAGCCGAATCTATAGCCGCGTCCGCCGTTTCGTCAACCGCCGCCGTGCTCTCCTGCGCTGCGGCCATGCCCGCGCACAGCACCAGGGCGGCGCAGATTACGGCGCAGATCCGTCTCCATCGGCTCGTCATCCTGCAGTCCTTTCCGTCTTACCGTCCGAAATCTTCTATCCCGCGCAGCAGCTCGAACTCGCGGTAATCGCCCACCGAGGAATACATCTTGCGGGTCAGCACCGCGCCCGCGCGGTAGAACAGGCAGATGAACGGGATATCCTCCGCGAATTGCTTCTGGATCAGCTGCCAGTTGCTCTTGAATGCCGACTGCGTCTCGCTCTTGCGAAGGTCGTAGAACAAATCCGTCATATCGGAAGACACGTACCGGCCGTAGTTGGCGGTGTTGCCCTTCATCAGCATAAATCCCGCGTCCGGCACCACGTCCATCTGGAACGACGCCAGCACGAGGTCGAACGAATTCGCCTCCAGCTTCGTCTGCACTTCCTCGAAGGTCATGGTGGTGATCGCGATCTTCATCTTCAGTTTTTCCAGCATATCGGCGATCATGTTCGCGGTTTCAAAGCGCACGTTGTTGTCCGGATCCTCGTACACATACAGGCGCAGGCGAAGGTTGCGCTTCTTGCCGTCGATAATCTTGTCCAGAATGCCGTCGCCGTCCGAATCCACCCAGCCCTCTTCTTCCAGCAGCTGTGCCGCAAGCTCCGGATCGTATTGATAGACCAGATCCTGGTCGTAATACAGCCAGGAGGTGGGCGGAATGGGCGTATCGGTATCGATGGTCATGTCCATATACACGTTGCTGGAAATCAGACTGGTGTCGATCGCCGCGCGGATAGCCCGCCGAACGTTCAGGTTTTCCAGCGGAATCTCGTTGAAGTTCATCAGCAGCGTTTCCAGCTGCCGTGTGGAATACGTAACCGAAAGCGATGAAACGCCGCTTTTGTACTGCGAAGCCGAGACCGAGCGCGTAAACGCCGTATCCACGCGCGCGTATTCGTAGGCCGTGATCAGATCCTTGTTGCTGGTAAAGGTGGAGACCACGATCTCCTTCACCTGCGGTTCGGACTGCCACCAATAATCGTTGAGCGTCAGCCACATGTAGTTGTTCTCGGGTTCGAACGCGCCGAACTTGTACGCTCCCGAGCCGTACGGCGCGGCCAGATCCACCTGGTCGGCGGGCACAACGGGGAAGGTCATCGCATACAGCAGCCCGAAATACGGGCGGCCCTTGGTGGTGGTGACGACCAGCGTGCGGTCGTCCTGTGCGCTGAACTTGGAAACCATGTACTGGATGTTGCGGTAAAAGCCCTGTGCACTGACGTCTTCATTCTTGGCCATTTCCAGCAGATACTGGCCGGAGGCCGCGACATCCGAAGCGGTGAGGGGCGTTCCGTCCGAAAAATACAGGTTTTCGCGCAGCGTAAAGGTCCACGTGCCGCCTTCATCGGCAACGGTCCAGCTCTCGGCCAGCAGGGGCTCGGGCAGGCCGTCGTCGTCGATGGTGACCAGGCTTTCGTACACCAGATCGTAGATCGAAAGAATGTCGCGCTCCTGCGGATCAAACGGCCGGATCTCCAGCGTTTTCGTGGAGTAGATGCCCACGACCAGCGAATCCGTAACGTTCGTCGCGCCGCCAAGCAGGGGCGTGACCAGCAAACTCAAAATGACCAAAATGCAGGTCAGGCGTTTCATGCGGTCACCTCTTCGTAGTATATCCGCCGGTACGCGGCAAAGGCGTTGAGCACCTTTTGCACGTATGCCTTGGTGTTCCCGTCCGGCATTTTATCAAGCGTTATGGTCTTTTGATCGGAGGAGTATTCCGAATTGTTCAGCCAGTTGAACACATTGGTCTGACCGGAATGGAACGCGGCCGCGACCAATATCGGATCGCCGCCGAACTTGTCGGTTAAATAGGCCAGATACCAGCAGCCGTACTCCACGTTCGTTTCGGCGTCGTACATCAGATCGAAGGAATAGGCCGTGCCGTACCCGATCTGGTTGTACACCCAGGAGGCGGTATCCTCCATCATCTGCATCAGGCCCCGCGCGCCGCGGTAGCTTTCGGCGTCCGGGTTGAAGGAGCTCTCGTTGAGGATGATCGCCGCCACGAACGCCGGATTCAAGTTGTTCTTCACGGCCTCGGTTTCGATCAGCTCGCGGTAGCTGAACGGATGCTTTTCCACGATCGCATCCTCGGCTGCCGCGCGTTGCGCGAGCACCGCCTGTGTCTGCGTGGAAAAGAGCATCTGGGTGATTGATACGCCCGCCAGCACAACCGCCGCGATCACCGTCAGCACAATCAGCGTGCGCTGTTTGACGCGGGTCCTTGGCTCGCTGGTTTTCTCGCTCATCAGCGTATAGGGATTTTGCTGCCGTACATAATCCGCCTGCCGCATGGGCGTTTCAAAATCCTGCGGCTCCTGCTGCGCGCTCTGCCGGCCGGCCGAGCGCATGTATCCGGGCACGTAGGGCGTATGCGGCTGCTCGTACTGCGCGTCGCCGTCGCGGAAGGTTATGCGCCGCGGCTCCTGCTCCTGCTGTTGTTCGCGCGGCTGCGGAGGGGACGGGGACGCCGCCTGCGGCCGCACCGGCGCGCGCGGTCTTTGCTGTGCAAACTGGTTGTCGCGGGGGCGCGGATACTGGCCGCGCGGATCGCCCTGCTCATAGCGGGCCGTCCGGCGCTGCACGCCGCCCCGGGTATCGTCGCCGTTTTGGTGGTAATAAAATCCTGCGCGCATTCCGTCTATGCCTCGCTCTCGTTCAGGATACGCCGCCAAAGCAGCAGTGTGTTTTCCCGGTTGGTCTCCGTCGAAGCGTCGGTGGAAAGCACATAGTCCGCAAGCGCCTCGGTTTTCCCCGGTTCCTGCTGCGCATCCATGCGGGCGGCCGCCTGCGCGGGGGTGAGTCCGCTGCGCTCCATCAGCCGCCGGATACGTGTTTCGCGGGACGCGGTTACGCACAGCACCTTATCTGCAATGTGTTCCATGCCCGCCTCGTACAATAGCGGCACCTCGATTACAGCAACAGGCGCGCCCCGCTTCCGGAACGCTTCCAGCTCCCGGTGCAGCCGCTCGGTTACCATCGGATGCACGATCGCGTTGAGCTTTTTACGCAGCGTCGGGTCCTCCGCAAAAACAATGGCCGCCAGCGCGGCGCGGTTCAGCGTGCCGTCCCCGCGAAACACGCCGCTGCCGAACGCCTGCCGGATCGCCGGCAGCGCATCGCCGCCGGCCGCGGTCAGGTCTCTGGAAATCCGGTCGGCGTCGAGCACGGGCACGCCGGTTTCCCCGATCCAGTTCGCGACGGTGGTCTTGCCGCTGCCGATGCCGCCGGTAATCGCGATAATGCGCATGCTTCGCTCCCTATTTTGCGTCGTACCAGCTATTGCCCGCCGATACGTCCGCGATCAGCGGCACATCCAGCTTGATGATCTGCTCCATCGCGCTGCGTACCAGGTCCGCAACGGCTTCCACCTCGTCGCGCGGGCACTCCACCACCAGCTCGTCGTGCACCTGCAAAATCAGCTTCGCCTGATACTTGCCCGCCTGCAAATCGTCGAACACGCGCACCATTGCCAGCTTGATGATATCCGCCGCGGTGCCCTGCACAGGCATGTTCATGGCGGCGCGCTCGCCGAAATTGCGGATGTTGCGGTTGGGGCTTTTCAGCTCGTGCAGCTGCCGCCTGCGGCCCAGCATCGTCTGCGCGTAGCCCCGCTCGTACGCCAGGCGCACGGACTCGTCCATGAACGCCTTCACCTTGGGATAGCGCTCAAAATAGGTGGCGATGTACGCGTCGGCTTCGCGCAGGCTCACGCCGATGTTGCGCGCAAGTCCGAAGCCGGAGATGCCGTACACGATGCCGAAGTTAACCGCCTTGGCGCTGCGGCGCATGGCGGGGGTTACGCTTTCGAAGGAGACGTTGTTCACCTCGGCGGCGGTGCGGGTATGGATGTCCTGCCCCTTGAGGAAGGCGTCCTTCATGGCGGGGTCGCCGCTTAAATGCGCGAGGATGCGCAGCTCGATCTGGCTGTAATCGGCGTCCAGCAGCAGCCAGTCCTTCTTGGCGATGAACGCCTTGCGGATCTCGCGGCCCTCCTCGCTCCGTACGGGGATGTTCTGCAGGTTCGGCTCGAGGCTGGAAATGCGCCCGGTCACGGCGGCGGTCTGGTCGAAGGTCGTGTGCACGCGGCCCGACTTATCCACCAGCTTGGACAGCCCTTCGATATATACGCTCTGCAGCTTGGTGAGCTTGCGGTAGCGGAGGATCGGCTCGATCACGGGATGGTCGAGGGCCTCCAGCACGTCCGCCGAGGTGGACCAGACACCCGTCTTGCCCTTGCGCCCGTACGCGGGCAGCCCGAGCCGCTCAAAGAGCACCTCGGAAAGCTGCTTGGGGCTGTTGAGGTTGAAATCCACGCCGCCGGACAGCCGGATGGCCGTATCGTGCAGCGCTTCGATTTCCAGCTTAAACTGCTCGCCGAGCTCGTTCAGCGCCTTTGTATCGACGGTAAAGCCCTCCTGCTCCATAAAAAACAGCACGCGCGTCAGCGGCATTTCCATATCGGTCAGGAGCTTGAGCATATCGTTATCCTGAAGCCGCCTGATCTGCTCCGGATACAGGCACAGCATGGCATAGGCGTCCTCCGCCGCCTTTTCGGGCGGCGCGGCGGGTTTATTCTTTGTTTTCGGTTCAACCGGCGCGCCGTACAGCACGGTTTGCAGATCGGAATTCTTCTGATCCGGTTCCAGAAGGTACGCGGCGATCATGATATCGTGTTTGATTTTGGGGATGGGCAGCCGCAGGTCCGCCGCCTTGTGGAACAGCGCCTTGGCGTCGTGCACGATCAGCGGCGTTTCCTCCAGCACCGGCACGAGCCCGCGCAGCGCCTGATCCTCCCCCATGCCGGGAGTCAGCAGATCCATTGCGATGGGCATCACCCACGCGCGCCCGTCCGCCGCGCACACGGCGACGGCGCTCTCCCCGAAGCACAGGGCGATTTCATCCTTCGCCTTCGCCAGGCTTGTGGCGATCAGGGACAGCTTGCTTTCGTCCGTCACGGTCATCGCGGGCTGCAGCGGCGGCAGCGCGTGCGGCGCTTCCCCGCCGGTTGCCGCTTCCACCTGCACGGGCTTCCGGGCGGCGATGCTCCCGCCCGCAAACAGCTGTTCCAGCTGCTCGGACAGCCTGCGAAGCTTGTATTGCTGCATTTTGGGGATTCCGTCCGGCATGTGCTCCATGCCGCAGTCCGCAAAATTAAGCTGCAGCGGCGCGGTGACGCAGATCGTGCCCAGCTTCCGGCTCAATTCGGCCTTGTCCTTGTTGCCGCGTACTTTCTCACCCAGCTTGCCCGTAATTTCGTCCGCATGCGCGTATACGCCGTCCAGATCGCCGTATTGGGCCAGCAGCTTCAGCGCCGTCTTTTCGCCCACGCCGGGGATGCCGGGGATATTGTCGCTGGAATCCCCCATCAGGGCTTTCAGATCGATGGCCTGCGCGGGCGAATAGCCGTAAGTTTTTTCCAGGGTTTCTGGCGACAGCAGCAGGCTTTCCGAAATGCCCGTTTTGGTCAGGATCACGTTCGTGTCCTTGGTAATCAGCTGGAAGGAATCGCGGTCGCCCGTCAGGATATAGGCATGGATCCCCTCCTTATTCGCGAGCTTCGCCGCGGTGCCCAGCAGATCGTCGGCCTCGTAGCTTTCCATCGCGCAAACCTTGATCTCCATCGCGTCCAGAATATCCCGGATCACGGGGAACTGCGGGCGCAGCTCCTCGGGAGTCGGCTTGCGGCCCGCCTTGTAATCCGCAAACATCTTGTGCCGGAAGGTGGGCGCGTGGGTATCCAGCATGATGCACAGGGCTCCGGGCTTGTAATCGGCGATAGCCTTGAACAGCATGGAGAAAAAGCCCTGCACGGCGTTGGTATACACGCCGCCGGAGCTTAACAGCGGCAGCGCGTGAAAGGCGCGGTGGATCAAGCTGTGTCCGTCCACGAGCAGAATGCTGTCCGGTTTTGCAGGCATGCTCTCACTCCCCTTTGCGCATGATTTTCACTGCAACGATTATACCACACGATTCCTGTTGATGACAAAAAAGCCCGCCAAGCGGGCAAGGATTGTTTCATGTGTGAATACTACGATTTTTTATTTTCCCTCATCATTTTATTGAGCTCTTCCACGAAATTGCCAACATCGGTAAACTGCCGGTACACGCTGGCGAAGCGGACGTAGGCGACATCGTCCAGCTTTTTCAGCTCCGCCATCACCAGCTCGCCGATCAGCCGGGTGGGATATTCCGATTCGCCGCTGGCATACACGGCCTTTTCCACGTTCTCCACGATCGCGTCGATCTGGTCCATGCTCACGGGCCGTTTCTGGCAGGCGTGGATCAGCCCCGCCTTGATCTTTTCGGCGTTGAACGCCTCGCGCCGCTGATCCTTTTTCACCACCATCACAGGCAGCGTTTCGATCTTCTCGTACGTGGTAAACCGCTTTCCGCACCGTATGCATTCACGGCGCCTGCGGATAGACAGGCCCTCGTCGGTCGGCCTGGAATCGATGACCTTAGAATCCAAATATCCGCAAAACCGACATTTCAAGAGGATCCCACCCTTCCGCAATTTCCCATACTGACACGTATGCTTACATTGATTTCATTATATCCGATTTCTTGTGTGCTGTCCAGACGGCAAACGCAATCGATAGTGCAATCACCAAGGGAATTTCCCGCGCGTAGAAAACGGTGTCCAGCGTCATGAACGCGGCGAGCGCCAGCCACTGCAAAACCAGATGCGGCAGCAGCCCGCTCGTTTTGATTCCTTTTCCCATGCCGCGCCCGATCAGCCATACGCCCGCGAAAAACACTGCCGTGCCCGCGATGCCGATACCGGCCAGCATATCCAGCAGCTCCGAATGCATCCCCAGCTGCGCCTGCCCCGAGAAGATCCCGCCGAACACGGGCGACGTGAAGAAGCTTCGCAGGGACGTCACATAGGACTCGAGCCTTGTACCCTCCGCGATTCCGCCGCCGGTCATCGCGCCGAGCAGCTGGCCCAGATTTTTCGCGATCGTATCAAAGTGCAGGGCTTCCGCAAGGCTTTGCAGCCCCGTAACCACCGGCATGCGCAGCAGCAGCGCCAGCGCAACGAGCGGTACGGCGCATAAAAGCGAACCGCCGACGGACAGCCTCCGGAAAAGCTTGCGCAGCAGCAGTCCCAGCAGCTCCACCGCCGTAATCACCGCCGCGAATACGATGGCGTAGGTGTACTGGGACAGCACGATCATGATCAGCTGCAGGAGATACAAGCCGCCAAACGCAAAGCGCTTCCACCCTTTGCCTCTGGAGAGGAAAAACGTAACCGGCAGCGCGAGCATGCTCGCGTACACAAAGCCGTATCCGCCGATGTTGTGCCCCATCAGCTCGTTGAGGTATGCCTGCCGTCCCTCGCTGCCGTCGCCCAGCGAGCGCGAGTAGGCGTAAACCCTGCCTTCCTCGCGGAAGATCCCCTCGATCAGCCATCCGATGGTCGTAAGGGTGGTTACCGTAAACGCCAGCAGCATGGCGGCAAACACCAGCCGGTACGACGTTTGATCGGCATGCTGCGCGGCCACGGCACACCACAGCAGCGGGAACCAGAACATCACCTGCTGGGCGTAATACCCAAACGCTTCATCCCCGCCGCGATTTAGGAAGAGCATCAGCAGCAGCGGCAGCGCCGCCACGCAGAGCACCCGGGGCACCAGATCCCGCCAGCGCTTCAAAAACATCTCGAAATCCAGCAGTATACCCGCCGCGAAAACCGCCATCGTCAGCGCGCCCGTAACCGCCCGCAGCCGCACCTGCACGGCGGGCAGCATCAGCCACAATATATAGCAAAGCATCGACGCATTGAAAAGCCATGCGCTCCATCGTTTTCTGCCGCTCATCGGAGCACCTCCCGGTATCTGTCCGTTTGATCCATTATAGCATATTCCGCCGGAATTCGGTATCCGCCGCCTGCACGGAAACCGGCAAGCACGGCGGGCAAAAGGCTCTGCGCACAGTTGCGTAAAAAAGGCGGTTCATGTATAATAATCATGCTTTCCCGAACGCTTTGTTGATAAGCGCCGCGAAAACAACGCTTTATCCCCTTTGCGATATACATAGCCGTGGGCGTATCAATCGCTGCAAGGAGGCATGTGGAATATGGAATGTAAAATCAAGAACGATATCGGTACCGTCTATATCAGCGAGGACGTGATGCTGAAGGTCGCCGGATACGCTGCGCTGGAGTGCTACGGAATCGTGGCGATGTCTTCCCAGCGTGCGAAAGACGGATTCATTCAATGGCTCGGACGTGAAAATCTCACCAAGGGCGTACAGCTGAAGATGGTTGACGATATGCTGGACGTGGATCTTTTTATTATCGTCGAGTATGGAATCTCCATCGGCGAGGTTTGCAAGACCATCGTCGAAACGGTGCGCTACAAGCTGGAAAGCATGACCGGTATCAAAATTCGCCGTGTGAACATCTCCGTCGAAGGTGTTCGCGTTTAAGTTCGGCTCAGGAGGATTTTTTTCTGATGCAAATCAAGATGATTGATGGCCTTCTGCTGCGCGAAATGGTAACGGCCGGCGTGGCGATGCTTGAAAATAACCGTGACTCGGTAGACGCTCTGAATGTTTTCCCCGTACCGGACGGCGATACGGGCACCAATATGTCGCTGACGATGGCGGCCGCCATCCGCGAGCTGAACCAGAAGGAGCATGTGCACGCGGGCGAAGCGGCCGACGCGATTGCCAAGGGCGCGCTGCGCGGCGCGCGCGGAAACAGCGGCGTCATCACCTCGCAGCTGTACCGCGGCTTTGCGCACGGTCTGGAGGGCGTGGAGCGCATCTCCCCCAAACAGTTTGCCGCCGCGCTGCAATCAGGCTCCGAGTTTGCCTACAAGGCCATGATGAAGCCCAAGGAAGGCACCATTCTGACTGTCGCCCGCGTGATCGCGGAAGAGGCGGTCAAGCAGGTGGACAAGGAACCGGACGATTTCAACGCGCTTTTTGATAACATTCTCACGACCGGCGAAGCGATATTGAAACGAACCCAGCAGATGCTCCCGGCCCTGACGCAGGCAGGCGTCGTGGACGCGGGCGGACGCGGGCTTTTACTTTTGTATATGGGCTACGCCAAAGCTCTGCGCGGCGAGGAAGTGCCCAAGGATACCCTGGATTTCTCCGCCGACGGCGAGGTGGTTTTCGCCGACAACCACGACGCGCTGGGCGAAATCAAGTTTGCATACTGTACGGAATTCCTGATCCAGAATATACTCCCCGACGTGGGGGACGAGGATATCAACACCTTCCGCCGCAAGCTCAACCGCATCGGCGACTGCGTGCTGGTTGTGGGCGACCTGTCGCTGGTGCACGTACACGTGCATACCAACGAGCCCGGCAAGGCGCTCAACTACGCCGTCACGCTGGGCGAGCTGGTGGATTTGAAGATTGAAAACATGGTGCAGCAGCGCCGCGACAAGGTGGCGGCCGAGCAGGAGAAGAAGCAGAACGATCCGCCCAAGGCCGCCGGTATCCTGGCGGTCTCGGTGGGCGAAGGATTCGACGCGATCTTCCATGACCTGGGCGTGGACCAGATCGTGGCGGGCGGACAGACCATGAACCCGTCCATCGAGGACATCAGCAACGGCATCTCGAAAATCAACGCAAAAAGCGTTTTCGTATTTCCCAACAACGGCAACGTGATTTTGGCCGCGCAGCAGGCCGCGGAGCTGACGAAGGACAAGCACGTGTTCGTGATCCCCACCAAAAATGTGGCCATGGGCATCGCGGGCATCATCGCCTATCAGGAGGGCGCGGACGACGAGGAAAACGCCAAGGCCATGGACGAAGCCGCCCAGCGCGTGCGCACCTGCACCGTAACCTATGCCGTGCGCGACAGCGTGATCGCGGATCTGAAGATCAAAGAGGGCGATATCATCGGCCTGCACAACGGCAAGGTGGACGCCAAGGGAGACGACCGGCAGATCGTCGCCAAGGATCTGATGCGCAAGATCGTCACCGAGGATGATGAGCTGATCACCGTCTACTACGGCAGCGACGTATCCGAGGAGGACGCACAAGCCCTGACCGACGATCTTGCCGGGCTGTTTCCCGACTGTGACGTGGAAATGCACAGCGGAGGGCAGCCGCTGTACTATTATCTGATTTCCGTAGAATAGCATGGAGCTCGGGGATTTAAAGGGCGTCGGCCAAATACGGTTGGAAGCACTGCACGCAGCGGGTATCAGCTCGTTGCGTGATCTTTTATATACCGTTCCCGCGCGCTACGTGAACATGGGCGCGCTTACCAATGCTGCGGATGCCATAAACGGCGCGCAGCAGGCGTTTCACCTGCGCAGGAAGGACGCGCCCAGGGTCTTCTACCACGGAAAGCTTTCGCGCGTCACCTGCCGGCTCATGGACGATACGGGCGAGATCACCGGCTGCTGGTTCAACCAGCCGTGGATGCGGGACGTGCTGACAAAAAGGGACGAATTCCTGCTGTACGGCAGGGTGGAGCGCACGCAGAAAACCGTGCGGCTGATGAACCCGCGAATCGAGGACAGCCTCAGGATCGTGCCGGTGTACCGCGCCATCGAGGGCATTCCCAACAGGACGCGCGAACGGCTGCTCGGCCAGGCGCTGCTTTATGCGGACCTGATCTGCGCGGACTATCTGCCGGAATCCATTCTGGAGAAATATAACCTGCTGCCGTCCGCCGCCGCCATCCGCATCCTGCACCAGCCGGATACGATGGCAAACGTCGCGCTGGCGCAGCGGCGCATCGCCTTCGAACAGCTGCTGCTGTACCAGGTGGCGGTGCGGCAGTTCAAGCGCAAGACCCGGGACGGGCGCGCCTTGCCCATCCAGCGCGGCGCGGAAGAGGCATGGTGGAAAACCCTGCCCTTTTCGCCTACCCGTGCGCAGCGGCGGACGCTTACGGAGATCACGAACGATCTCCGCAGGCCTGCCGCCATGGCGCGCATGGTACAGGGCGATGTCGGCTGCGGCAAAACGGCCATCGCGTTCGGCGCGATGGCGCTGTGCGCCTGCGCGGGGGTGCAGTCCGCGTTCATGGCTCCCACGGAAATTCTGGCGCGCCAGCATCTGGAAAGCGCCAAACAGCTTCTGGAGCCGCAGGGCGTTCGCTGCGGGCTGCTGCTCAGCGGTATGAAAGCGCCCGAGCGGCGCGCGGCGCTGGAGAACATCCAAAGCGGCGCGTGGCAGGCGGTGATCGGCACGCACGCGCTGATCTCTGAGGGCGTCAAGTACCGCAATCTCGGGCTGTGCATCACCGACGAGCAGCACCGCTTCGGCGTCGGCCAGAGAACCCGCTTAATCCAAAAG
>Ga0116164_10001519_pt1 | contig 17503 bp, 14 predicted proteins | sample AD_UKC109_MetaG_FD_89888 | JGI IMG/M metagenome (GOLD analysis project Ga0116164, IMG submission 89888) | Active sludge microbial communities of municipal wastewater-treating anaerobic digesters from Hong Kong - AD_UKC109_MetaG | ecosystem: Engineered > Bioreactor > Anaerobic > Digestate... | reverse complement strand
GGATGTGGAGTTTTTCCTGGTTACCGCCGACAGTCCCGCAAAGCAGGTTGGTGATGTGGAAGATTTGATGGTCAAGGGAATCGATGCGCTGGTTATTCTTGCTCATGATTCTGCTCCACTTACCCCGGTTGTTGAACAGGTTTATAACGAAGGCATATTTGTGGTTTCTGTTGACAGAGGCTTAACAAAACCCGTAGAAAATGTCTATGTGGCCGGCGATAACCCCGGTATGGGAAGGGTGTCCGGAGAATGGATGGCTCAAGCACTCAACGGTAAGGGTAAAATTGTTGTTTTAGAAGGTATTCCATGTGTCATTAATTCTGAAAGAGTCGATGCCTTTAACGAAGTCATCGCCCGATACCCCGGAATCGAGATTCTTGATTCTCAACCGGCGAATTGGAGTACACAAAGAGGATTGGAAATCATGGAAAACTATCTTCAGAAGTACGATGAGATCGACGCCGTTTGGGCACAAGACGACGACGTCCTTAAAGGTGTGCTTCAAGCTTACAAAGAATCTGGAAGAAACGATATAAAAATATTCCTTGGTGGTGCAGGATCAAAGGAAATGATCAAAAAAGTCATGGATAATGATCCACTGGTCAAAGCCGATGTCACTTATCCGCCTTCAATGATTGCCACCGGTATCAGCATGGCTGTTATGGCTATGCGAGGTGACCAGTTGAATGGATTCTATCAGCAGCAGATTCCTTCAAAGATTATTCTGGCTGCGGAATTGATTGTTCCTGATAATGCTGAAAATTACTATGTACCGGAGTCCATTTTCTGATTTACTTTTAACAAGGCGGTCTTAAAAAAAGACCGCCATTATTATTTTTTCAGTTTTAATTAATTGATTTATTCGATAAAGTCACAAACAACTATTTTTCAAAAACAATCAAACAGACACAGACATTATTAATAATAAAGAGGTGAAACCAATGGATTCAAACAAAAGTTTCTTTGAAGGAATTGCAAAAATACACTATGAGGGCAGAAATTCAAAGAACATGATGAGTTTTCATCATTACGATCCAGAAAGAATAATCGGGGAAAAGACCATGAAGGAACATTTAAGATTCTCTGTCGCCTATTGGCATACGTTTTGTTTTGACGGGAAAGACATGTTTGGAGCGGATTTTTTTAACCGCTCATGGAATCGTTATTCAGACCCTTTAGACAAATCGTTGGCTAAGGCAGATGCGGCTTTTGAATTTATCTCAAAATTGGGTGCACCCTATTTCTGCACACATGACAGGGATTTGGCTCCCGAATTGGATACCCTCAAGGAAACCAATGCCTTACTAGATCAAGTAGTTTCTCATATTAAAGCGTTGATGAAAGATACCGGCATCAAATTACTATGGGGAACTTCCAATTTGTTTACCAGTCCTAAATATTTACACGGCGCTTTCAGTTCCCCTTCATTTGATGTATTAGCCTACGCCGGAGCCCAAGTAAAAAAGATGCTGGAGATTACTAAAGAATTGAACGGAGAAAATTTTGTTTTCTGGGGCGGTCGTGAAGGTTATGAAACCCTTTTGAACACGGACATGGGATTGGAATTTTCCCATATCGCCCAAATGTTCAGATCAGCACAAGCATACGCAAAAGAAATCGGTTTCAATGGGACTTTCTTGATAGAACCCAAGCCTAAGGAACCTACAAAACATCAATACGATTACGATTGTGCCAGTGCTTTGGCGTTTTTGAAAACAAACGGCTTTGACCAATTCAAGCTGAATATTGAAGCAAATCACGCTACTTTGGCAGGTCACACATTCCAACACGAATTAAGATATGCCAGGGTCAACAATGCGTTGGGAAGTGTGGATGCCAATATGGGAGATACACTATTGGGATGGGATACAGACCAATTCCCCACCAATCTTTATGATACAACATTGGCAATGTATGAAATCCTAAAGAACGGAGGACTTGAACCGGGAGGTCTAAATTTCGATTCACATGTGCGCAGAGGCTCTTATGAAACAAAAGATCTCTTTTTAGCGCATATCGCCGGAATGGATGCTTTTGCCTTTGGGTTGAAAGTTGCAACTAAACTGATGGAAGATAAAACATTCGACCAATTCATTCAACAGAGATATCAGAGTTTTAGCACAGATACGGCTAAAAAATTTGAGGGGGGTGAAATGGGACTTAAGGAATTAGAAGCATATACACTGGAAAAGCAAGTAGAGCTTCCTCAATCAGGAAGACAGGAAATGCTTGAGGCGATGCTCAATGATGTCATGCTGTCAGTAGAGTAAAAAAAAGGAGTACCATCTATTTTTGGAGGTGTTGTTCATTATGAAAAAGGTAGTTGTATTTGCTCTCGCATTATTATTGTTAACAGGTGGTTTTGTCTTTGCGGCAAAATTGACACTATGGGATGTTGAAACCAGTTCGGTTTTGGGTCAGATCGTTGATCAGCATGCTGAGATATTTGAATCGTTGAATCCAGGTTATGAATTAGAAGTGGTTCATATTCAAAATGACCCTTATAAAACCAAGCTCAAGGTAGCCATGGGTGCAGGCACCCCACCTGACATGTTCTACACATGGGGTGGCGGCCCGCTGCTTGAATACGTTGAATCAGGTATGGTTGAACCTTTAGACGCAATCGAAGACTTTTTAAGGGCGAAATTTATCCCTTCGGCATTTAGTGCCACAACATTTAACGGTCATATCTATGCCGTACCGTGGCAAGGGTTGACCGGTGTATTGTTCTTCTACAGAAAAGACATTTTCGAGCAATACGGTTTGGATGTTCCCGAGACCTGGGAAGAATTTAAACATGTATGTGAAGTTTTAAAGAATAATAACATTATTCCAATCGCATTAGCCGGAAAGAACAAATGGACAGAGTCTTTCTTTTACATGTATGTTGCAGACAGGCTGGCAGGCGCAGATGCCTTTAAAGATGCATGGGCTCGAAAAGAAGGGGCCAGTTTTGACAGTGAGCCCTTTGTAAAAGCTGCTGAAGTCATCCAAGAAATGGTCAGAAACAATTATTTTCCGAAGGGTTTTAACGGTATGGATGAAGATACCGGTCAGGCAAGAGTTCTTCTTTATTCAGGAAAAGCGGCCATGTATTTGATGGGAACCTGGTTCCCCAACACAATGGCTAATGAAAATCCCGCCATGGCTGAAAACATCGGCTGTTTTAACTTCCCGTCAATCGAAGGCGGAAAAGGTGATCCATCAAACCTTATCGGTAGTTCCGGACAGGGTTTCATTGCTATGACAACCACCAGCAAAGAAAAAACAAAGGCTTTGGATTTCATGAGAAACTACATCGAAGATCCTCTCTGGGTTCAGCAAAGTATCGAATCCGGTTTGGTACCACCTATCAAACATGCTTCCAGTTATGTTCAGGATGATCCAATGCTGGCCCAAATCGCTGATTTCTTTGCAAAGGCCAATCATGTGCAGATGTACTACGACCAGTATCTGCCGCCAGAACTGGGTGAAAAACACAAAGACATTGTTCAGGAAATTTTTGGACTTCAAATTACTCCTGAAGAATCAGCTAAACAGCATGAAGAAGCCGTTGTAGAATTTTTATCCAGATAAATGTATTAAACCCGGCCTTTTTATAGGCCGGGAATCTTCTTTAGAGGAGCTAATGATGAATTCAATCAAGTCAAGGCACAACTTTTTAGTGGCATTGGCATTTTTGGGACCGGCTTTATTTTTTTACTTGATGTATTTTATTATCCCCATCCCCATGTCATTTTTCTATTCCCTTTTTAAATGGAATGGTATTACTCCGGATATGGAATTTATTGGATTAAAAAATTGGAATTCCTTGTTTGCCGACTCGGTGTTTTGGAAGAGTGTGTTGAATAATTTTGTTTTGGTCATCATGTCCATTATCATCCAAATTCCTTTTGGAATCATCTTGGGGGCAATGGTCTCTTCAAAAATGAAAGGATCAAAAATCTTTAAATTTTTCTATTTTATTCCCATGACATTATCGGCTGTGGCTATCGGGTTGATTTGGATATTTATTTATGAACCCAATTTCGGTGTGGTCAACGCCTTTCTTGAAATAATCGGTCTGGGACAATTCACTACCGGATGGCTTGGTGATCCTAGCACTGCTTTTGGTGCAGTTATTTTAACGGTTTGCTGGCAATACATTCCGTTCTATATGATCATCTTTTCAGCTGCTATTTCATCCATACCGGTTGAATTGAGCGAGGCTGCTTATATTGATGGGGCTACAAGGATTCAAACCTTTTTTAGAATTACACTGCCGCTGATTTCAGGTACAATCAAAATGGCCTGTGTGCTTGCATTAACCGGATCGTTAAAGTATTTTGGACTCATCTACGTGATGACGGAAGGTGGACCTTCTCACGCCACTGAATTGATGGCCACTTATATGTACAAGCAAGCCTTCACCAATTTTAGAATGGGTTACGGTTCAACGGTAGCGTCTTTTATGTTCATTTTGTCAATAGGATTAACCTTATTGACTTTATCAATCGGCAAGAAGAAGGTGGATACGTATGCGTAAGCACAATCCCTTGATGATCATCGGCCTCATTTTTGGAATCCTCTGGCTGTTTTTAACACTATATCCGTTATTTTTTATGGTCATGAATTCATTTAAAGATTCCATGCAATTCTTTATGGGAAGTGCTTGGGAGATCCCCACCTCTGTTTCATGGGATAATTATGTTCAAGTTTGGAATATGAATTTTCCGAGGTATTTACTCAACACAACCATCGTTGTAGGTGTTTCGTTGATCATATTGGTTCTTTCTGGAAGTATGGGGGCATATGCCCTTTCCAGAATGAAATTCAAATTTAAAAATTTGGTTTTCGTCCTCTTCATCATGGGGATCACCATTCCCATTCATATTACGCTGGTTCCCGTTTACACCATCACACGACAAATTGGATTATACGATTCATTATGGGGTCTAATCGGCCCGTATGTAGGATTTAATCTTCCCATTACCATTTTTATTCTAAAGAATTTTATGGAAGACATACCGGTCAGTCTTGAAGAGGCGGCCAAAATTGACGGCGCTACCAGATGGAGCATGTTTTGGAAAATCATTTTTCCACTTTCAGCACCTGCAGTAACTGCCGTAACAATTTACGACATGGTAATTTTATGGAACGAATTTATTTTCTCACTGGTTCTCATTAACTCACCAAAAAACAGACCATTAACCCTTGGATTATGGGATTTTCAGGGTCAGTTTACAGCCAACATTCCCGCAATGCTTGCAGCGTTGATTCTTTCGACTCTGCCATTGTTACTTTTCTATGCTGTTTCAGGTGAAAAATTAATCAAGGGCATGACAGCCGGTGCCGTGAAAGGATAGGTGACTATGGAAGTGTACAAAGACAAAAACAACCGTATCGATGATAGAGTGGAAGACCTTATCCAACGTATGACTTTAGACGAAAAGATTGCACAGCTCACATCCATTTGGAGCTATGAGGTGTTTAGCAACGGAAGCTTCAGTGGGGAAAAGGCCGACAAAAAGATTAAAAATGGTATCGGACAAATTACTCGACCGGGAGGGGCAACCTTTTTGGAACCTCGAGATTTGGCTGCATTTATCAATCGCATTCAGGAGTATTTGGTGAAAAATACCCGTTTAGGTATTCCCGCTATGATTCATGAAGAATGTCTATGTGGTTATCTGACGAGAAACGCCACCATGTTTCCGGAAATGATCGGATTAGCAAGCGCATGGGATGAAGGACTGGTGGAAGAAGTAGCCGGGGCAATCAGAGATGAACTCAAAACGGTTAATGCCCATCAGGCGCTTTCACCTTTGATGGATGTAACCAGAGATCCCCGATGGGGACGCACAGAAGAAACCTTCGGAGAAGATCCCTATTTGGTAGGGGCTCTGGGAAGCGCTTATGTAAAGGGCTTACAAACGAATGATATTAAAAGGGGCGTTGTGGCAACCCTTAAACACTTTGTTGGATATGGCGTTTCCGAGGGCGGAATGAACTGGGCACCACCACACATTCCTCCACGTGAAATGCGGGAGATATTTCTCCTTCCCTTTGAAAGAGCCATTCGGGAAGCAGGAGCTAAATCAATCATGAACGGTTACCATGAACTGGATTCTATTCCGTGCGGTGCTTCAAAATGGCTTTTAACACAGGTCTTGAGAAACGAATGGGCGTTTGACGGGATAGTGGTTTCCGATTATTTTGCAATTGATATGCTCAAGGAATACCACAAATTGGTTCCCACTTCTGCTGATGCAGCAAAAATGGCTCTAGAGGCAGGACTCGATGTGGAATTGCCCTTCACAAAATGCTATGATGAACCGCTGAAGCGATATGTTGAAGAGGGGAAAGTCACGACATACGCTTTGGAAAGATCGTTAAAACGAGTATTAAAACTAAAATTTGAATTGGGAATCTTCGATCAGCCCTATATTGACGTTGATCAAGTACCTGTTTCTTTAAATTCCAAAGCACACAGAGAAATCGCTTTGAAGGCAGCTGAAAAAGCAATGGTTCTTCTTAAAAACGAAAATAACTGGTTGCCTTTGTCCACTGACATTAATAAACTAGCCCTTATCGGACCAAATGCAGCAAACGGGAGAAACCAGCTGGGCGATTATTCCTACCCCGCCCATATGGAATCTCTCATGGATATGAAAGAAGAGGATCACTTCGGATCCCCTGCTCCTGATTTTGATAATCTGGATTTTTCAGTCCAATCCGTTGTAAATGTACTGGAAGGTATCAACAATCACAAACCGAATAATCTGGAAGTGTCCTATCTAAAGGGTTGCTCGGTTATCGGAGATGATGCAGATATCAAGGCTGCCGTACAAACCGCTTCTGAAGCAGATGTTGTCATTCTTTGCCTCGGTGACAAATCCGGTCTCATCCCAAACTGCACGACCGGCGAAGCAAGAGATTCCATGACACTTGAACTCCCCGGAAAGCAACTGGAATTGGCACAAGCCATTATCAATACCGGTAAACCTGTCATTTCTGTTATAATATCCGGTAGACCTTATAACCTCTCAGTTCTTGAAAAAGGCTCAAAAGCAATTCTACAAGCATGGTTACCGGGAGAAGAAGGTGGGAATGCCATTGCAAAGATTCTGTTCGGGAAAATCAATCCTTCAGGAAAACTACCCATCTCCTTTCCAAAGCATGTGGGACAGATACCCGTGTATTACAATCACAAAGCATCCGGCCAACGCTCCCATTGGTTTGGAGATTATGTAGACGGCTCACCGAAACCATTGTATCCGTTTGGTTATGGTTTAAGTTTTACCTGTTTTGAATACAGCGATCTTGTTGTACAAGAAAACAACACGACCGATAGCGAAACAATACAAATCAAGTTTAGTGTGAAAAACACAGGAAATTATGATGGTGAAGAGATTGTTCAGTTGTATCTGAATGATCCTGCAGCCAGCGTTACACGACCCGTTAAGGAATTAAAAGGCTTTGGAAAAGTCTTTTTGAAGCAAGGTGAACAAAAAACGTTGAACTTCCTGCTACCTGTGGAATTACTGGCGTTTTTTAATGATGATATGAATTTGGTTGTCGAACCAGGCCTTTACAGAATCATGATTGGCCAATCATCTGAGACGATCGTATTGGAACAGGAAATCACTTTAAAAGGAGAAATAAAAGCCACCGGAAAAAGAAGCCATTATTCCAGTGTCTTGTTGGAAGGCTGAGGACATAAGGGAGAAGAGATGACAAATCGTCCATTAAACGCAACAAAAATGGGAATTTCAAACAAATTGACATTGTTGAAAATGATCCGCAATACACCCGGAATTACCAGAAAAGAGCTGTCAACAAAAACAGGGCTCAACCCAAGTACCATCACCAATATCATCAATTATCTGAAAGATAGAAAATTGCTCTTTGAACAAGGTAAAAAGAAGAACGAGAATCCCGGCAGGAACTCCATTCGACTCTTTGCAAACAAGGAACAGGCGAAGGTGCTTTTAGTAAAAGTCGGAGTTGAAAAATTGCATTTTGGTATTGGTTATCTGGACAATTCATATGAAATTCTAAAAGATTGTAGAACGCCTTCCACATTTGAAGAATTCATAGACCTTGTCACCAGTATATACAGGAACCATAAGGATCGTGATTCTTTTTATGGTGTCGTCTTCTCCCTGCCCGGCATTGTTGATAAGAAAAATGAAATCATTGTTAATCTTCCTCATTTAAAGTGGCGAGATGTCGAAATCGGAAAGATTACTCGGCAAAAGACTCGTGGCGATATGAATATCTGGCTTGAAAATGAAGCGAAACTGTCTCTTCAGGCGGAGATTTTTCACAATCACCTGTTAAAAAAATTCAAAGATGGTGTTTATTTATACATTTCATTGGGTGTGGGCGGTGCTTTACTGATTAATGGATCCATTTTTTCAGGGTTTGCCTTTACAGCTGGAGAATTAGGCCATATGAGTATCGACCTGAACGGTCCCAGGTGTAAATGCGGAAATAGAGGCTGTTTGGAATGCTACATCAGTGTGGATGAAGTGGTCAAAGAGTATGAAAGAATTGGAGGAAAGCTGACACAAAATCTTTTTGAAAAAAGGTTTCAGGAATTAATCGAAAAGAGCATTGACGGAGAGCCTGAGGCAAAAGACATCATCAATGAATACAATGTTTTTTTGGAAAGGGGCATTGTAAACATTGCTAACATGTTTAACCCACAATTCATCCTTGTGGGTGGGATGGGATACCTTTTACCCCATGAGTATTTAAAAGAAATCGAACAACTGGTTTCCCAGAAGGCCATTTCCCCGGCTACCGGAAAGGTCAAAATCTTACCGTCAACCCTCGATACAGTTAATTCCTCACTTTTGGGGGAGACACTACTCGCAATGGATGATTATTGCAATGAACAGATCATTTAAAAAACGGGGAGCTTTCATCTCCCCGTTTTTTTATACCCGCTATCTCGTACACGGTTTATGCTTGATTAACATGCACATCCAATTGCGGATAAGGGATGTTGATCCCGTTATCATTAAACACCTTAAACACCTTTTCATTCATATCAAAATTCACATTCCAATAATCACCGGCTTTTGTCCAAAGTCTTACGGAGAAGTTTACTGAACTATCAGCCAATTCAGACATTAATATTTGCGGAGCAGGATCTTTCAGGATTCTATCATCTGATTCGATAATCTCGTTTATCAACTGTTTGACTTTTTCCATATCAGATTCATACCCTACACCAAAGGTCATGTTCAATCGTCTGGTTTCTTCTTTGGAATAATTGGTAATAACCGACGTGACTACTGTACCGTTTGGGATGATGATATGCTTGTTATCAGCCGTTTTTAGCACCGTTGTCATGATCTGTATCTCCATTACGCTGCCCGATGCACCGGATGTTTCAATAAAGTCTCCCACTTTGAAGGGCTTGAAGAACAAAATCATAACGCCTGCGGCAAAATTTCCCAGACTGTCCTTTAAAGCAAGGCCAACGGCAACCGCTAAACCACCGAGAATGGCGAAAAACGGCGTCATATCTACGCCTACCATACTTAAAGTGGTAATAATCAGGATCATTTTTAACATAAAATCCGCTAATGTTCTTAAAAAACCAACTAAGGATTGCTCGACTTTTGTCTTTTCAAGGATCTTCACCAGAATCTTTAGAACAATTTTAATCAGCCACCATCCAATAATAAAGGTGATGATTGCGCCTAAAATACTCCAACCGTATGCCGCCAAAAAACCCATGACTACGTTCATACTATTCCCCCTTTTTGAAAAGATATACTTTATTATACGCTTTGTGTATCAAATCACAAAATATTGTAATTCTCCAAATCATTTTTAATGCTCTTTTATAAAATAATCGATATTTCTAAACTAGTGCATCATCCACAATTCGAATCATATTCAATGAAATAGTTTTATGTTATGTATCAAATTGTTTTACGTCTTATTCTATGTTATATTATTTAATATTGAAAAGTCATTTCTCATTTGATGAGAAATATGGAGGTGTAAGAATGGCTCGGAAAAAAACCAAAAAATTGACCCCTGCTTTGGAGGATTATTTAAAAGTTATACATGAAATTACTTCCAATGAACCGGTTGCAAGGGTAAAAGATATTGCCAAGTTTTTAAATGTCAGTCTACCCAGCGTGACAAATGCCATGAAAAGGTTAAAGGAACTGGGTTTTGTGAATTATGAAAAATATGGTTTAATCCTTTTAAGTGAAAAAGGCTTGAAAAGGGCACAATCTCTAGAGAGAGTGCATTCGGTTTTGGAAAAATTCTTTGTCGAGTTGGTGGGCGTTCCGGAAGAGGCATCCGACAACTTGTCATGCCGAATGGAACATTTCTTTGATGAAGATTCTGAGGAAAGAACTGAAAAACTGATTGATCTGCTCATAGCGGTCAAGTTGCAGGGTGAAAAAGCCTGCCCCGATTTGGTGGCATTTTTGCAGGATAAGGAGGCCTAATCTTGGATACAGCGTTGGTTACTGGCGGAGCGGGATTTATTGGCTCGTATATCGTTGACAGTTTGATTTTAAGAGGCATGAACGTTGTTGTTATTGATAATCTTTCTACCGGTCAGAAAGAGAACCTTCTTCATAAAGATGTTGTGTTTATAGAAGATGATCTGACCAACAAAGACATCGTAGACCACTTATTTGAATTACACAAACCACGCTTTATTTTTCATCTTGCCGCACAGATCAGTGTTTCTAAATCTGTAAGAGAACCGATTTACGATGCCCAAAATAATATCATCGGAACATTGAATCTATTGGAAGCAGCCGTTAGAAATAATTCCGAAAAATTCATTTTTTCTTCGACTGGCGGTGCGATGTACGGAGAAAATCCGCAGGAGGTTCCTACATCAGAAAGTTCTCCGGAAAGACCTTCAACCCCATACGGGATTGCGAAATTGGCCGTAGAGAGATATTTGGAGTTTTATTATAAAGAATACGGCCTTCATTATACTTCATTACGCTATGCCAATGTTTACGGCCCACGACAGAACCCTTATGGTGAAGCCGGGGTGGTTGCCATTTTTACAGAGAAAATGATCAAGAGCAACCCGGTTACCATCAACGGTGATGGTCAGTATGTCCGAGATTATGTTTATGTAGAAGATGTCGCCAATGCCAATATGCTGGCGATGGAGAATGGCAAAGAGGCTATTTATAATATTGGAACCGGGATTGGAACAACGGTTCTGGACCTTTTTAACCTGGCTAAACGCATTAACGATTATTCTTTAGAGCCTCAATACGCATCCGAAAGGCCCGGCGATTTGAGAAAAAGTATCTTAAGTACAAAAAAGGCTCAGCAGGATTTGAACTGGGAGTCCCATTTTCCTCTGGAAAATGGCTTGATTCAAACACATGATTATTTTGCCTCAAAATTGGGTTTATAAGGTGTGAGAATTTTTGAATTCAAATGTTTTATGGAACATGGGTGAAAAAAATGAACCCTTATCTCAGATTATAAGGCCACAAAGACTGGAGGATATTAAAGGCCAGGATCATATTCTATCTGCTGATGCCATTTTGAGAAAATCAATCGAAAATGACATGCTTTTTTCGTCCATTTTTTATGGCCCGCCCGGTTCCGGAAAAACATCCGTTGGAAAGATCATCGGTCAAAAAACAAAAAACGAATTTATCAATTTTTCAGCGGCGAAATTTCCCATGTCCAAGTTAAAACCTCTGTTAGACAAGGCATCTGAACGATTCGAAAAATTCAATAAAAGAACAGTCCTTTTCGTCGATGAAATTCACCGTTTTAACAAACTCCAGCAAGATGTGTTGCTACCATACATCGAACAAGGAGAAATTATCTTAATCGGTGCAACAACAGAAAACCCCAGTTTTGAACTGAATCCGGCTCTACTTTCCCGTTGTAAAATTTTCATTTTCAAACAACTGGATCAACAGTCCATGGAATGGATTGTTGAAAAGGCCATTGGCTCCATTAACTCAAGAAATGAAAAAAAACTTGTTTTGGAAGATGGCACCAAACATATTTTGGTTGATTGGGCTGCGGGTGATGCCAGGACCCTGGTTAATTATCTGGAGATAATTGAAAATTACGCCTTAAGCAAAGAGGATTTCATTATCACAGAGACAAAGACAGAAGCCATTTTAAACCGTTCTTACAGCAAATATGCCAAAAGCGGCGAAGAACACTATAATTTTATTTCCGCTTTCATCAAAAGCATGAGAGGATCTGATCCGGATGCAGCAGTTTATTATCTGTCCTGTATGCTTGAAGCTGGTGAAGATCCCATCTATATCGCCAGACGAATTATCAGATTCGCCAGTGAAGATATCGGGTTGGCCGATCCCAATGCCATGCCCGTTGCAGTGTCTTGCTTTCAGGCCGTAAAGTATATTGGCATGCCGGAATGCACCACCTCTCTTGCTCAGGCGTGTGTTTATATGGCCGTTTCACCAAAGAGCAATCGTCTTTATCTGGCATACAAAAAGGCTGCTGAAGATGTGAAAAGACATCCGGACAGACCCGTTCCCTTGAAATTGAGAAATGCGGTAACAAAATTTATGAAACACGCCGGTTATGGAAAAGATTACCGATACGCTCATGATGAGCCCGGTACTTTTATTTTGGAGAGTTACCTGCCGGAAGAACTTGAAAATGTTATTTTTTACAGACCTTCTTCCATAGGCAGGGAACAGAAAGTCAAAGAACGACTCGAAAAGCTTTGGAAAAGGACTTACGAAGACAGACGCGATGAATGAACATCCACTCAAACAAATTGCCGCTTCATTCCCGGATAAACCCGGGGTTTATATTTTTGAAAAGAAAGGCAAACCCGTTTATATCGGCAAGGCAAAAAGTCTGAAAAAAAGAATCATGAGTTATTTTCGGACATCCTTTACCCATGATTTTGTGGAAAGAGATAAGATTCTAGGTATTCAAAAGGAAGCCGATCATCTAAGGTTTGTTATCGTAGAATCCGAGAAATCGGCACTTTTACTTGAGTCAAACCTGATCTATGAATACAAGCCTAAGTTCAACACCTTTCTGAAAGACAATCGCTTCTACCCCTATCTGCATATCAGCGAAGAAACCTATCCCCGAATGAGTCTGGTGAGAAACAAAGTCGGAAAAGGTAAGTTTTACGGTCCTTTCACAAGTGCCACGATGCTTCGTCAAATCATGGAAATCATATACAGGACCTACGGAATTCGTCCTTGCGATTATGATCTTAAAAAGATCAAAAAACCTTGTCTGGAGTACCAGATGGGTAGGTGTTGTGCCCCCTGTACAGAGGTTGATGAAATCGAATACCGAAAGCGTGTAGACCAGGTTGAGGCATTTCTGGAGGGAGATATCGAATCGTTGAAAGAAATGCTTGAAAGAAGAATGACTTTTCTCTCCAAAAATATGATGTTTGAAAAAGCGGCGTCCGTAAGAGACCTCATCGGTGAAATTGACAACATCTTCCGACCACAATACATTGTACTCAACGACAGTTTAAACAGAGATTTTTTTGCACTGGACATCTTAGAAGGGAAAGCGACCATGATTCGGTTAAAAAAAGGAGCCATTTTTGCAGCCATTACCCAGGATATCGATGAAAAGATTTCATTGGAAGAATTCTTTTCACAATTCTATTTCGGTAAGAAAAACGACATCCCCTCCAGAATCATCGCATCATTTTCAAAAAGACAATCAAACAAGTTGAAAACACTCTTGGGAATTTCCTATTTTGGTCCTCCTCAATCAACTGCGGAAGATGAATTGATGAAACTGACCAAAAGAAATCTGGAAAAAGAGCTTCAAAGCAGAAAACTGAGTATGGAATCTCTCAAACAATTACAAACCCATTTGGGCTTAAAAAAGTTGCCCCGGTTGATTGAGGGGATCGATATTGCCCATACAGGTGGCCTTTATACGGTGGCCTCAGTGGTGTCATTCACAAATGGAAAACCGGATAAATCCAAATACAGACGCTATCGCATTACCACATTGGACGAACCCGATGATTTTGAGTCCATGAGGATTATCATCAGAAGGCGATTTAAAAAGTATCAACTTCCTGATTTACTGTTAATTGATGGCGGAGTGGGGCAAGTCAGTGCCGTAAAAGGCGTATTGGAAAATGAGCTGAATATCAACGAATATGATATGATTGGCTTGGCAAAAGCAGAGGAAACCATTGTTTTTCCGGATGAAAGGGGAGAGTTGAAATTAAGGCATGACAGCCCCTCTTTAAGAGTCCTCATCGCCGTAAGAGATGAAGCCCATCGATTTGCCAATACTTTCCATTCCCAATTGCGGGATAAGCGAATGGGGCGTTCCATTCTTGAGGGAATTCCGGGAGTTGGACCAAAGCGGAAAATGACACTGTTAAAACAGTTCGGCAGTGTTAAAAAGATTAAAGAATCCAGCGTAGAGGAAATACAAGCCGTTGTAAAAAATCAAGAGCTGGCTAAAGAGATTAAGGATTTTTTGGAACAAAATATGTGATGTATTCGGGAGGATGGTTATGAAATACGATTTTGACGAACTGATCGATCGAAGAGGTACGGTAAGTATCAAATGGGATTACTTGAATGAAATCTTCGGCAGTGATGATTTGACCTCCATGTGGGTGGCTGATATGGATTTCAAATCTCCTGAACCGGTTATTCAAGCCATTGTTGAAAGAGCCCAACATGGTGTTTACGGTTATACCGGAAAAGATGATCACTTTTTTGAATCTGTCATCCGTTGGATGAAAGACATTCATCATGTGCGAACACAAAAAGAGTGGTACATCCCCACCCCTGGCGTCTTGGCCGGCATATCGGCTGCTATAAACACCTTTACACAGCCTGGTGATGAAATCATCGTACAACCGCCGGTGTACTACCCTTTTTTCAGCTCCATTGAAAACAACGGAAGAAGGCTGGTCAAAAACCCATTAAAAATGCAGGGGACACATTATCAGATGGATTTGGAAGACCTGGAAAAAAAGATTACTGATCGAACGACGATGCTTATTTTATCCAACCCCCATAATCCAGTCGGCCGAGTGTGGGAAGAAAATACCCTTCAACAGCTTGGCGCCCTTTGCAAGAAAAAAGGCATCTTTATCATTGCTGATGAGATTCATGCTGATTTGATCTTTAACGGTCATCAACATCATTCCTTTTTGAATTTCGAGGCGTTCCACTCTCATTCCATGGTCTTTATAGCCCCTTCAAAAACTTTTAACCTGGCAGGTCTAGCCAGTGCGAGTGCTGTCATCGTTGATGAAGAGATTCGACGACGATTTCAGAATAAAATCGATACCTGGCATATCGGGGGTTTAAACCTCTTTGGCGTGATGGGATTCCAAGCCGCATACCAATTTGGAAAAGAATGGCATGAACAGATGATCTCATATGTTTGGGAAAACTATTTATTCATGGTTGATTATATTGAAAGGCATATTCCCTCACTCAAGGTTTTTCCACTGGAAGGGACTTATCTCGCATGGGTCGATTTCAGGGGCTTGAATTTATCTCACGAAAAGGTGAATGATTTATGCTTGAATCAAGCAAAATTAGCCCTTGATGAAGGCATGATGTTCGGTTATGAAGGCAGCGGTTTTCAGCGATTTAACATCGCTTGTCCACGTTCTATTCTCAAAGAGGCTCTCGAAAAATTGGCCGTTCAGGTTAAAAAGTTAGCGTAATAAAATTTTATCATCTACCGTCTATTAAACATAACGACTAAAAGGGGGAAATAAGATGATTGAAAAAAGAATGCAAGATGAAATCAACAAACAGATAAATGAAGAGTTATTTGCCGCCTATTTGTATCAATCCATGGCAGCTTATTTTGAGGATATGAACTTAAAGGGTTTTGTGAACTGGATGGATAAGCAAGCCAAAGAGGAATTGGAACATGCCAGAAAATTTTACGATTATTTAGTTGAAAGAGGCGGAAGGGTTGAATTGGAAGCCATTGAAAAGCCTCAAAAAGAATGGGATTCTCCGTTGGCCGCTTTTGAAGGTGCTTATGCTCATGAACAGCACGTCACTCAAAGAATAAATCATATGATGGATGTAGCCGAGGAATTGAAGGATCGTGCAACGATTTCAATGCTTCAATGGTTTATTGATGAGCAGGTTGAGGAAGAAGCCAATGCAGATGAATACGTTCAGATGCTGAAGATGATCGGTCATGAAAATCGTGGATTATTCATGGTTGACAGAGAGTTGGCAAAAAGATAACCGGTAAACCCAAGGCAATGAATGTCTTGACATAGATGACAAGATTAAGGCAGACTTTTGAGGTCTGCCTTTTTTTATACAATGATTTCTTTTTTAGTCCATTTTCCTTTGTCAAATACATCCAGATAACAAAACCCCATCTCTTTTAGGCGATGAAGCCCTAAGTTGATATTCTTACCCACCCTTTGGGCAGTATGGGCATCAGATCCGATCGTTATCACTTCTCCACCACAATCCTTATATAATTGAAGAATATCCCAGTCGGGATTAGGTTCTGAATACATGGAGAGAGCTGCCATATTTAACTCAATTCCTTTTCCACGATTGATGAGACTCTTAAAGAGCTCTGCTATCCTATCATAGAGATCATGACTAAATTTTCGATGATTTTCATCATATCGTCTTGGAAAATCCAGGTGTCCAATAACTTTGAAATCTTCAACTTGATCGATTATTCTGATGAAATCCTCCAAGTATCGATCGTAGCGTATTTGTCCGTTTTCTCTTATAAAATCACAATGATAGGAAAGAATGACAAAATCAAAATCCTTTAGATTGACCGTTTTAGGTGTTTTACCGTCCCAACTGTATTCGATTCCCGAAGGAAGAGAAAACGTGGCCATGGTTTGCTTGTAAGCTTGTGTATCTTCAATGGTATCCCCTTTTGCAAATTCCGTTTGCATATCGTCAACATGATCGGTAATGATCAGGTATTCAATCCCCATTTTTTTTGACTGTTCAATGATATCTTCTATTCGGGATTGGGAATCCCCCGAAAAATAAGAATGAACATGATAATCCTGCATAATTCTCCTTTCTGTCTATTTTTTTGCGTGTTCCTCAAAAAATTTTAGAATTTCCGCTTTTAGCTCAATCAGTCCGTTTTTCTTCAAAGACGAGATCATTCGATATTGAGGATGAGAAAATTTAAGAAGCTCTAAATCTTCTTCAGGCACAAGATCTGACTTATTCAATACCGTAATTCTCGGTATGTCCATTGCATGGATGCTCTTTAAAACCGCATCCCCCGCCGTCATCTTTTCTTTCCACTTTTTATCTGAGCAATCAACCACATGAACGATTAAGTCACTGAAAGTGATTTCTTCCAAGGTTGCCTTAAACGATTCGATTATGTTATGAGGTAATTTCCTGATAAACCCCACCGTGTCATTAAATACTACTTGGGTTTGATTTCCTAAATAAACCTTTCTTGAAACCGGGCTCAGTGTGGCAAACAGTTCATCTTTTGGCTGAATTTTTTGATCCTTGGAAAGACTCTTTAAAAGCGT
>Ga0116164_10001516_pt1 | contig 17531 bp, 13 predicted proteins | sample AD_UKC109_MetaG_FD_89888 | JGI IMG/M metagenome (GOLD analysis project Ga0116164, IMG submission 89888) | Active sludge microbial communities of municipal wastewater-treating anaerobic digesters from Hong Kong - AD_UKC109_MetaG | ecosystem: Engineered > Bioreactor > Anaerobic > Digestate... | reverse complement strand
TTGTCGCCCGTGCGGACCGTCGTATTGGTGTGCCGCGTCGCGACCATGACGTCCTCGAGCGCGTTGAGCGCGTCCAGCCGCGGAACGTCCACGACGAAAACGCCGTCCTCCGTGGCGAAAAGCTCGATCTTGCCTTCCTTGACCGCGCCGCGCCGCATGTGCTCGTTCTCGCAGAGCGCGCAGAGCCGGTCGGCCGCTTCGTTTTCGTGCAGCGTGTTTTCGTCGACTTCCCAGACGTAAAGGTGGTCTTTTCCCATGGAAAGCAGCATCGGGATATCCGCCTCGGTCACGACGTGCCCCTTGCGGAATTGCGCGTCCTTCAGTTCGCCCGGAACGATTCGTGTCAGGTCGTGGCAGAGCACGTGGCCCGCCGCGTTTTTCGTGTCGATCAATTTCATGCGTATATCCTACCATTATTCTATTAAAAAAACAACGCTTTTTTTCAAGTGTTTAATATAAAACACGACGGGTCGTTCCGTCGTGTTTCTCAAAATAATATTCGTTAATTATATTCAATTGCCGGACAGCGGGATGATTCAGGGATTCGCACGCTCGATCGCGTCGCCCGTGTGGATCGACCCTTCGCTCAGCACTTTCACGAAAATTCCCTCCAGCGGCATGATGCACTTGCCGACCTTTTTGAAGATCTCGCAGTCCTGATGGCACTTTTTGCCGATTTGCGTCACCTCGACAAGGCAATCGCCAAGTTTCAGTTTGGTTCCGACCGGCAGGGAATAGAGCTCGATGCCTTCCGTCGTGATGTTTTCGGCAAACATGCCCGGTTTGAGGCCGTCGACGCCCATTGCGGTCATCTTGTCGACGCTCTCCTGACCGAGCAGGCTGATCTGCCGGTGCCAGTTGCCCGCGTGGGCGTCCCCGACGATGCCCAGATCGACCCTCAGATCGGCACTCTCCACGGGATACTTGAACGTCCCCTTTTTCGGGCTGACGTTGATGGAAATGATGTGCGCCATAATTCGCTCCTTATCCGCCGATTCGGCTCATGGTTCGTTCCGTATGAAAAGACCGGCAAAAACTATGGTTTTCCGGTTTGTTCCAGATCGCGTTTCGGATCGCGTCCGCCAGCTGCTTTTCGTCGCCGCCGTCCAGGACGTCCTTCAGCGGGAACTCCAGATTGTCGCCGAGGCACGGCCGGAGCGTCCCGTCGCTCGTGATCCGGACGCGGTTGCATTCGGAGCAGAAGCGGTGCGAAACCGGGTCGATGAAACCGACGCGTCCGGCATGGCCCGGAATATCATAATCGCGCGAAGGCTGGCCCCTGTAGAGCGGCGCAACCGGCACAAGGTACGGCCTTGCAAGAAGGAGCTCGTCGCCGGTCACGCGCAGGTCCGACTGATCGTTTTCGCCCAGCGGCATCCATTCGATGAAGCGCACGTGGACCGGACGGTCCTTCGTCAGCGCGATGAACGCGTCCGCCTCGTCGTCGTTGACCCCGCGCAGCAGGACGATGTTCAGCTTCACCGGCGCGAAACCCGCCGAAAGCGCCTCGTCGATGCCGGTCAGCACCAGATCAAGCGAACCGCCGCCTGTGATCGCCTTGTAGCGTTCCGGCTTGAGCGAGTCCAGGCTGATGTTCAGCCGGTCGAGTCCGGCTTGCTTCAGTTCGGCGGAGCGGCCGGGCAGGTGCTGCGCGTTGGTCGTCATCGCGATCTCTTCGATGCCATCGACGGCGCGAATCCCGGAAATGATCTCGGGCAAGTCGCGCCTAAGCATCGGCTCGCCGCCGGTGAGGCGGACTTTCCGGATCCCGAGCGGCGCCATTACGCGCACGATGCGGAGAAACTCGTCCGCCGTCAGTTCATTTTTCTTTGGGCAAAGGCCCTCGCTTGCGCGGCAATAGGTGCATTTCAGCGTGCATCGCTCGGTCAGCGAAAGCCGCAGATATTCGATTTTTCGTCCGAATTGGTCGTTCATTGTTCAATCACCTCGACAGGGTCGCCGCAATGGAGCGTGCCGCCGGAAACGACGCGGGCAAACGCGCAGTTTCGCGGCAGGGGACAGGCGGCTTTGTTTTGGACCAGGCCGCACGCCTCGAAGCAGGGCTTTCCGACCCGTGAAATCTCAAGCGTGCACGGGCCGGCCCGCAGGCGCGTCCCGACACGCAGCGTAGCATATTCGAGTCCTTCCGTAAAGATGTTTGCGGAAAAACGGTTTGTACAGAGGCCGCCGGACGCGCGAATTTCCTGTTCGGCTTCGCTGGAAAGCAGGCTGACGGAGCCGTCCTTTTCGCTCCGGTAATCGCCCGAAACGCCGCGGCCGCCGGCCAGTAAAAGCGTATCGACGGTTTCGCGTCTGCCTTTTTCCTTTGCGAGCGTCAGTTGCCGGACTCGCATGGCGTGCCCTCTCGCTCAAACGTACCGCTCTTGCCGCCGCTCTTTTTCAGCAGGCGCACGTGCCGGATCTCCATCCCGCGGTCGACCGCCTTGCACATGTCGTAAATGGTCAGCGCGGCGACGCTCGCGGCGGTCATGGCTTCCATTTCGACGCCGGTCTTTTCGTCGCAGCGGACCTCCGCGATGATATGCACGCGGTCCGGCGGGCAGGCGATGGGGTCGACCCGGACAGAGGAAAGCGCCAGGGGATGGCAGAGCGGGATCAGCTCGCTGGTGCGTTTTGCCGCAAGAATGCCGGCGATGCGCGCCGTGGCGAATACGTCGCCCTTGGGCGCGCTGCCGGAGACGATCATGTTCAGCGTCTCCGGCTGCATCACCAGAATGCTTTCGGCGACGGCCTCGCGGTGCGTCACGTCCTTTTCGGAAACGTCCACCATGCGCGCGGCGCCGTCTTTGTCCACATGGGTCAATCCTTCGTTCATCGCAGTGCGATCCTTTCCTGATGATCGTTCAACATATACGGTATGAAACCCGGCGGACAGCGATGCGCGCCGCCTGCCGGGAAGAGGGAAGTCAGTCTTCGATATGCGGCCAGAGTTTCCGGATTCGGCCCGGCTGGCCGACCGCATAGCCGCCCAGCTTTTCGAGCCGCCGCAGGAACGCGTCGCTGCCGAGCACGCGCAGGAATGCGCGCACCTGCGGGTTTTCCATCGCGTCCAGCGAAACGAGCAGGTCGTACTGCTCGTTGCAGACCGGAATGAAGTCCAGGTCGTAGATCCGCGCGGCGGCAAGGATGCCGAGCCCGCAGTCCGCGCTCCCGGCTTTGATCTGAGCCGCGACCGCCGTGTGCGTCAGTTCCTCGCGCGTGTACCCGTGCAGGTCGGCCGGAACGAGTCCGTTTTGCTTTAAGAGATAATCGCAGAGGACGCGCGTTCCCGCGCCCTTTTGCCGGTTTACGTAGGAAACGCCGTCCTGCGCCGCGTCCGAAAACTCCCGGATGCCCTTCGGGTTGCCCTTTTGCACCATGAGGCCCTGGACGCGCTGCACGCATTCCACAAGCGCGACGCCGCCCTTCGGGAAATAGCGCTCGATATAGGAAACGTTATAGCTTCCGTCCGTTTCGTCCAGCAGGTGGATGCCGCCGAGCTGCCCTTCGCCGCGGGAAACGGCGAGGATCGCGCCCATGCTGCCGACATGCGAACTGCTGACGTGCGCCTTGATGTCCTGCCTGCGGAGTTCGTCCGCCGCTTCGTCGATGAGCGGGTCGTGGCTGCCGAGGATGCGCACCGTGCGCGTGATGCGCTCGACGGGCTTTAAAAGCCGCGCAAACGCCCGGTCTCCAGGCTCGTAGCCTTCGCAGTTCTGCGGGATGTCCAGGAGGCAGTCCGCCCTGGTAAACGAGGAAACGACGCCCGCGCCCCCGCTCAGCGGCACGGCGGAAAGCTGCCCGTCGGCGCCGTATCCGAGCGTTGCACGGACGAATTCGCGATATTTCAGGGAGGAATTCAGCTTGCGTCCCATCTTGACGCAGACGGACTCCGGCGCGGTGCGCTCGCGCATCAGCAGCGCGTCGATCACCGGCTTGAAAAGCTCTTCCAGCACGATGATGCCGGAGACCGGGTATCCCGGAACGCCGACGACGGGCTTGCTTTTGATGCGCCCGAGCGCGGCGGGCTTCCCCGGGCGGATCGCCACCCCGTGGATGCAAAGTTCGCCGAGCGTGGAGATGATGCGGGTCGTCCCGTCGTCGCGCCCCGCGGACGTTCCGGCGCAGAGCAGCACCGCGTCGCATTCGTTTGCTGCCCGTTCGGTCATCGCGCCGATTTCGTCGATCTTGTCCGGTACGATGGGATAGACGACCGGCTCGGCGCCCCATTTACGGAGCATGCCGGAGAAGATGGCGGAGTTGAACTCCATCACGTCGCCCTCTTTGGGATCGCAGCTCGGCGGGACGATCTCGTCGCCCGTCGGGATGATCCCGACCCGGGGTTTGCAAATCACTTCAAGTTCGGAGACGCCGCCGGCGAGCATCGCGCCGATCATGGCCGGTTCGACCGCATAGTAGGAGGACAGTATCATATCGCCCGCCGAGATGTCCTCGCCGATCTGGCGGACGTGCTGCCATGGCGCGGCGGCGGCATACAGCGCGATCGCGCCGTCTTTCTCGACGCAGTCCTCGATCATGACGACCGCATCGCACGTTTTCGGTAGCGGATCGCCGGTGTCCACGCGGACATAGTCGCTTTCCTTTAGCAGTACGGGCGTGGTCTCGCTCGCACCGAACGTTTTTTCCGCAAGGACCGCGATGCCGTCCATTGCTGCGGCGGTGTAGTGCGGGGCGCATAGCTTTGCGTATACGGCTTTTGCCGTGATGCGGTCGAGCGACTCCGCCGCCGGAACGGTTTCGGTCCTGCTTGTCATGCCGTTTTTTTTCAGAAACGACAGATAGTCGCCAATCGCCTGACTTAAAGGCGTATTGCTCAGATATTCATACTTCATATCATTGATCCTCTCAAACGGGAAACTGGTCTTATTATATACCGAAAATTAAAAAAAAGTATCGTAATGGCCGCGCGGGGATGATAATATGAATCATGACGGCTTTTGCCGTCATGAGAAGAGGAACACTTCGACCGTTTCACCCTGCGCAATGCCCTCCGCGTCCCGCGGGATGCGGATATACCCGTCCGCGCGGGAGAGCACGGAGATCAGGCCGGATTTGCTCATCAGCGGTTCGACGCCGCCGCCGACAAACCGCGCCGCGACGTATTCCTCCCGTCCGCCGTTGGACGGGATTGCGGCGGTCAGCATTGCGTTCGCCGTGCGGCGCACGGTGGCCTGACCAAGCAGCGCTTCGATCATGGGACGCACCAGCAGCTGAAAGATAAAAAACGCAGCCGCGGGGTGCCCGGGAAGGCCGACGACGAGCGTTTTGCCGATGGTCCCCGCAAACGTCGGCTTGCCCGGCTTGACCGCAAGCCCGTGAAAGAGCACTTCGCCCAGCTCCGCGAGGCAGTCCGCCGCCGCGTCCTTTGCGCCGACGGAACTGCCGCCGGAAATCAGCAGAAGGTTGCTGCCTTGCGCGCAACGCTTCATCTTTTCCAGTAAAACGGGACGATCGTCCGGCACGCGGGCGACAAAAGCAACGTCGGCGCCGGATTGCGTACAGGCCGCGGCGAGCGTCGGGCCGTTGACGTCGCGAATCTGCGCGCCTCTCGGCGTGCCCGCTGGATCGATCAGCTCGTCCCCGGTCGACAAGATGGAAACGGCCGGCCGCTTTCTGACCGAAACTTCGACGACGCCGAGCGCCGCAAGGACGCCGATATCCTGGGGAAGGAGTTTTTTCCCGGCCGGAACGATTGTCGAGCCCGCCTTTGCGTCGTCTCCGGCGAAGATCAGGTGGCGGCCGGGTGCGCCGGAAGCTTCAATCGCGATCATTTGGCCCGCGAACGGTTCCGTTTGTTCGAGCATCACCATGGCGTCCGCGCCGCGCGGCAGTTCGCCGCCGGTCGGGACCGCGGCGCATTCCCCGGGCCGGATCTCAAAATCGGGACTTTCGCCCATTTGCACCTCGCCGGCGAGGCGAAGCAGCGCGGGCATGGCCTCGGACGCGCCGAACGTGTCCGAAGCGACCACGGCATAGCCGTCCACCGTGCTTCTCGTAAAGCCCGGCACGTTTTCCGTGCAGACGGCGTCCTTTGCAAGGATTCGCCCGAGCGATTGGCCGAAGGGCGCAGTTTCCGCCGGCAAAACCTGCATACGGCAGAGATTATTCATTTTTTCGAGCGCTTCGTCAAGGGATAAAACGTTCAGCATGGCCGTTCTCCTTACAAAATCGATATTACCATGCGGCGAACCGCGCGGCGCGCCATATTTGATGAATTTTCATACGGAAATCGCACTTATTATACCAAATAAACTTCCAAAACAAAACCGCCGCCCCACTACATATTCATTTGTACATTTCTTATGCAAAATTCGTTTGAAGGGGCCAAAAAAATAATTTATGAACTTTTTTCGACAACCACAACAAATTGTGTTGTTTGTGAAAGGAAAACACAAGAGTTTGGTGCTTACCTCTTGACAGAAGATACACAACACGATAGTATAATATTAAATTTCCATGAATATACCGTAACGAAAGTGTTACACCATGACGGGACCGCATTTCCTACTTTCCGTGGTACGTTTCCGTATATTCATTGCCGGGGGAAAGAGCATGGGCCAGGAGGGTAAAAACGCCTATTCACAAACCGTTTTTCCCAACCGTTCCGCCAGTCGGAGCCGGTCTGTTCATAATGCCAGAAATAAAAAGCGCCGTAAACGTTTGACTCTCATTTCATGCATTCTTGCAATCGCATTTGTTGCTATATTCGCTTTAAAACCCGCAAGCGCATCGACAAAGACTCTGCTGCAGTCGTTCCATGTCGCCGACGAACCGGAAACCGCGTCCGTCGTCGAGCAGGAGACTGCGGACAGTATCGTGCAGTTTCAGTCGATGGAAGATTCCATCGTCGACGAATCTTCGGACTTTGCCATCATGGATACGAACGCGTTTTCCATCGTTTCCTGGCAGGGGGCGAAGAACTGCGGGGACAGCTTTTGTGTAACGCTGAAAGGCGTTGAGGAAGGCCAGAGCGTCCGGTTCGCCGCGACGAATTGTACGGTATTTCCGCAGAACGGCACTGCGGACGATACCTACACCGTCACGATTACCGGCGCCGGGGCCTATTCCTTAACGGCTATTACGGACGGCGAAGCCGACAGCCTGCGCGACACGTGCAACGGCGTCGCCGGCAAAGCGGACCAGCTTCCTCTGGCCGTATCCGGCTGGGGCGGCGCGAAGGATTATTACAAGTCCTTCGAGATCAACGTTTCCGGCGGCAGCACGGACGGGGCGATCACCTTCGTGGCGGACGGCTGCACCGTGTCCCCGTCGACCGGGAACAGCGCGACGACCTTTATCGTTACGGTCACGCGGGTCGGAAGCTATGAACTCACCGCGGTCATGGACGGAAACAGCGATTACAACAGCGCATATTCCGCGTGCCTGAGCGGCTGCTCGTCCAAAGCCGACCAGTCGGAGATCCATATCGAGAATTGGGTCAGCGAGGCGGCGTGCAACGACACGTTCAACGTCACGATCTATGGCGGCAGCACGAGCGAGGCGCTGACGATCGAACCGCTCGGGTGCACAATCGAACAGCTTTCTTCCACGGAATACGAGGTCCAGATAACGACCGTCGGCCCGTATGCCCTGACCGCTTCGCGCGCGGGCAACTACGGGTATTTTACCACAAGCACGTCGGTAAGCGGCGTTTCGGAAAAAGCGAGCGCTCCGACGCTTTCGCTGTCCGGCTGGTCGGAATCGAAGAATTGCAACGATTCCTTCCCGATCCATATCAACGGCGGCGTTTCCGATGCGACGATCCACTTCTCCGCGAGCGGATGCACGGTTTCGCCTTCGAGCGGCACGACGGAAACGAGCTATACCGTTACCGTCACGTCCGCGGGCGGATATTCGCTCATGGCGACGATGGACGGGACCAGCAATTATAACTCCGCAACGACGCGGACGTACCGGGGCGAATCCGGCATGGGCGTACAAAGCGCGATCCGCATCGAAAACTGGATCGACTCCGCGCCTGCCGGGAGCTCGTTTGAAATCACCGTCGCAGGCGGGAGCGGCACCGGCGCCACTTCCATCACGACCGACGAAGGCTGCACTGCCCGATTGAAGACCGGCGAGACGAACGTCTACGTCGTCTCCGTCTATGCGCTGGCGAACACCGATTATTCCATAACCGTCGGCAAGGCCGGGGACGCTACATATGAGGAAGCCAAGATTCAGACGGCTTCCGGGACGACGACCGGCGCAAACCAGGCGGCGCTTTGTGTGAGCGGCTGGAACGAGAGCGTGTATTCCGGCGATTCCTTTGAAATCACGATTTCCGGCGGGAGCGGAACGGGCACGATCACGTTCGAGGCCGACGGCTGCAAAGTGACGCCGGCCAGCGGGGCGATTTCGGACACGTACACCGTCAGCGTGACCGCAAGGGAGAACGAGGCCTATTCGCTCAGGATCAACCGTTCGGGCGACGATAACTACGCGCTGACGACCCTGCTCAACACGGGGACGACAAAAACGTTTGAAAAGAGCGCGACGGAGACGCTGCTGGAGCCCGTGACGATCGGCTCATACGCGTGGGTCTATATCTGCGGCGGGATCGTGATCCTCTTCGCGTTCGCTCTGCTGATGATGCAGTTTACCGGGAGGCGCAGACGCCGCCGCCGCTGACAAGGCGGACGGGCAACCGAATAACGAAGGAAAAGCGGAGCCGATTGCCGGCTCCGCTTTCGTCTTCGGACGAATCCGCGGTCAGACGGCCGCGCCGATCTGATAAGCATTATAGTGAAAGTTTGACAACCCGGCAATTACTATAAGGTTCAAAGTCAATAGTTGGGGGCAGAGCCAACTATAAGCCGCATCGCTCCGGTTCCCATATGCGTATCTTCTATATAACCATATCCATATTAAAGAAAAAGAAACCGCCGCTCCGGTAAGGAACGGCGGTTTTGGGTTACCCCCTTGGTTCGTAAAACCGTCCGGGGGGGATGGGCGGCCTTACGTTTTTCCAAGGATGGTTGCGGGGGATAAGAAAATTAGTTACCTTCCCCTTTATGTGTCATCGTCAATTGAGACGCGATGACCGTTACGTTGCTCCGCGCGGCCGTCAGTCCGGCGTGTACTCGCCGAAGGTGACCGTTATGGTCTGCTGCTGACCGTCCCGCTGGATGGTCAGCGTTGCCGTGTCGCCGGCATTGTACTCGCTGATGGCGGCCGACAGCGTCGTGTTGGAGGATATCTCCGTATCGTCCACGGCGAGGATCAGGTCCCCGACCTGCAGGCCCGCGGTTTCGGCCGCGCTGCCGGACACGATCTGCGCAATCTGGACACAGCTGGTCCCGCTGCTGGAGCCGAAGTAGCTGCCGAACAGCCCGCCGCCTCCGTTCATGCCGGAAGAAAGCGTGACGTCCTGCGTGTATACGCCAAGGTACGCTCTGCCGGACACATAGCCGTTGTCGATGAGGTCGCTGATGATCGTCTTAACGTCGCTCACCGGGATGGCAAAGCCGAGGCCTTCGGCGTCGTCGCTGCTGGCTTTCGCGTTTACGATGCCGATCAGCGAGCCGCTGGAGTTAAAGAGTCCGCCGCCGGAGTTGCCCGGGCTGATGGCCGCGTCGGTCTGAATCAGCGACATGGTCACGTCCTCGACGGTGACTTCGCGGCTCAGCGCGCTGACGATGCCGCTTGTCGCGGTGCCGCGCAGTTCGCCGAGCGGGTTGCCGATCGCGATAACGTCCTCGCCGACGGTGAGCATGTCGGAATCGCCGAGCGTCGCGGGCGTTAAGCCGGTCGCGTCGATCTTGAGCACGGCGAGGTCGGTTCGCGAATCCGTGCCGACCAGGGTCGCCTCATATTCCGTGTCGTCGTTGAGGATGACCTTGATGGTGTCGACGTCGTCGACGACGTGCTTGCATGTGACGATGTAGCCGTCGCTTGTCAGGATGATGCCGCTGCCGCTGCCATACTGCACTTCTTCGCTGGTCGTGTCGCTGTTACCGCCATAATAGTAGCCGTACGAGCTGGTGGCGGTGTAATACGTGTCGATGCCGACGACTGCCGGTGCGCAGAGCTCAATGATCTGCGTCTTGGAGTACGTCGTGGTCGAAAAGCTGCTTGTCGAGGCGGTGGTCAGCGCGTCGGAAGCGCTTTCGCTCGTTTCCGTCGTGGACTCATCTTCCGTATCGGTGCTTTGACTTGCAGTTGCAACCTGCGTTTCTTCGGTTTGCAGGGCGGCGATCTGTTCGCCGACGTATTGGCGGGTATATACGCCGCCGAGTATGCCGCCGAGCATGGCCGCTACCAGCATAAAGATGATAAGCGTCGAGATGCGTACGCCACGGCGTTCGCGCTGCTTAGGCTGCTTGGGCGTATAGGCGCCGGTGCCGTTCGGATTGTAATTTGAATACCGTTCATACCAATCGTTATTTTGATCCATAATCAGACGCTCCTTTTTCTCGTCTGACCACAGTATAAAGAATCAATTTGAACTTTCAATATGATGGATTTGGTGTTAGTGTGTAAAATATCGTCATTAATGTGGCAGGCGGCGCCGCGCGGGCGCGCGCGAAGTTCCGATATGAAATAAAGCGCATTTTCATGCGGCGCATATCGTCAGATGCGGCCGGCTGTGGTATAATACGTGACAATATGGGGGGATTGGGATGAAACGTCTGCTGGCGGCGGTCTGCGCCGTGCTGCTGTTTATTCCGGCAGGTTGCAGGCCGGCGGCGGATGCGACCGAGCGTTTGCCGGAAGATACGCCGATCTGCGCGGCGGAGGAAACGGAAACGCCGCAGGACACGCCGCAAACGCCGCAGAGCGCCGCGGATGCGGCGAACGAAACCTGCTTGCACGCCGTTCGGGCCGACTGGTATGTCCAGCGAAACAGCGAACTCCACGCGCTGCTCAGGCGCAACGGGGCGTTTAAAAACGAAAAGGACATCATTGCGGCGATCGACCGTATGCAGATCGACCCCGACCGGCCCATGGTTGCGCTTACGTTCGACGACGGGCCTGTCCCGGGCATTACGGACGAAATACTGGACGTTTTGGAAGAATACAACGTGCGGGCGACGTTTTTCGTCCTGGGTTCGCGGCTCGGCCGGCCGGGGGCGACCGAAATCTTGCAGCGGGCGATCTCGCTCGGCTGCGAGATCGGCAATCATACCTGGGGCCACCAGAACCTGACCAAATTGAATTATTCGCAGAAAATGCAGTCGATCAGCGCGACGAACAGGACGGTTTATGAGAAAACCGGTTATACGATCCACCTGCTGCGGCCGCCCGGCGGACGATCGGACACCGAGGTGAGGAAGGTCGCCGGGAAACTGGATATGGCCGTCGTAAACTGGAGCCAGAGCGGAAACGTTTACGAGCGGGACCCGGAGCGGATCGCGCAGAATGTGCAGAAGCAGATCGTGGACGGAAAGGAACTGCAGGACGGCGATATCATCCTGCTCCATGATACAAAAAAGTACATGGTGGACGCCGTCAGGATCATCGTTCCGCAGCTTCTGGACGAGGGGTACCAGCTTGTGACCGTGTGGGAACTGCTGCACTGCTCGGAGGACGGCTATGCGGCGGGAGAGCTCTACCGGCATCGGTGAGCGGCCGGGAAAGCGCCGGCCCTTTTACAGGGCAGCCATCACGGACGGATTATTTTATATGGAAGCAGAAAGGAAACGGCCATGAAACCATTGGTATTTATGTCGGATTTTGGGCAGGCGGACGGCGCTGTCAGCGCGATGTACGGCGTTGCGTACTCCGTCAGCGAGGCGCTCAACATTTCGGATTTAACACATGAAATCCCGCAGTACAACGTCTGGGAGGCCTCGTACCGTTTGATCCAGACGGTCGGGTACTGGCCGCGCGGGACGGTGTTCGTTTCGGTCGTCGATCCCGGCGTCGGGTCGACAAGGCGCAGCATCGGCGTGGAAACCGAGGACGGGCAGTATATCATCACGCCCGACAACGGGACGCTCACGCATGTAAAGCACCTCGGCGGCATCGTCGGAGCGAGGGAGATCGATGAAAACGTCAACCGGCTGCCCGGCTCCGGGGAGAGCTATACGTTCCACGGGCGCGATATCTATGCGTATACGGGCGCGCGGCTTGCCGCGGGGGTGATCGATTTTTCCGGCGTCGGGCCCGAGGTCCCGGTCGGGAGCGTCGTGGAGCTTCCGCTTCCGCAGGCGAAGTTCGACGGCGCCTGCGTCATGGGCGATATCGACGTTCTGGACGTACGCTTCGGGAGCCTTTGGACGAATATCCCGCGGGAAATGTTCCTGCAGCTCAAGATCAAACACGGCGAGCGGGTCGAGGTCATCATTGAACACGGAGGGCGCTTGTACTACCGCAATTCCCTGATCTACGCGCACGCGTTTACGGACGCGTTTATCGGCGAACCGCTTGTCTACGTCAACAGCCTGGACCGCATGGCGGTCGCGATCAATCAGGGCGACTTTGCGCGCGCCTATAACATCGGAACGGGCGCGTCCTGGCGTATCACCGTACGAAAATCGGAAGGGAAAGGGCCCGTCTGCGCGGGGTAAACGCAGGCTGGCCGCCGAACCCCGGAGTTTCCGTTTCGCCCCGCCGTTGCTCTTCGGCGGGGCTTTCGTCGCCGGTCGATTTCACAGGTTTGCAGTCTGAAACAATATATTTTTCCGAAAGAACCGCGCGATCAAAGGGGCCCGGGCCGCAACGGGATATGAAAAAGATTTCGCCGTGTTGACTTTTTTTACGGTTCCATGTAAACTGATTTACGTGGAGTTGCCCCTTTCCGAAATGTTCGGATTCCACACAAATCTTGTTAAGAAGAGAGGAAACAAAATGAAAAAACTGATAGCGATTCTTTTGACCGTTTTGCTTGCATTCTCGATGTTTGCCTGCAAGACAACGACCGAAGAAGCAACGACGACTGAGGAAGCCGCGACAACCGAAGAGGCTGCCACGACTGAAGAAACGACAACCGAAGAAACGAGCGCTAAGGTTTACAATGTTGTCAGCCTCGTCAACGGCAATCTCGGCGACAAGTCGTTCTTCGACTCCGCCGAAGCGGGCCTCAAAGAGCTGGCGGATGCCGGCCGTATTACCTACAAGACAATCGAAATGGGCGGCACGGACGAAGACCAGCCGAAGTGGCTTGAGACGCTGTACGAAGTTGCAGAGTCCGGCGAATACGATCTGATCATCGTCGGTACGTATCAGATGCCCGACTACCTCAAGGAAGTCGCGACCGCGTATCCGGATCAGAAATTCCTGATCTATGACGATACCACATATGTCGGCGAAAACGACAACGTCGTCAACCTCAGCTACAAGCAGAACGACATGGGCTACCTCATCGGCGTTTTCGCCGCGAGCATGACCAGCGAGACCTCCGTTGCGAACATCAACGCCGATAAAGTCGTCGGTTTCGTCGGCGGCGTCGACAGCCCGGTCATCAACGACTTCCTCTATGGCTTCCTCGAAGGCGTTCAGGCCACGGACCCCGAAGTCAAGGTAGACACCCGTTACGTCAACAGCTATGTTGATACCGCAACGGCAAAAGAGATGGGCCTGTCCATGATCAACGATAACAACTGCGACATCATCTGGGGCGTCGCGGGCCTGTCCGGCAACGGCGCGGCCGAAGCCTGCCTGGAATCCGGCAAAGCCTGGTTCATCGGCGTCGACTCCGATCAGGAGCTGACCCTTTCGGATGAACTCGCAGCCATCACGCTGACCTCCGGTCTGAAGAACGTCGGCAATTCCATCATCTGGATCTTTGACGAATGGGATGCGGGCCGCACGTACTGGGGACAGCAGGTTAACCTCGGCCTCACCGAGGGCGGCGTCGGCATCGTGACCGACAAGAACTTTGCAGCCATCGCGCCGCAGGAAGTCCAGGATGCCGTTACGGCAGCCGAGGAAGCGATCAAGAACGGCGACATCGTCGTTTCGACCGCCATTGGCGACGACACCAACGGCGTTGCGACGCTGCGCGATGCCATGCAGCCGTAACCGATATCCGACATTCATAAATAAGCACGTTTAAACCGTTAGCTTATACAATCATCAGGGGGAGCTATAAGCGGCTCCCCCTGTTTGATTTATATCCGGCTTATGGCTTTAACGGGCTTTGTCAGGCAAAAATCCACAGGTTTTGCGGTTTACATTGCATTTGTCCGGTATTTTTATTATATTATGTAGAAAGCGTTCGCAAACGGCGCCGTCCGGCGGGGATGGGGCCGAGGCGAGTTTCTGTTTAACACGATCCAGTTCAGATTCATCCGAAAGGGAACCCGATATATGGAACAAAACGATATCATCGTCCAAATGAAAGGAATTACAAAGGTGTATCCCAACGGGATCGCCGCGAACCAGAGTGTGGACTTCTCCGTGACGCGCGGCGAGATCCATGCGTTGATGGGGGAGAACGGAGCGGGCAAATCGACGCTGATGAAGATGCTTTTCGGCCTGGAACAGCCGACCGAAGGCGAAATCATCGTCAACGGCCAGAAGGTATCGCTCACATCTCCGACCGTTGCGATTGCGCACGGGATCGGCATGGTCCATCAGCACTTCATGCTCGTGCCGAGTTTAACGGTCGCCGAGAACATCGTGCTCGGCATGGTGCCGAAAAAATCGGGAATGTTCATCGACTACAAGAAAGCGCTGGAGATCACCAGGGAATATTCCGAGAAGTTCAACCTTGCGGTCAATCCGGACGCGAAAGTCATGCATATCCCCGTCGGGATGAAACAGAAGGTGGAGATTTTAAAGGCGCTGATCCGCGGCGCGAAAATCCTGATCCTTGACGAACCGACGGCGGTTTTGACGACACAGGAGACCACCGAGCTCTTTAAGGAACTGAACCATCTCAAAGAGCAGGGATATACGATCATTTTCATTTCGCACAAACTCAACGAAATCAAAGAAATCACCGACCGCCTGACGATCATGCGGGGCGGCAAATCCATGGGCGTGTACGAAACGGCCTCCATCACGGAGCAGGAGATTTCACGCCTGATGGTCGGCCGCGACGTCGTGCTCGAAGTCGAGAAGGACGAGCCGCATCCGACCGACGTCGTGCTGAGCGTCAAAGGCTTGCGGTATACCAACGAATGGAACAAGCGCATGCTCGACGGCATATCGTTCTCGGTGCGCAAGGGGGAGATCCTCGGCGTTGCTGGCGTGGAAGGCAACGGACAGCGGGAGCTTGTCGATATGCTGTTCAACCTGAACCAGCCGGAGAGCGGGTCCGCGAGCGTGAACGGCGTCAACATCATCGGAATGCCGCAGCACCGCATCCGCGGACTGGGCGTCTCGCTGGTGCCGGAAGACCGCATGACCTACGGCATCGCGGAGGCGGCGTCCATCGAAGAAAACGTCATCTCCGACCGCTTCAGCCAGAAACGGTTCAACAAAGGGCCGATGTTCAACATGAAGGCGATCCATGCGGAGAGCGACCGCCTGATCGAGGATTACACGGTGCTGTGCAAGTCCAGAAAGCAGAAGGTGAAGATGCTCTCCGGCGGCAACATTCAGAAGGTCGTCGTCGCCCGGGAGTTTTCAAGCAACCCGACGCTGATTATCGCCGACCAGCCGACGCGCGGCATCGACGTCGGCGCGACGGAGTTCATTCGAAAGAAACTGGTCGACCTTTCGCGTTCCGGCGCGGCGGTGCTGCTGGTCTCCGCCGACCTGAACGAGGTCATGGAGCTTTCCGACAGCCTGATCGTGCTCTACGGCGGAAAGATCGCGGCTTATTTTGAGGACACGTCCCAGCTTGACGATGTTGTGATGGGTGAATATATGCTCGGCCTGAAGCGCCAGAGCGACGAGGAGATCGGGAGGGTATGCCATGAAGAATAGACGGATGTTTGCTTTCGAGCTCGTTCGTGGCGCGGCGGCGATTCTTGTCGCGCTTGCCGTTGGAACGATTTTCATTTTTCTCTCGTCGGACGAGCCGCTGACCGCGCTGCGTTATCTGCTGATCGGTCCGCTCGTGTCCCTGAAAAACGGCGTTGCTTCGTTTAACACGCAGGGCTTTTACACGATCCTTGCGGCAATGATCCCGACGATCTTTACCGGCCTTGCCGTCTGCGTCATGTTTTCGAGCAACCAGTTCAACCTTGCCGGCGAAGGCATCGTGATGGTCGGCGGATTTGTCGCCGCGCTCTGCGGGATCTACATCCACATGAACACCAGCTGGCATGCGGTGGTCTGCATCGCGGCCGCCGCCGTGATCGGCGGCATCATCATGCTGATTCCGGCGCTGCTGAAGGTCAAGCTGGGAGCAAGCGAAATGGTCACGAGCTTGATGCTCAACTATATCTGCATGTACCTCGTGCTGCACTTTTTGAACTATAACTTCGCGGACCGCAGCAAAGGCTCCACGCAGACGTACGCGTTTGCGGACACGGCGAAAATCGGTTCGATGGTTTCGGGCGGCAGCAAGCTGACCTGGGGCTTTGTGGTCGCGCTGGTCTTTGTCGTGATCATCGCGCTGTTTATGTACCGTACGCGCTGGGGCTACGCCATCCGAATGATCGGCATCAACCAGGCGTTTTCCAAGTATTCCGGCATGAAGGTCGGCGGCACGATCGTCCTTGCGCAGGTGATCGGCGGCGTGCTTTCCGGCATGGGCGGCGGCATCGAGGTGCTGGGCCGTTACTCCACGTTCCTCTGGAAGGAGCTGCCGGGCTACGGCTGGACGGGCATCACGATCGCGATCCTCGCGAAAAACAATCCTTGGCTCGTGCCGCTCGCTGCGTTCTTCATCGCGTACCTGAACAAGGGCTGCACGCTGATGGCGACGTACAGCGACGTGCCGAGCGAAATGATCGACATCATCCAGGCGGCGATCTTCCTCTTCTTTGCGGCGGAGCAGTTCCTTTCGGGATACCGCCAGAAGATCGTCGTGCGGACTACGCGCGCCGACCTTGCGAAAGAGGCCGCCGAGGCGAAAGGTGGTGCTGAATAATGTGGTCACAGCTGTTTGACACCATTTTTAAAGCGGAATTCCTGTTCTCGGTCATCCGCATCACCGCCCCGATCCTGTTTGCGGCGCTGGGCGCGCTGATCGCCGAAAAGGCGGGCGTGATCAACATCGGCTTGGAAGGCATCATGATGATCTCCGCGCTGTTCGGGGTGCTGTTCAGCTACTGGACGCAGAGCTGGCTCGTCGGCGTGATCGGCGCGCTGGTCGTCGGCGTGCTGCTGGGGCTCATGATGGGCTTCTTCTCGCTGAAGCTCAAGACGGACATCATCCTCGCCGGTATCGCGGTCAATATGATGGGTTCGGGCGGAACGATCTTCCTGCTCTACATGTTTACCGGCATGCGCGGCAACACCGGCGCGCTGGTCAGCCCGAATATCCTGATCCCGACGGTCAACATTCCGCTGATCAAGGACATCCCGGTGGTCGGGGAGATCCTTTCGGGCCATTCGGTGCTCACGTATGTCGCGTTTATCTCGGTGTATCTCATCTGGGTGCTGCTGTACCGGACGCCGGTGGGGCTGAACATCCGCGCCGTCGGCGAAAACCCGAATGCGGCGTCGAG
>Ga0116164_10001514_pt1 | contig 17540 bp, 15 predicted proteins | sample AD_UKC109_MetaG_FD_89888 | JGI IMG/M metagenome (GOLD analysis project Ga0116164, IMG submission 89888) | Active sludge microbial communities of municipal wastewater-treating anaerobic digesters from Hong Kong - AD_UKC109_MetaG | ecosystem: Engineered > Bioreactor > Anaerobic > Digestate... | reverse complement strand
CTCTCATTCGACAGCGATCTGAACACCATTTACGGAGCCTTTTTCGACCACCAGGGGGAAACACCCGGGCTGGGAGCGGAAATTAAAACGCGACTCTTTCAGGAGCCGTTTACCGGAAAACAAATCAACGACAGCGAGGGAAAATTTGTCTCCATCACGGTGGCCAAAAAAGCAGAAAAAGCGCCGGAACAACACCGGGTGGATGCCATCTCCGGGGGAACAATTACCAGTAAAGGATTGCAGGATATGCTGTACAACGACCTCCGGAATTATCTGGAATTCTTCAACAAGAAAAAATTATAGGATATGAGTGAAAAAGATGCACTGTTTTCAAAGAAGAATCTTGCCCTGCTAACCAATCCACTGGGCTCGTCGAATCCCATTACCGTTCAGGTGCTGGGAATTTGCTCGGCACTGGCGGTTACCGCACAGATGAAACCCGCCATTGTAATGGCCCTGTCGGTAACGATTGTCACCGCTTTGTCGAACCTGATTATATCACTCCTTCGAAATACCATTCCCAACCGGATCCGCATCATCGTCCAACTGGTTGTCATCGCCAGCCTGGTCATCATTGTCGATCAGATTCTGAAGGCCTTCGTGTACGATGTCAGCAAACAATTATCGGTATTTGTCGGGTTGATCATCACCAACTGCATCATTATGGGGCGGCTCGAAGCCTTTGCCCTGGCCAACAAACCCTGGCCCTCATTGCTCGACGGGCTGGGCAACGGAGCCGGATACGGCCTGATTCTGATCATTGTCGCTTTTTTCCGCGAATTGCTGGGATCCGGATCAATTATGGGTTTCAACCTGGTTGAAAAACTGGGCTTGCTGAAAATAGGCTATGAAAACAACGGACTCATGGTCCTCTCGCCTATGGCCCTGATCACCATTGGGATCATCATTTGGATTCATCGTTCCCGAAACCGGAGTTTAATTGAAGAAAAGTAACGCACCCTATAATCCTATTCAGAATGGAAAACATTGTCAATCTTTTTGTGAAGTCGGTCTTTATCGAAAACATGGTTTTCGCCTACTTCCTGGGTATGTGTTCCTACCTGGCTGTTTCAAAATCGGTAAAAACAGCCACCGGACTTGGGATTGCCGTCATTTTTGTATTGGGAATTACCCTTCCGGTTAACTACCTGCTCGAGAATTTTGTATTGAAAGAAGGGGCGTTACAGTGGTTGGGGCCCACCTTCGCCTCCGTCGACCTGAGCTTTCTCAGTTTCATCATGTTCATTGCCGTGATTGCTTCCATGGTACAACTGGTCGAAATGATTGTTGAAAAATTTGCCCCGGCCCTATATACCAGCCTGGGCATTTTCCTGCCCCTGATCGCCGTAAATTGTGCCATTTTGGGTGGCTCGCTGTTCATGCAGCAAAAACAATTCATCCATGTGGGCGAAGCCACGGTATACGGACTGGGTTCCGGATTGGGCTGGTTCCTGGCCATTGTCGGGATTGCCGCCATTCGGGAAAAGCTAAGCTACTCCCAAATACCCGCACCCTTACGCGGACTCGGTATCGCATTTATTATCACCGGATTAATGGGAATGGCCTTTATGGGATTCTCGGGAATCAAACTGTAACAGACAATTTAAACCATTGAAGATGATTTTTTTATCCATACAATCGACCATCATAATAACCAGCATTGTCTTTTTTCTGGTCGTCATTCTGCTGCTGGTCGGAATCCTGCTGTATGCAAAAAAGAAACTCACCCCGTCGGGGAGCGTCACCGTTGACATCAATGATGGGGAAAAAGTGCTTGAGGTAGAGCCCGGTTCCAGCTTGCTTTCCACCATGAGCAACAACGGCATTTTTCTCCCTTCGGCCTGCGGCGGGGGGGGAACCTGCGGTATGTGCAAATGCCAGGTTGTAGAAGGAGGAGGCTCCATCCTGCCAACCGAAACCGGTTTCTTCACCCGCAGGGAGCAGCAAAATAACTGGCGTCTGGGTTGCCAGGTTAAAGTAAGAGAGAACCTAAAGATTATGGTTCCGGAAGAAGTCATGGGCATTAAAAAGTGGGAATGCGAAGTGGTATCGAACCGGAATGTGGCCACCTTCATCAAGGAATTTGTGGTGAAACTGCCCGAGGGCGAACATCTCCACTTCAAATCAGGCGGTTATATTCAAATCGATGTTCCCAAATATACCTGTTCGTTTCGGGATTTCGATATCGATGAGAAATTTCGCGACGAGTGGAACAAGTACAAGCTTTGGAATCTGAGTATCAAAAATACCAGCGAAACGTACCGGGCCTATTCCATGGCCAACCATCCCGCAGAGGGGAACATCATTATGCTCAACATCCGGATTGCCACACCCCCCTGGGACCGGCAGAAGAATACATGGGCGAATGTTCCACCGGGAATCTGTTCTTCGTACATTTTTTCCCGTAAACCCGGCGATAAAGTGACCATTTCCGGGCCGTACGGAGAATTTTTCATTCAGGACACCCAAAACGAAATGCTGTATATTGGCGGTGGTGCCGGGATGGCCCCACTGCGTTCCCATCTCTTTCATTTATTCCACACCCTCAAATCGGGACGTAGAGTATCGTACTGGTACGGTGCACGTTCGGTGCGTGAAATCTTTTACGAAGATCACTTCCGGGCCATTGAAAAGCAATTTCCCAATTTCCGTTTTACCATTGCCCTCAGCGAGCCCCAACCCGAAGACAACTGGACGGGCCCGGTCGGCTTCATCCACCAGGTGATTTACGACGAATACCTGAAAAACCACGAAGCTCCCGAAGACATTGAATATTACATGTGTGGGCCCGGCCCCATGGTGAACGCAGTAAACAAAATGCTGTACGATCTGGGCGTGGAAAAGAAAAACATCTACTTCGACGACTTTGGAAATTAACTTTTTGTCGTCCCCATAAAAAATTGCAGAAGGCTGTCCCCAAAAGACAGCCTTTTTGTTGACCCACCAGAATTAAATAATAATCAATTTTTGATTAAATTTCCTTTAGATTTTTGTACATTGGCCAAAAAGAATACATCGACTAAACTCTATAAACATGGCAGCGCTGTTCCACTTCAAAAAAATATCGTACAGAATTAGTTTAATCATTATTTCAACAGAGTTTGTTGCTTTACTGGCATTGGGCATTTATTACATTAACCGGTTTACCCGGCAGGTGGATGAAAGCCTGGAACAAAAATTTCAAACACCCGCTTACCTGATGTCGAAAGGTTTGTTGCGGTACGAAACCACCGAAGACCAGACAACAATGGAAAACCTGGTGGGAGAAACCATCGAAGAGTGCCTGATCATTGGCGCCAACGGTAAAATTTATTTTTCGCTCAACAAGGATTACCTGGAAAAGAACCGCGACGAAGTGCCTGTACTGGCGGGCTACCCCGAACTTCAGCAGGAAATCAGCGAATCGGTATTCCGGAATGTGGATCAAAACGGGAAAAGCTATTTTTTAACCATCAGTCCATTACGGCTTGAAGACGGGAAATTCCTGGGGCATCTTTTCATATACGCCCAAATGGACCGGCTCCAGAAACAAAAAACCGCCATCATTCTCATGTTTGCCATTGGCACCTTGCTGTGCCTCATCCTAACTTCTGCTGTCATTATTTTCTATTTCACCTTCAACTTCTCCAAAAAAATTAGGCTCGTGCTGCATCGTCTAACCGAAATCCAGAATGGAAAACTTTCACGAGAGATGCTCAAAGTCGACTCGGAAGATGAACTGGGATTGCTCAGCATGGCCATCAACAACCTGAGCATGAAACTGCGGGAAACCGTGAACCGGATCGCCTCGGGCGCCAACAAGGTTAACGGTAGCAGCAACCAGATCAGCCATATTTCGGTAAAAGTAGCCAGCGCGTCGATGCAACAGGCGACATCGGCCGAAGAAGTATCGTCGGCGGTGGAAGAAATGGCCGCCGTAATCCAGGATAGCAACCAGAACGCAAAACAAACCCAGGAAATCTCCGATAAAGCCGCAGAAGGCATCAAAGAGTTGGTTGAAAAAGAGGAAGAAAGCCTTCGGTATATCAAAGAAATATCAAAGAAGATTTCCCTGGTCAACGACATCGCATTCCAAACCAACATTCTTGCACTGAATGCAGCCGTTGAAGCAGCCCGTGCCGGGGAACAGGGCAAAGGTTTTGCCGTGGTTGCCGGAGAAGTACGACGACTGGCAGAAAGCAGCCGGATTGCAGCCGACGAAATCACCAAACTTTCTGCCAAATCGGTGAGCATCACCAAAAACACCCACGAATTCATGCTCAAACTGGCTCCCGAAATTGAAAAAACATCCCGCCTGGTAAACGAAATATCGGTGTCGAGCAACGAACTCAACAACGGCGCTTCGCAAATCAACAGCGCCATTCAGGAACTAAACCTGGTCATCCAGCAATACACCGCTACTGCTGAAGAAATGTCGCGAAATTCGGAGAACATGAAAAACGAAGCACTTGATCTGGAACAAAGCATTAAATTTTTCAAACTCGAAAACTAACTTTTTTTGCGTTCTTTTTTTTAACATGCGATACGTGCCCCTTTATAGGAAAACCCATCACCCGGAGGTGTTTTTTTTGAGAAGGACATACCGGGCCTTTCTCCTGGCAAAAAAAATTTTCTGCCATGTGGGATTTTTCCTGATTATACTGATGCTTTCGGCATGTTCCGGCCATGAAAATTCATCCTTAAACAACCGGCCCCTTCCCCCTTCGCCAAAAACAACCACCATTAATTTTATCGGGCACTGGCTGAACGAAGGCAAACGGGAAGCGCTGGTCCGAAATTTTGCCCGGGAATATGAATTTCAGAACCAACATATCCGTGTCAACCTTAAATTTCCGGAAGATATTTATTACACACGTGAAGACTTGCAAAGCAATCAGAAATTTGTGGCCGGTATTTTGAAGGAAGAAAATCCCGAATGGGACATTGTTCGGGTAAATGGCGAATACAAGGAAATATGGCAGCAAACAGGCGATCCCGACTGGCCGAGAAAATATCTGGTCGACTTCAGCGAAATTGAAGAATTCCGTGAGGGTACCCTGCCCGAATTACTTAGCCCTTCGGCAAAGGAATCCTGGAATGGAATCGTTCCCGGCCCCTCAATCGAAGGCCAGTTCTGGGCGCTCTGGTGCAACCGAAAAGTTGCTGAAAAACTTGGAATAACCATCAAACAATACGGCATGACCGTCGATGATTTTAAAAACTATCTGGCTACCGTATACCGGCACAACCAACAACATCCCAACGAGTACATTACCCCGGTTTATGAGTCGGTCGACTGGCCAACAACCATGGCCATCGGTGTGCAAATGTATGCCTCACTCCTCCCCGATCAGACAGAACTATTCAAAAAACGAATTACCCCTCAAAGACTTAATGCCTGGGAAAAAACATTGCAAACCCTTGAGGAGTTATCACAATACCAACCCTGTAATCCCCGCTGGAAGGAAGTGCACTGGGCAAACACCACCGCTTCGTTGCTAAACGGAGAATGCCTCTTTTATGTCAACGGATCGTGGATGTTTAACATCTGGCAGGGACTCGATGCAAGCAAAGTGATGGACTGCATGCCTGTTGAATTCCCCGGATTCTCCAAACTCCGGGTATACCCCGGTGGCTATATGGTTACCTGGGCTGTGTTAAAAAATGCCCCGCACAAAGAAGAAGCCATACGTTTTTTACTGGCCATGAACAAACCATCTATGGCCGAAATGTGGGTTCGTACCACCAAATGCCCCAGTGGAATAAAGGGGAACCTAACCGGCGTTTCGTTTGGAAACGATCATTTTGAAGATTTTTCCTACTACATCCAGAACCAATACAGTGGGAATACTTATCGCTACTACGAAACAAGCAGTTGGGTGTTGAACACGGAACACGAAGAAACCCCGATCTATTTCTTTGACGTTTTTAACGGCCAAATGTCGGCCCGCGAAGCCATGCAAAGAATTCGCCGAAGCATTGGACAATAATCCCAATTTCGTACTTTTGTGCCTTCTGATCCAATAATGTTTGCCCATGAACCGTTACCTCGCATTAACCGTATGGATGCTCCTGATCTTTTGTGGATGCAGAAATAATCCTGCCGCATATATTTCGAACGAAGGTTTTATCTATGGTACGGTGTACCATATTACGTACGAGAGCCCATCGGGTAAAGATTTTCAAAAAGATATGGATGCCGAGCTCCGCAGACTCGATGTTTCTCTTTCGACCTTTAACAAAGAATCGGTCCTTTCGAAAATCAACCACAACGAATCCGTTTCACCCGATGACCATTTCCGCAAGGTTTTTCAGAAATCAATGGAAATTTCGGAGCTTTCGGGTGGAGCATTCGATCCAACGGTTGCCCCACTGGTTAATGCCTGGGGCTTTGGATTCACACGGAAAGAATCGGTGACACCGGCACTGATTGATTCCATTCTTGAATTTGTAGGCTATCAAAAAATCCGAATAGAAAACGATCGGGTGGTCAAAGACGACTCGAGGATCATGCTTGATTTCAGCGCTATAGCTAAAGGGTATACGGTCGACCAAGCTGGTTTGCTGCTCGAAAACAAGGGCTGCAAAAACTACATGGTCGAAATTGGGGGCGAAGTTCGGGCGAAAGGTCTAAATCCCAACGGAGTGCCCTGGAGGATCGGGATTAACGAACCCAACGATGAGGAACCTCTGACCCCCGACCATCTTCAGGCCATTGTGTCCCTAACGGGTAAAGCCCTTGCCACTTCGGGCAATTACCGCAACTTTTATGTAGAGAACGGAAAGAAATACGCCCACACCATCGATCCCTTCACCGGATATCCGGTCGACCACAGTTTACTTAGCGCAACCGTTTTGGCCAACGACTGCATGACTGCCGATGCCCTGGCCACGGCCTGCATGGTTAAAGGCGTGGAAAAAGCCATGGAAATGGCTGCACATACGCAGGACATTGATTTTTTCCTGATCTATGCCGATTCGCTCGGTGAACATCAGGTAATCTACACCGATGGTTTTAACCGGTATTTGACCGAATAATCCATGGCATTGTTTTTGTTTTTCGTTCATTTCAAATAAATTTACATACTTGAAACCTCTTATTGGGTGTGTGGACATTATGAAGAAAAAAATCAACGTACTCATTCTCCTTATCGGAGTTGCCTCGTCGGTATTCGGACAGAGAGCCATTTCGATCCCTGCACCCCAGGGCGCATCATTTATTGAATCGCCCCTGATTGAAGCCGTCAGCTTTTTCCCCCTCGAACAGGAAAAAATCAACATGATCCTTCCCGAGATGGAGCTCCGGTATAGCAATAAGCATTATTTTATCCTCGATAATAAATATACACAATGCGTTTATCGATATAATGAAAATGGGGAACTGATAAACACCATTTGTGAGGTGAAAGATGAAAAAGACAAAATTCTGGCTACGCTGAATAATCCGGCCAGTTTTTCCATCGATCCTTTCCGGGAACAAGTGGAAATATACAATTTTCAAAAATCGACGGTCCAGCGTTTATCATTCGACGGAACCTTCATCGACGAGATTCCTTTCCCCATTCATCCGTCGGACTTTACCCGCGACAAGCAGGGTAATTACTGGATCTATAGCGGATGGAACCATCGCGACACGCAATACCGGCTCCTGATCGCCGACAAAAACGGGAAAGTCATCGACCGAAAAATGCGTTTGAATACCCGTTGTGTCACTACGTCCGGTTTTGCATTTTCGTATTATAAAGAGGATATTTTGCTGTGGGAGTCGCTCGGGAATCTGGCCTATTCCATCCGCGACAATACCCCGAAAGAGCGCTACCTGTTTTCCTTCGGAACCTTCAATCTTCCGCTTGATTTTCATATTACCGACCCACAGATCTCGTATCAACGCATGAATAATAACGGCTATTATTCGATCAAAAAATATCTCGAAAACGACCGGTTTGCCTATTTCTTTCTGAACTTCACCAACACTCCGCTTCTGCAAAAAGAAATGATCCACATCATCCACGATAAACAAGCCGACAAAATCCACATCCTGAACGAAAATTCCGGTATCGGTGCTTTCGACAAAGCCCATGCCCTGACCGAATCCGACGAATTGGTTTTTCTTATTTCCCCAAGAAAAATCCGACAGTTACTGAGTGGTGGTGTCGAATATGTACCCGATTCTTTTTACGGGCTAGACGAAGATCTAAGGGATGTCCGGCTCACCTGCGTTTTAAAGATCAAACTACGCTCGGAAAAAGAGCCGTCGGGGGAATAAAAGGGTCAGGCCTCCTCGTCGCGGATCAACTGGAGATTTTTAAACCGTTGTTCCCGTTCTGCATTTCGCTGTTCGACCTTGTCCCAGGTCTGGGCACAGGTTATTCCTTTCTTTTTCATGTTCCGGTTGCCGCCCACATGGGTATTCGGGAAACGGTGGTTGCGGTGAAAAAGAATCTGAACAGCGAGTCCCAGCAGAGCCAGAAGCAGCAATACCGCTGCAATGATCATCACTTTGAGTAGTTCCATAAAGGTAATCTGAAAGCGTAAAATTACATGTTTTTATCGGAATAGGAACAATTCAGCAGCCCTCCTGGTTTTTGTCAATCTGACGAAAATACTTCAGGAGCGAACGAAAATCGCTTTCCATTCGCCGGGTATCTTCCCCCATCGCCTTCAGTAAAAGCAAAGATTCGCCGGCCAGATCCTTCTTTGGAAAACCGTTTTGCGTGGCAAAATTCAACCATTTCAACACCACGAACGCATTAAATACGTGAAAAAAACGGGTAGAATAAACGGAAAAGGAAGCACAGTTCCGGTACAAATCGATCAAGTCGGAAAGGATGCCCTGCGACCGGCAAAAGGATTGAAAAATCCGGTTGGAAGATAGTTGGTGTAGTTTTCGTGTTTCCCCGGCCGCATACATCTTTTGTACATTCTGAAAAAACGGGGACAAAACACGAAACGCGTGAAACGGGAAGGTGACCCGGCATGCAGGATCGCCCTGAAGAATTCTTTTCAGGATAGGGCCTGTTCCGAAGGGAACCCGTTCCGAAATCCTCGACGAAGGGAAAACACATGTTGTGTTGATCTCGCCCAAATCGCCGTAAGGAAGAAGTTTCTGCAAGAAGTAAAAATCTTCACCGGCTTTTCGGCGGTTCATGCCGCCCTGAGCCACATAGGCCCCGGCCCTGACGGCGAAACACGATCCAAGTGAATAATGCGCATGGGGAAAGCCCGACAGCCTTAATGCATGACGATAATAGCGAAGGTAGAGCTCATAAGCAGCCATTGCCTCACCGGCCATCCCCTCGTCGAGGGGGTGTTCAAAATAAAGGGTTGCCCCAACCCGATCCGGCCGTTTGTCAAATGCCCGGTGTATTTCCTTCAGATAATTTTCTTCCACCCGGCAATCGGCGTCGAGCGAAACCAGGATCCCTTCGGGCCGGTCATACTGGTTAAAATGACCGATGGCCCAATCCATCCCGATTTTGCGGGCCCAGCCGGCACCAGCATGTTTCCGGGGCAAATCGGGTGCATAAACAACATGCAGGGTCAACCCCCGGGGAGCGTGAAGCATCCATTGCGACAGCTCCCGAATCGTTGTTTCATTTTGTGCAACTACCGATGGAACTTCATCTTCGGGGCTGTTAACCACGACCACAATACCAGCCGAAATTCCGGGAGAGGCACACCGGAACAACGTATCGATCACCGGTTCGATATCCGGCTCATTATAACAGGGAATCACCACAACCATATCCATGGGCAGCAAGTCGACGGGCTGGAATAAATACTTTCCCCTGTTCTTCTGAAGATAGGAATCGGCAAACGACATGAAGCGAAAATAAAAAAACCGCGGTGGATTTTCCGCGGTTTCTCATGGAATTTATTTGTTTTCTATTTTTTCGATGCAGCATAACGGGCATTTAATCCGTCGAGCACTGCCTTACTAATGTTGCATTGGGGCGCACCAATGATGATGTTTCCGTTGTTGCTGAAGATGTAGGTATACCCGTGTTTCCTGTTGTATTCCCGAACGTAGGCCACAATGCTGTCGGTAAGCTGCTTGTTAATGGCAGCCTCCATTTCGGCCAGTTTTGCCGACAATTCATAATCGAGTTGCTTCATTTCTTCCTCCTGGGCCAGGAGCCGGTCGCGTTCGCGTACGGCCCTTTCTTCGGTGAGAAAACCGCCCCTTTGGACTTTTTCCTGAAAGGCGATCGCTTTTTGTTCCAGGTCGCTCCGCTTGGCATTGAATTCGGTGTTGTATTGTTGTTGTTTGCTCATAAAATCGGCGTGAAGATCAATGGCCAACTGATAATTAACCAAAACAGAATCGGTTTGGAGAAAAGCAACTTTCAAATCCGAAGAAGCGGATTCATTTTTTGAATCGGGTTCCGATCCCGCTTTTCGAACCGGGGAAAAGAACAGAACAAGCAAGAACAGAGCCACAACCCCAACCAGGGAGAGGATGCTTAAATAGAGCGGTAATTTCTTCATTTCTAATCGTTTTTTTAAGTCAACGCAAAGATAGATTTTTATCGGAAAACTGAAACCCCAAATGAAAAATATTCAAATACCCCTAAGCCAAAAGTGCCAAAAATCATACAATACGGCTGATGAACATCATTCGCCCGGAAAAGGCTTCGGTGTAATTTTATGGCATCGAACGAAAATTGCGCACAATATGTTGAACAAAATCATTGCGGATACGCTGCCCTATTTGCCCAAAAAACTGGTTTGGATGTTTTCTAAAAAATACGTAGCCGGAGAACACATCGAAGAGGGAATATCGATTTCCCGGGAGCTAAACCGGCAGGGAATGTTGGTCACCGTCGATTTGCTGGGCGAATTCATAACCAACCTTGACGAAGCCCGGAAAAACAAAGAAGAATATCGCACAATTATCCAGCGCTTTTCGGACGATAACATCCGGGGAAATTTTTCGGTGAAGCCTACCAGTTTTGGTTTGCTCATCGACCCCGAAGAGTGTTACCGCCTGACCCGGGAAGTGGTTGATATGGCAGCCCGCCGGAAAAGCTTTGTCCGGATCGACATGGAGGATTCCCAGTGCACCCGTCTCGAAATAGACCTGTTCAAACGACTGCTAACCGAATATCCGCACAATGTCGGGTTGGTTTTGCAGGCATATTTGAAACGCACCCGGGCCGACATTGAGGAACTGGCTGATTTTGCCGAAAAAAAGGGATGCCCGCTCAATATTCGTCTATGCAAAGGTATTTACGTGGAGCCCGAGGAAATTGCCTGGCGCGATTTTCACCAGGTTCGGCATCACTATCTGAAGGACCTGGAATTACTGTTCCAAAGAAATGCTTATGTAGGCATTGCCACACACGATTCGTTCCTGGTTAGCGAGGCTCAAAGCATCATTCACGAACAACACCGTTCAAATGACTCCTATGAATTTCAGATGCTCTATGGCGTAACTCCCTCCCTGCGTGATTCGATCGTAACCGCAGGTCATTCCATGCGGATTTATGTGCCGTTTGGCAAGGACTGGTTTGGGTATTGTTCCCGGCGTTTGAAGGAAAATCCCAAAATGGTGTACGATATTCTTAAAGCGATTTTCATCCGGGGCTGAATCACTCTTTCATTTCACCCGGATCGTCGGGAGGATAGCGCTCCGGAAATTTCAGATGGGCAAGCCTTGAGGCACGTCCCGATTTTAAACCGGTAGCGACGGGTATGGACGAATCGGTATAATAATCACGAATAGTCAAGGCCAGGCATTTCCCCTGCTCCCGGTAATCGTCAGGTTCGATCCATCGGGGCGCATACCCGGCCCGTCCGTAGGTTAGTTCCAGTGTCATGGCCATCACTTCGTCGTGAAAATTCGCCCACCACCAGCTCTCGGGATAGGTTTTCGCAGCAAAACTGCTTCCCCCCTCTTCGGGCAGGGGCTCAACCCGGCCCTCGCCGGCATGCCCGGCAAATAAGCGAATAAAACGGACCTGTTTTTCCCATAGCGACGATTCGGCCAGGTTATAGCCCCGTGATGCGGGGCCAAAGTGCGGAAAGAAAAAAGTCCGGATATCGGGCTCGCTGTTCGATGCATGCAAATTCAGGGCAAGGGAAACCGGTGGACCCCCGTCGGTCATCAACGCCCGGGCTTTCTCGTGAACAAGCGCCACTTCGACAGGCACATCCCCGCTTAATGCAAGCGGATTATCTGCCTGAAAACACCACAAAACCTCGAGGTTCTCCGAGCGGGGTGTGGATCGGTAATTGCCGGCCACAACCCCGTCGACATTCTGCATCGGGAATATATAAAACTCAATCCCTGCCCGCATTTCCCGGGCTTCATCCGAATCCGACAAAACAAAAGCGATCAATCCTTCGAGCAAAAACGAGGGGGATGTTTCAGCCGGATGGGTGCGGGCATGCAAAAACACCCGCTTTTTCTCCCCGACAGGAACAGAAGGATCGGTGATTTTCAACAAATAAACGGGCCTGCCTTCCTGTGACGCCCCGACAGACTGAAGATCGACAAAGGGATTTCCCCTCAACGTTTCGAGATAATGCTCCAGATCGGTAAAGGTATAGGGGTAGATCCGGGCCATCCATACCGAAGGCTGGCTGAACTCAGCCTGGAGCGTCAGATCTCCGGAAATATCCTGATTTACCTCATCCTCGGGAAAATGTTCCCAGGCAACCCCGTCGCCGGAAAAAACCGGCACATAAAAATAAGGCCACCCCGAATTTTTCAGGGTGATTGTATGGGTTAGATTCACAGGTGCCCGATCCATTTTTACAAACCACCAACAGCGCCAACTATCGGGAAGATCGGGATTGTTGTTGTCGTCGGCCAGGAAAAAGTCCCACGAGGTCTTCCCGGTTTGAACGGCTTCGCCCATGCTTCCCGATTCAAAAAGATCGGTCACTTCCGTTTCCCATTCTGCAGGATCGTCGTCGCGGCAAGCCGGAAACAAAACCGTAGCGGCAAAAGCAAAAGCAAAAAGGGAAATCCCAGTTTTCATCGATGAAACAATTTTTACAGCAAATCGCTGGCCAGCTCGGCCAGGTAGCTTCGTTCCCCTTTAACCAGGTTGATGTGGGCAAACAATTCCTGCCCCTTCATTCGATCGGACAGGTAGGCCAGACCGTTCGACTGCTGGTCGAGGTATGGGGAGTCGATTTGGTGCAGGTCGCCGGTAAAAACCATTTTCGTGCCCTCTCCTGCCCGGGTAATGATGGTTTTCACCTCGTGGGGAGTCAGATTCTGCGCTTCGTCGATGATGAAATAGGAATTCGAGAGGCTTCTTCCCCGAATGTATGCCAGCGCCGCTATAACGAGACGCTCCTCCTTTTCCATTTCTTCGATGCGGGTGTATTCGACGCTTCGGGGATTGTAACAATGTTTGATCACCGTAAGGTTATCGAAAAGAGGTTGCATATACGGCCGTATTTTCTCGTCGGCATCGCCCGGTAAAAAACCGATGTCGCGATTACTAAGCGCTACAATGGGCCGTGCCAGAAGAATCTGGTCGTAAATATCGTTCTGAGCTATGGCTGCGGCCAGTGCCAGAAGGGTTTTGCCCGTGCCGGCCTTGCCCGTTACAGCCACCAGTTTAATTTCGGGATTCAACAGGGCATTCAACAGGAAGGTCTGTTCGGCATTCCGGGGCTTAATTCCATAGGCTGTTTTTTTATCCACCCGTTCGAAACGTTTGGCTCCCCCGTCGTAACGGACAAGCGCCGACGTATTGGCCCCTTTGAAAATGAAATAATCGTTGGCATCGGGTTCCTCCTCAAAACCACTTTCCGACAGGGGAAGATAGCGTTGCTCATAAATCCGGGCAACCAGCGAATCGTCGCACTTATCTCTCAGGGTAACCCCGCGATCGAAGATTTCCGTATTGGTCACCTTATCGTTTTTGTAATCCTCGGCATCGATCCCCAGCGATTTTGCCTTCATCCGCAGATTGATATCCTTGGTGATCAGCACAACTTTCTGTTTCGTATTGTTTTCCTTGATATACTCGGTTATGGCCAGTATGCGGTGGTCGGCAATATCTTCCCGAAACGAAGCTTTCAACCGATCGGAAAAACCTTTGCCCGTTTCGATTTTCAATTTCCCTTTTCCCGGCCCCAGGGAGAGCCCTCCGTTGAACAGGTCGTCCTTAACCAGGTCGTCGAGTAGGCGGACAAACTCCCGTGCCTGGTAATTCAGCTGGTCGCTTCCCCGTTTAAACTTATCCAGCTCTTCGAGCACCGTAATGGGAAGAACCACGTCGTTATCCTGAAAATTGAAAATGCATTGGTGGTCGTGAAGAATTACATTCGTGTCGATCACAAAAATCTTGGTTTTTTTTAAGGCCATAATTGCTTCCTCTTATATTTTTCCAAAACAACTTCCACACAATTCGCCTTACAATGTAACCATTTTCGTGCGAATGGTTGGTGAAGAAATTTTAAATTTGACGGTTTTTTAGTAACAAGGCCTTGTTCATAAAATGAATTACACCGAAGCTCTGGAATACCTGTACACCCAACTGCCCATGTATCAACGAATCGGGCCGGCTGCTTATAAGGACAATCTCGACAACACGCTGGAGCTCGACCAAATGTACCAGCGCCCCCATCGTTTTTACAAATGCATTCATGTGGCTGGCACCAACGGAAAAGGTTCGGTATCGCACATGCTGGCATCGGTTTTGCAGTGTGCGGGATACAAAACCGGTTTGTATACCTCCCCGCATCTGAAGGATTTTCGGGAGCGGATCCGCGTCAACGGAACGATGATCCCCGAAGAAGATGTTGCACGGTTTACGGGGGGATTTCTTCACAAAAATGAAAAAAAGGGATTAAAACCTTCCTTTTTTGAACTGACCGTTGCCATGGCTTTCGACTATTTCAAACAAAAGGCTGTCGACATTGCTGTTGTTGAGGTAGGCCTTGGCGGGCGCCTTGATTCTACCAATATAATTCGTCCCGTTCTTTCGGTCATCACCAACATTAGTTTCGACCACACCCAATTATTGGGCGACACGCTGGAAAAAATAGCTGCGGAAAAGGCAGGTATCATTAAAGAACGAGTGCCCGTTGTAATCGGGGAAAGCCATACGGCCACAGAGCCTGTATTTCGCGATATGGCCGCCCGGATACAAGCACCGGTTTTTTTTGCCGACCAGGATTTTCTGAATCGCACCACGGATTCCAACACACATACGATAAGCCATGGTTGCCATCTGCTGTTCAAAGATCTGAAAACCGATTTATCGGGTCCCTACCAGAGGGCCAATGTACTTACAGTAATTGCTGCCCTGGAACAGCTGCAAAAAGCCGGTATCACGCTGCCCGAAACAGCCCTGCGGGAAGGACTGGCCCATGTTGGGAAAAACACAGGACTGGCCGGGCGTTGGCAAAAACTGGGCGAAAACCCGACCATCATCTGCGACACAGCCCACAACGAAGCCGGGATAAAATGGGTTTCGGAACAGCTCGAAAAAGAAAAAGCCGAACAACTCCACATCATTTTTGGCGTTGTAAACGATAAAGAACTCGGGCCCATCCTAAAACATCTACCCACAAAAGCCCGTTATTATTTCACCCGGGCACGTATTGAGCGGGCCCTCGACGAACAAATTCTGAAAGAGAAAGCATCGGCATACGGACTAAGCGGCAAAGCCTATGCTTCGACAGAGGAAGCATGGGTCGCTGCAAAAGAACAGGCATCCGAAAAGGACCTGATCTTTATCGGGGGCAGCACTTTTGTGGTGGCCGAAGTAATTGATTATAAGCATGAGATTAAACGTCAGCCCAATTCATAAGTTCATTGCACAGGGCGAACATCAGCAGCAGGATTTCAAATTCTGCATCAGCGACTCACGGAAAATCGCACGCACCCTCGTAGCCTTTGCCAACACCGACGGTGGCCGGCTTCTGGTGGGGGTGAAGGATAATGGAAAAGTAAAGGGAGTGCAATCCGAAGAAGAAATTTACATGGTCGAAGCCGCAGCTGCACTTTATAGCAAGCCGAAGATCAAATTCACCTCCCAGGAATGGGATGTCGACGGAAAACTCGTTTTGGAAATATGGGTCGATAAAAGCCCCCAAAGGCCTCATTTTGCCGAAAACGACGAACGAAAATGGGTGGCCTACATTCGCCGAAACGATGAAAACATCATCGCCAACCCGGTATTGCTCAAAAAATGGAAACTCGAAAAAAGGAAAAGCGGGCTTCGTTTTTCGTACGACGAACCCCGGCAAAAACTGCTCGAATATTTGAGCGAACACGAAAGCATTTCTTTATCGAAGTTTTTGAAAATTGCACGAATTACGTCCACCCAGGCCGAAAATATTTTGGCCGAATTATTGTTCATTGAATGCCTCAGCGGTCACTTTGAACAGGACCCTGTTTATTACACGTTAAACAAAAATTTTGATATGAATTCGCTCCGGAAACCGGTATTATAAGCCTGAATACGTATTTTTGACCTTTATAAACACACACATCATGATCAAAAGATTTTCCAATTATCTCTTACTTTTTCTTTTTCTGGGACTTACAAATATCTTATGCGCCCAGGAAGAATACAAAACATTTGTCGTCGATAGCTTAAGCTTTACCTCCGATGATTATCGCCACGAAGTAACTTCGGTTGCAGAGCCCAGGCCCCATAAACGTCCCAAAAATGTGATCCTGATGATTGGCGACGGGATGGGGCTGACGCACATATTTGCCGGCATGGTGGCCAACGGAGGAAACCTCTACCTGAAAAATATTTCCAACATCGGCTTTATCACCACCCATTCGCACAATCGTTTTGTGACCGATTCGGGGGCCGGGGGAACCGCACTGGCCTGCGGGGTAAAAACCTATAACGGCGCTATTGGTGTCGATAAGGACACGCTTGCCGCTGAAAATATCCGCGAGAAGGCAGAGAAAAAAGGACGGGCAACCGGCGTTGTGTCCACCTCGGCTGTCACCCATGCCACGCCGGCTTCCTTTGTTGCCCACCAGCCCAGCCGGAATCGGTACGAAGCTATTGCCTCCGATTTTCTGAAAAGCAACATCGACCTGTTTATCGGTGGAGGGATGGATCATTTTAATAAGCGAAAGGATTCGGTCGACTTCGTACTTTCTCTTAAAGAAAAAGGGTACACCGTGTTAACCAGCATCGATGCGATTGAAAAAACCGAGGCGAAAAAAATGGCCGGATTTACTTCGTCGGGACACAATCCGGGAATGCTCGAAGGGAGGGGCAATATTCTTCCCCGGGCTACCCAAAGCGCCATCCGGCTGCTTAACCGGAACAAAAAAGGCTTTTTCCTGATGGTGGAAGGATCGCAGATCGACTGGGGCTCGCATGAAAATTTCACCGCATATCTGACAACCGAAGTACTTGATTTTGATCAGGCTATAGGTGAAGTTCTCAAATTTGCCGCCCGCGATGGAGAAACCCTTGTGGTGGTCACAGCCGACCATGAAACCGGGGGCTTTTCGGTTGAAAACGGGAGCTACGAAAAAGGAGATGTTTACGGGGATTTTACTTCCGACGACCACACCGGCACGCTGGTCCCGGTATATGCCTTTGGCCCCGGTTCGGAAT